>JACKZZ010007276.1_pt1 | contig 14813 bp, 7 predicted proteins | sample 8027871 | NCBI WGS metagenome assembly JACKZZ01 (sample SAMN15724774, study PRJNA655200) | protist metagenome | isolation source: fluorescence activated cell sorting (FACS) single amplified genomes of... | place: USA: West Boothbay Harbor, Gulf of Maine | collected 2000-07-19
GTGCTGAGGTGCTGAGGTAGGTGCTGAGGTGGACGACCGGACCGTCTGAATATCGGCTTTCTGTACAGGTAATACAATGTGACTAGCTCATAGGCGACCGTTGGCGTAAAAAGCCACTCATTATTCCTTAAAATATGTGTAATATACTAGAACATAGTAAGTATTGTACTATAACAACGCAACGCTCGTAAATGGACCCAGTCATACACCCCTACTAATATTTCGGCGCCTTAGCGCTATCCAATGAATCAACCTTTGCTTTGTTGATATTCAACAACAACAGAGTACAGTACTAGTACAGTAAGAAATTCATTCGACTAGAACTAACTGCACTTGGAATTTCGGGTCGCATATATTAGTATATTAGTGAAATGCGAAAGAACACTTACGTGTGTGCCTAGTACAACGGTGTAATGTTACCTACAATAATAATGGCTCGTTATCATATATGATATGTATGTAAGAAATTGAATCACGGAGACAGTCAATTCATGTCACGTAAAATATCTATCATTCTCTGATGTACTCCATGTTTGGATTTCCATCAATGTCAAATGACTCGTAGTCACTTTAATGTTCCAATAACCCATTTGTATGCGAATCAAATCCTGCGTGATTTACTTAACAGTGGCGTGGTGCTCGTTTTTGTCATATAAATCGATACAGGAAGTGTCATTTGTGAGTTGGGGGTGTCAAGGAAGTGAATCTACGGGGTTGCTTCCTGTGCCTATTCCTTAGAGTGGGAGGAGGCTAGTATTTATAAAAACTCTCCCTCGCGCTTACTTATTGGGCGTCTCGTTTGGCGGCTTTTTTCGCTTTTTGTTCGGCTTTCTTTGCCTTGGCAGACTTACCAGCATTTTCTTGCTGTTTGGTAAGTTTTGGTTTTTTGCCAGCGGCTGCGGCGGCGCTGTTAAGTTTGTGAAAGTAGTTAGGCAAATGCTTATATTTATGGAATAGGAAAAAAAGACGCACAAAAACAGCAGCCCTCATAAACGAATCTTTGAAGATGTAAAAATGATTGGGCGGGTTGCAGTTCAACATTTAAATGAGTAAACTATGCGAGTGCAAGTGGAGGCAGAAGTAGATGCCCAAGATTACTTACGCTTTCTTATCGTTGTTGCTTTTCTTCGGCATGTTTTTGATGAATAGGTTGCGTGGGTTGTGTTTTGGTCAAAGTTATTCTTTTTCAATTTATATATTTCAACGAAGCCGATGGTATTGAAATGAGTCAAACCACCTTCTTTCTTTCCTTGCTTCCGTGCGAGTTGTTGTTCGTGTTTGTGCCTCGACACACCGGTTGGCGGGTGGGCGTGATGGTGTGTGGGTGTTGTACGATACATTCTGCGCGGGATGGTATGTTGTTATTATGCTCCGCGGCCTTCTGTGGTTGCCACCTTCTCGGGTCAGAATCTGCCTTTATTTCTCACGACACATTCTTTCTGTGTGGAATTCTGCGTTCTCCTCAATGCTGCCACGTGTATTTATTTGGGTCGGTCGGCACGGAGCCACCGTTATGGCTAAGGATTTTGATCAATCCTAAGACGCCGTATGGTGGCGAGAAGTTTGAAAACCATAGCACGAGGATAATATTCCCTGTGGTGTGATCATGAGAGGGGACCCTGGACCACTCGCGACGTTCGATTCAAATGATGACCTTATTGTTTACGGTAATTATCTACAGAGATAAAAAAAAGATAAAAAATGGGACTCGAACCCCGGACCACTCGCTGAAATAGTATTAATACCTGGTATGCATATATTGTTTCTTAATACAGTGGGGCTACCATTACGACCAACAAAAATCTGTACAACTGTACACTCTTACTTTGCTTTATGTAACTGACTGACGACTATAATTGAAATGGTCGAATAATGATCTATCTTTCGTACTTAGTTGACGAAAACATTCGAGCATCTATCTCTTCAAAGCACAATTATTCGCTTGAATCTTCATAGAGGGCAGAGCAAAACTCTTGCAGTCTTTCAGAGTTTTCGTCGAGTTTGGAAATGATGGAATTCTTTTGGGCGTCTGATTTGAAAGTTCGATTCCGAACAGTGTCGGCAAGTTGCGGCACTTTCGCCAAGAATATTTTCGAAGATTTGTCTTTCGCCAATTTTAGAATTTCAGAGTCGATAGAAGCCTTCAACGCATTGATTCCTTGCTCCACACTGTGGGCCAAGCATTGTTGGAAGATTGGGCTTCGAATCATGTGCTGGGATTCGTCAAGCATCAAAGACACCGACTCTGATGAACCATCGGCTGACGCAAAGGTTGACTCGGCGCGCGTCAACCGGGTTTGGTCTTCATGACCAGCCAGCTTAGACCCAAAGCCTTTCAATAAGCCTTCCTCGGTTAGAAGAGCCCCGACAATTTCGTCGACCAATGCCTTTACTTCCGTTGCGGTGACCCGAGCCGAAAACTTGGCGCCATGCCAGCCATTGCGGAGCGTGGCAGCTTTCGTTTCGGTCAAAATGTTGGCTATCAAAAGATCCAAATCTTCCCCGAGTGCGGAGAACGATTTGTCGAAAAAGTCTTTTTTCTCTTCGAGGGAAATTTCCACGGTTTTCTCCTGTACGTGCATCACATCACTTGATCCGTCCGCATCGATTCCTTCTTCAGTTCCATCAGTTTGGACAAACTGTTTGTTGGACTCGCGGTGCAAAATAGTAAACTGGACGCGGAAAATAGTGCTCATGATGCACAGCGAAACGACAGACGCTATGGCCCTGGCCAACTTCAGGTCCAAGATGATCTTCCACAATTCCAACTTCTGGTCACTTTGTTTGTTTTTTGTAGCAGTCTTTAATTTTTCCATGGTAGACTGTATTTCAATCTTACCGTTCATATATATTTTTAACACTTCCAGAAAACGTAAGGTGTGATCATGGCTTTGATTTTGAACTTTTTCGAATTGCTCCTTGCGCGCTTCCAACTCTTCTTCATCTTTCATATCTTGAATCATCTGCTTTTGATAGTCTATTGCAACCTTTTCGACCTTGTCCAAAATGTATCCACGCCCGAAGTACAAGCCTGCTCCCACGCCAATGACTGCACCACCGAGGAGCCGATACTTATTCCGCCATAAAAACGACCCAAGTCCGGCCATGGCAAGTGACTTTGAGAGGTAAAACCCGCGCCCGCCCAAAAAACAGTGTCAGGCCTCGAACAGTCCCGGTCCTCGCGCGAAAGTTCGAAGAAACGGCGCGTGCATGCAGGTTAAAACGGTGCCGACGTCTTTGTCCCCCGTCCATGTATACATGCCGACCCGACAGATGCACAGATGCACTGACGTCTCCAGGAAATAATTTTACTATAAAATTCCCAAAAGGAAACTACTGGTCTCTACTTAGCTTTCACCTTGACGTCAGTCATCAAATCAAACTACGTACGTACTGTACATGTAATATCCAGCAGCAGACAGGTGAACCACTCGAATAGATTAGCAGAATGACTACTTTCGTTTCCACAAGTCTCCTATATCGCCCTCCCATCATGGCATCTTCAGATCTTCAGGGTTTGTTCAAGGGCTTTTTTCGATTTTGTTAGTGGATCCGAAATGGCTAACCGTGCCTATACCGTACCTACTGCATTGGACCATTATTATGGCGAACGAGACGGAGGCAGGTTCACTAGCTTCCAAAAATCTGGAGCTTTATGGGTAGGCTTGTCCCACGTAGTTTCCTTCGAAAATCTGTTGTAATAGTAGCAATGGCCTGTCTTCTTGTCGACGAATTCTTTCCACCCTTCGGGCAATGCATCCGACGCGGTTTGTCCACCTCCAAACAATGGAGCAGAGTCGGGGGCTGCCTCGTTCTGTCTGCTTTCCATAATGCCTTGATCGGCCTTGAACTGATGACGCAATGTCAACTTCTCAAACTCTTCCACAGGAAGCCTCATTAAATCTGTCGTAGCTTCGTTAGTAATGCGGTTGTAGTAAACAAGATGTCGGTCACGACCCTCTTGCCATTCTTCCCATTCATCATCAATCCGAATGCGATGAGGGTGCAATGTTCCATTCTTTTGTCTGATGCGAACTAGTTTTCCTCGCATGACCTTTTGTATTTTTCGCGCGCCATCCATTTCTTTTAGAATTTTTTCTGTCTTGGTCAATGCTGCAGTTGATTTAGTCACTCCGGGGCCATACCTCATGATGGACGAGGAGCCTATTTTCAATTCCACCCACTCAACAATTTTCTCCGTGTCAGCCAAGCTGACTGCGCCACCCTTTCTTTCCTGGATACGTCGTTTCTCAAGGATCTCGTTCCAATCTTTTTTACTGCCTACCTTTCCCTGAAGTTTTTGTTGTATGCCAAACGGTTTCTCGAGCATCTTTGGGTGTGTCTTGCTATATTTCACGAATTCGTGAATAGAGATAACGCCATCCGTGCCAGCATGTTTCTTTATTCCTCGTTTCGCTTGGATCATATCGTGGTTTTGAGTACTTCTTTTTGTGCTCAGAGTCCCATCTGCATTAGCCGCAAATGACGTATGGAAGCCGTAAACACTTTCAACGAGCCCAAACATTCTATCCAACGAAATCTTCCCTTTCTTCTCGACATCGTACAACATGTACGTAAATTTTGCTAGCCCTTCTTTATCCAACGCGCAGTAGTTCCAAAGTGTAATAACAAACTGGACAAAAGAAATTTGGCCACTCCCGTGTGTGTCCAAAATCATGAAAGCACGTTTGGTGTAACTATTCTCTTCTAAGTCAAAATGGTCACAAAATTCACCAAAACTCATCAAACCACTTCGATCGCTGTCAAACTTGTGAAATGCTCGAAAGAGTTTTCGGGAAAGTTGTTCAGAAATATGCAATCGTTTAAATATTTTGTGGACACGAACTATTCCTTCTTGGTCTAAATTTGTCCACTCTCCTTCAACTTTTGAAGAGAGAGAACAACCCATTCCAGCCTGCCTTTGTGCGAGAGTGTTTTCGATACCTTTGACTGTTTGCGCTTTGCCGCATTCCTTTCGCTGAATAAAAGGTTCGCGTGACAGTACACAATCCTTTCGCCCTTTCATCTGACCTACCGTCGGCGAAGGTGAGGAGTCTTCATTGTTAGCAGCTCGTATCGTAACGGTTTGTTCGCCTTATTAATTAATTGCACTATTGTATTATCGTATTATTATATCGTATTAGAGGGCGGGCGAACGAAAGCGTGCAGTTTCCGCTGCTGTGTGTTCTACGAGTTTGATGATGATCAAATTATCATGCCATCATGCCTGTCGGGTACCTACTCCTGGCCCTTCCGCTCCCGCCACGCGTACACGTTAAAGCATCCAGACAACCTGCCATCCAAACCAACATCAGCTAGGCCGTTGGACTTTGTGAAGGTAAAACTCACATCACGCAGGCAATGATTCATACACACCTCGAGATTACATTCGCGAAACCCACGTGTTCTTCCATGGAGCCTATTGCTTCGGCAAGCAAAAGGAAGTCTTGGCGAAGTTAGCCAAAAACGCAAGGCACTGAGTCAACGATAAAGATGATGGGCAGGGGAGTAAAACCGCCGCCGCCAAAAGCACTTCGCATGGTCCAAGAATCGGAAGAGCTGAATAATGACAATGATTACGACGTAGAATTATCGTTTGAAAGGCGTCCTTCCTTTTCTACACCAGTGATAAATCTGATCGATATTCGGAAGCGCGCTACTAAGACTGTTCACCAAGCCTTGTATATCATCAAACCGAAGCAAGTCAAAAATCAAGCTTTAAATATTATACGAGAACAAGAAGCGTCAATTCAAGAAAACTATTCTATACTACGCAAAATGAAAGAAAAAGAAGAAAATATGAAAAAAATGGTGCGGAAAAAACGAGGTATGGTCCAAGACCAACAAATACAGTATATGGAATACTTGAAACGGTTGCAAGACAACCAAAAAGAACTGGGCATGTACTTAAAGCTTCACGAAAGCGAAAAATATTCCCTTGAAAATAATATTGTACATCCAGCCACGTATACGAAGCTGGCAAAACAAGCTGTCGGGTCGATTCGAGAAGACGACCTGTTTAGCATGAAAGAAATCTTTTTGAAGCACCAGGATTATTTAAAACTGTCTGCAAAGGACAAAAAAAAACTGAAGAAAGAAAAATGCGAGCCTCCTGTGGACTCGGTTTGTACTATGACACGCCTGGCATTTGATGTATCAGCCCTGGTATTGAGACGCAGTTTGCCTGATGTTAGTATGGAAAGCATAAGAATGAGCGACGAAGACGGCAGCTTAATAAATGTTGACTTTGTCAAAAGTGTATACGCATCGGTTATGCGTGATTGGATAGATTGTGAAAATGCCGAACCTGCAGGGGAGACTGAACAAGTGAACGAATCTCTTGATTGTCCGTTGGCTACACGGTCTAACCCTAAAATTAAATCCTGGATTGGGAACATGCTGCACTTGATTGATGAGGAAGAAAAGAGGACTCAAACCCTCGATTTTTCGACAAACGTAGTTCTCTCTCAATTAAAATATCGAAAAAGTCAGCGAGAATTGATTCTTCACAAACACCGACGTATGCATCTATCAAAAGTTCCTTACATGGAAGCAGCAATCGTAAGCTTAAAATCTTCAAATGATCAAATGGAGGACGAACTGCTGGCGCAAGAGAAAGCAATGCCAAAACTTCAACTCTTCGAAGAAGAAATGCTGGAGCTCATTATGCCATACGCAGACATGCACGACATGTGGTCTGTCGAGTCTACAGTAGATGCGTCTGCATTTGAATTCAAAACTGTTGGTATGGCAATATATGCATGGTTGCAGGCACTCCAAGATTATCAAGCGGCTTACGAGCTTTATCGGGACTCTGTGATACGAAGGCACCGCCTCCTTCGAAAAATTGAAGAGGTTTCGGCCGAGCGGGCCCAACTCTTAGAAGGGTTTCGAGTGTTATCCAGTGACTTGTTTTGGGCGAAGCGGAAATTAGACCAGTTGGTATGGCAACATCAACGTTACATAGATGACATTCAGACTCAGAATAACATAATTGAAAAGAGAGGAAAGTACACTGTCGTCTTACGAAATGCATCAGCTGGAGATTTATTGATACGCCGATCAAAGGTCATGGTCAAACACGACAACCGAATCAAGAACGAAAGCGTCAAGTTACGAGAAAGACTGACTGGCAAGAATGCCTCAGAAGACTTTTTAAAACTGATAGTCTGTAGAAGGAATGAGTGTGTAGAAGAAGTTCACATGGCTCATAATCCGTGGACATGGTATGATCGAAAAGGGCAACCATGGAGTGAAGACAAAACCCATTTTGAGTGGTACGCGCCTGGGCAACGCTGCCAAGCTAGGCTGCGTGGGTGGACACGTTTTTTCGTTGGGACAATTCGCGATATTAATGTTCATAAGAATGGGAGGCGTGCCGCGTGTACGATCGAGTTCGATGATCGCGACATTGGTTTTGATGTCGACCATAACGTGGTAAATATATTGTACCCTTCAAAAGTGTCCACCGCTATGGCACTTGTAAACGGAGACCAAAAATGTATTTGGACGAGCTTTATTCACTCGAAGAAAGTCATCCCAAACATGCTGAAAGGCCAACAAGCTCCTCGTGTGCTCGCTCGCATGGATACTTTTCTTCCTCAGTTGTTACTTGAAAAAGAGCGACAGGATATGCTTCTGGAAGATACCGTTGGGTACTACCTGCGGTGGGAAAAGAATGTGAGGCTATCGAGTGTTCTCATTTTGCAGGATTTTTTCAGGTGTGAGCGAAGCAAACGAATGTTAAAGCTGACTTTGAGCCTCAAGGTGCAGCACCTTTGGCGTGTGCGGAAATCGTTAATTAAGTACAAGTTCAAGAAGCACAGAGAAAAAATGCATGCATTCTGGTCCTCGCTAAGCCGACGAGTAAATGCGTCCATGGAAATTCAACGCTATGTCCGCGGTTATATCGCGCGTGTGCGGGTTACACAGCTGAGGGAAGAATGGCGCTTAGAGGATATAAAATTGCAAGCAAAAATAGAAGCTCGTAGGGTCGAAGTGGAATTTGCCAACCGGCTGCGTGCCAAAAAGAAGCAGGCTGAATTTGTGTCTACATGGCGTTGTCCCCGATGCCCTTTAAAAACTCAATACTCACAACGGTGGTCTTCGATGGCTGAAATTGAACTTCATAAAATGACTCACATGAAAGAAGACGAGTTGAAGTTTTCGAAGTATCGCGAGATACATGAAAAGAAGGAAAAGGAACGAAAAGAAAAGTTGTTGAAATTGCAAATGAAGCAAACGCAAATGTTGGCTAAGCTAAATGCCCAAACCAAGGCCTTTCAGATTGCGCAAATTGAACAAGCAAAAAAGAAAGCAATTGAAGATCACAAAGAAACTGTCTACAAACAGACGTCAAAGTTTAACATTGAATTTTCTCGCCCGCTGTTATCAGGCGCAAAAAGGCGGACAAAATTCTATGAGCAGACGGATACCGATTTTCACCCGTCGCTACTGGACGCCCCTTTCCCATTGTTGCGGCTGGTAAAAGATCCAAGGAGAAAAGATTTCGATTCAATTTACCGACACTTGATTGAAAGGATCGATATTACTGCGACTCCTTTTCGTATTGGTCGTGGAGCACATTGTGATATTCGTATGTGCAGTCACGTCAGGCGAGGTCTCCTGAGCAAGCAGCACTGCATGTTTGTTGCCACCAAGAATTGGCACAATGGAGGACGATACGACTTGGAGCTAGCTGATTTGCACAGCACAAACGGAACTTTTGTCAATGGCGCGCGAGTATCCCCAGGCTACGACCGACGTGTTCCTGTACGAGACGGAGATTTGATTGTATTTGGAGCGTTTAAAGGCAAAAGCCACGAGGCATCATTGGAGGGGGCTTGCGCATACAACGAGCCTGCAATATCTACGTCGATCTTACCCAGCGAACTGGTTTATCAGCTCTGCTGTTCATAAAATAATAAGATATAACTTATTGGCTGTTATTTACGTAAATAAACAAGTTAAGTTTACGTAAATATATTATTAGAGAAAACGAACAAACTTAATTTTATATAAATAGTTTATTGGCTGTTATTTACGTAAATAAACGAGTTTCAGAAACTGTTATTGTAAATACATGCACACGAGCGTGCATGCCGAGCGAAGAATTGAAGTTTTCTATCGTTTACTCGCCACCGTCAACAAGTGAAAGCATACACGCAACTTTTACAATCAAAAACTTTTCTCTATGCGCTACTTGTGTGCTCGCATTGCGGCTTTGAACTTCTCTGCGTGAGCCTGTGCAGAATTGTTTGATAACCCATGAAGTTGGTGCGATTTCCAAACCAGTAGCAAGGCCACGACGACCATCATTCCAGATAACCACAAAACAAACAAATTACAATAGTTGATTGGTTTTCGCTTCGGATTTATTTTCAAAAGTGAAAAATCGATTCTGTTTAACTGTACTTCGAGTATATTTTGAACGTTTGCGTCGTGAAGCTCAAGGTCCACTATCGTGTACTTTTTGTAAATAAATGATATGTCGTCCCGCAAGCATTGTCTTAAATGTTGGCTCACACACATTACCACATTCCTCCTAAGTTTGTTCGGGTAAAAGTGCAACAGGAAGGAAATAAACCGCTCAGACAACTCTGGCCTTTCCAATGATGTCATAAGCAGTGAATAAATTAAGGTGGAAGCGCCCACAGTCAGCGATTTAAACATGTACTGTGGGTCGGGAATATTGGACCGATTTGAGTAATCTAGGAAAGTGCCATAAAACATTTTCTCTTGCTCAGATGCATTCTTCGCTAACCTGACGGAAAGCGTCTCTTCGGTTTCCGCTTTTTTCCGGAGTCGCAAACCTGGAGACGAAGACATCAACCTGCGCTGAGATCAAAATGGTAAAAAATGATCTGAACTAGATTTCTCGCGTTCAAATGGTAAAAAAATGATCTGAACTTGACTTCTCGCGTTCCGCTAGATCACAGCACGATCGGTCCTACGTCTTCCGCGCACGGCGAAACATTCGGTCAACAAAACCGAGCTTGGACGTCGCGCGAACAAAGCTGGCTTGATTGAATTGACTGCGCGTAGTTTATAATCTTTTTAGTAATGGTCATATTGTGTACTTATTACGTAGTCTCGCTAAGCTGCAACTACAAACAGCACTGGCGAACTCCTCGCTGATACATGCAGAAATTATGCATTAGCGATTTCGGTCAATTGATCTTTCAAATTTGCCACACGTGCAAAGATGAGCGGCACGACCTTTTTGTTATAGATTTTCGTCATCAGATCGCATTTTTGCAGGCACATTTCGGACAATTCCGGGTCCATGCTATTCCCATCATCCACCAAAACGCAGGCACCCAGATTTACGAGGGAGGTGATTTCCCCCATTTCCTCGTTACCGTTCCAACTTTTCTCCAGCGTCGTCTTGCCACGACTCAAAACTTCCATGCCAGAGCGCAGCGTGGTCCGCGCTTCGAAGGAGATCAGCATTTTGAGCCGGTATGACTCGATGCTATCATCAACGTAGCCTCGTGCTTTACACTTGGTGACGCGAAATGTGTTTTTTCCAGACGAAAAAGTGACGGGATCGTCTTTCCCAGCAATCTTTGACTCGATCCATTTCCACACTTTGCTGGTGTGGGCATTGATGGCTGGCGGGCGCGCGTCGACCGGTGCAGCCTTGCTCGCACTTTCCTCTTTATTTTCGGTTTCTGGCGCTTTTATTTCGTTCGCAAAGTTCATCCATGCATCTTTCCAGGACTTTTGCTCTTTTGATTTGACGTAGGGCTTCTTCATGATCTTCGCACGTTTCCGCGCGCAAGGTTCACACCAGATTCGAGGAATAGAGCGAACACGTGCCGTGCGTCGATTTTCATCCCCTTCGAAATAGTATAAAATGTGATCGATGCCTAAGTCACCATGGGTAACCGTGCGGGCACAAACAACACACTTGTCCAGCTGGCAAACTTGACCTTTGGCAGTCAAATCAAATTGTTCAATCATTTCTTTCATGTCCTCTGGAGTCGCGAACACTCTGCTCCCCAGCTGTACCGTGTGGTCTACTTGACCTTGAATCAAGTTCGTTTGCGCGCCTTCGAAAGCACCCTCACCGGTCAAGGTCGTTCCAGAGTAGGCAGCGGCGGCAGCTTGAAAAAGCTTAGACAATCGCTCATGCTCGGTGTCTTGCCCCGTTTCCCCGTCGAGAAGGGTAACATTTTCAATCTCTTTGATGGGAGTAGCGTTCGCCGACTTCTCAGTCGCCGCTCTCTTTTTCGCACGCCGCACTGATACGTGCTTCGCCCCTCTGCTTGTCGATGCAATGGAAGCCATGGTCGCTTTTGATTCTTCCGCTCTCTTTGTCGAACAGGCAGGACTTGAAAGTTCACAATGAGCAACTCCAAGCACAAAAGTGCAATCGCTCCCTTCCTTCCCGCGCGGGGGCGGCATCCCTGGAAGAGCGTGCATACAACTTCCAACGTGGTTTAGCACCGCACAGCACATTGGATGATCACCTTTTTTGAACGTGAAAACATTCACATGGAGACAACAACGCAACCTGTTTTGAAAAAGGTCCGGACGTCCTGACTCACTCTTCTACGTGATTACGTAGTCTAATCCAACAAGTGAGTGGGATCGATGGATATCGTAAGCATGTGTTACAGTATGACGTTATGACTGTGTTTCAACATATTGGGACAGGCATATTAGAATACTACTGATTCAGGTAGGAGCTCATCGTCGTCCATGAATTCAGAACTCATTCTTGTACTCTTGCTCTAACCCTCCTCCTCCGCCGCGACTACCCATATTTCCACCTCTGGAGTCTGTCCGCCGGGACGCTCTACTTGATCCGCGGGACATGACACGGCTCGGTGGCCGCGCTGGCACTTGCAACCCCTGGGATTTCAAGGCTTCGTTGAGCGTGTCCCGCATCTCCGGGAACTCTCGACCTAACTGACCTAACGTGTAGAGCACATTGGCGCTCGTTTCTCGAAGGCCTTGTGCGATAAACTGCTTTTCTTCTATGGTTTCGACGTCGTCCGCCACGTTTTTCGACCGCCTGTGGTCAATAGCCATCTCGCGCACTCGCCTCTCGGAATCTTCCAATTGTTCCTTCTGTTCGTTTAATTCGCTCATCACTTGCTGGTGGGCGTCTTCGAGGTGGCGCATGTGGGCACTCAACTGCTCCGTGTTCTTCTCCATCTGTCGAATACGACGAGTGTCTTCGTCTTGGTCGGCGGTGAGCCTCTGCAATTCTTTCTTCTTCTTAAATAATTGATCGTTTGCTATTTTCAATTGGGACTCCATCTGGCTCAACTCTTTGGCTTCTTTACTATTCATGTCGGCATGTTGAAAACTTTTTCGGTAGACCGTGTTGCGAGTGTTCAAATGGTTCAGGGTGTTTTCAATAGCCTTCATTTCGCGTTCCGCTCGACGTATCTTGCTATCAAGCTCGTCCCCTTCGCGTTGCAGCGCTTCTTTTTGCTGCGCGGCTTGAATGATAAAAAATGCTTGCGATTTGGTTTCGTCATCGCCTCCTTCTGAACCTCTCGCAGCGGCGCACAAGGACTCGTACTTCAATTTCATTGACGTCACCTTCGTCATCCGCTCTTTCGATTCTAACGCAATCTTGTGGCGTTCCTCCTCCGCAGCCTTGTGCGCGGCGCGTTGAACATCCTTATGAACTTGAATCTCTTGCTTCCGTTCCTCCATACTCTGCTGCAATTGAAACTTTCGATTTGCAAGGCCAAAGACTTCGTCCGCGTGGAGGGAGAGCTTGTCGCGTAGTCGCTTGACTTCAAGCTTCAACACATCGTGGTTGACCATGATCGTTTTTCGGTTTTTCTTGTGTTCCTTCAACGTGGCCACCGCGGCGCCGTTCACCAGCTCCAACTCAGCGATCGTGTTTGCGAGCTCCTTCTTCGCAGCAATCGAGTCGCGAAGGTTGCGCTTTTTCACCACCAGCTCGTCCATGATCTTCTTCTCTTGCATTTTCAACATCTTCTGCTGCTCCTTCACTTCGTCCAAGCCAGCTTGCACTTCTTTGATTTTTGCGTTCAAAAGGATCTTCTCCTCGTCACTGCGTTCCCCACCCGCACGGGCCACCTTGCGTTCCATTTGTTGAATTTGAAATTCGGCCGTGTAAATCAGCTCTTGCTGGCGCAACGACGATTGGTCCAATTCGTGAATTTTGGTATTCAAATTTTTGGACGCTGCCTGGGCGCCGGAAATTTCAGCGATATGGTTCGCTTCTACTTGACGATGGTCAAACAATTCTTGAGATGCTTTGAACATGATCTCTTTCAGCTTTTGCACTTGTCTTTCCACTTGCGTATACTGCTTCTCGTTGCGCTCCAGGTCTTCTTCCATTTGTCGTGCAATTCCTTCGGCATCAACGACACTGCTGGCTTCTTCGTTCAGCTGCTTCTTGACGGCCATATACTGCTTCCGTCCAATTTCTAGCCGGGATCGCTTCTCCTCCAGCACACGGCGCTGCTCGTCCGTCTGGGCACGCTTCGCGGCGAGTTCGGCCGCACATTTGCCCAGCTGGTTTTTGATAGCCTCCGTTTCATCCGCAAAGCTACCTGCGGTGCCCATGGTGTTGGTGTAATTCAACCGAATCAGTTCCACTTGGCGCTCTTTCACCTTCAATTTCCCCTCCGTTTCTGAGTTGTCCTTCTTGATGTCGTCCAACTCTTTCGCAATGGCTTTCACTGCGTCTTTGGTCCGGTTGAAGCTGGCCTTGGCCTCTGCGAAGCGTTCTCCGGCGTGTCGGATATCTTCGTCGCGGCGCCGCATAGCCTCGATGCTGTCCTGCCACTGTTTGACCAGGTCTTGCCGCTCCTTGTGGAGCTTTCGGAATTCCTCCGCCGTCTTGTCCAGCTCGATTTGTTTGGACTGTGTGTCGGTGACCTCCTGGTCCAGCTCCATCTTCTTCTCGGAGACCAACACGGTCAATTTTTCAATCTGCAACGTAATGTCTTTAATCTTGGCTTCGTCCGCCCTCGTGTACTTTTGCAGCGCCAGGTTGTCCTCCTCCTTTTGCTTTGCTGCCAGAGCCCATTGTTCCAATTCCTCTTGATTCCAATTCATCTGTAGCTTGAAACGGTCCAATTTTTCATTTCCTTTGAAGATGTTGTTCTGCACAACGTTGAGCGCATCTTGCTGCTCTTCTATCATAGTATTGTACTTGTTGATTGCGATGCGTATCCCGCCCACTTCACGCTCGGACAGGGCCTTCAAATGCTCCTCGGTTTTACACTCTTTGGACTTGGCCTCCACCAAACGCTGGGTATGCAGGAGTTCTTGCTTCACGTGCTTCAAATGCTCCGCCATAATCTTCACACGCTCCTCGTTCTCCGCCGCCTCCCGCGCGAGCGTTTCCACCTGCACCTCTTTGTCTTCCAATGCTTTGCTCAACGCCCGATTCTCCGCGTTTGCGAACGCAGGCAAATTTCCTGCGTTTATGTCGAATTCATCCTCCGACTCCTCGTCCTCGGACACGTAGTCATCCTCCTCCTCTCGCCTATCGTCCTCCGGGCGGCCGTACTCTTCTTCTTCCGCGTAAGACATGGTTAGTTCCTGATGGGTTCTCTTCTGTTCACTCGGGCACGAAACACGCGCAAGCTACCGTGGAATCACTCTCTGGCTGTTGGAAAGACCCACTCAAACAGTCTCAACCAATACCCACCGACCCGCTCCGTCAAGTCCCTCCACCCCTCCCTCCGTCCCTCCGTACGACCACGGGGTCGACCTCGCGCGCGTGTGTAGGCAGGCGGTGTACACGTATGTTATCCGCCGTTCAAAAATTTAACGTATGGAGCATGACGGGAGACATGGAATAGCATCCA
>JACKZZ010009274.1_pt1 | contig 14813 bp, 4 predicted proteins | sample 8027871 | NCBI WGS metagenome assembly JACKZZ01 (sample SAMN15724774, study PRJNA655200) | protist metagenome | isolation source: fluorescence activated cell sorting (FACS) single amplified genomes of... | place: USA: West Boothbay Harbor, Gulf of Maine | collected 2000-07-19
CACGCCCATCAAGCCCACGTAGTCAGCCATCGGGTCCCATGCACCTTCTACCTCGAGGCGTACGGCAGCGCAGTGAAACCCATCTTGGTTACGCCAGTGCCCCGATAAAGGTTCTGAAGGTTGCAAGGTGTCAGCAGGCTTTGCGAGGGTATGAGACTCTGAGTCTAGAGCACGCAGCTCGCGCATGAAGACACTGTCTTCGTCTTCACCACTCCCGCTCGTATCCATAACTTTGTTTGGCGGGCTACCATGCTTGCTGCGCATGCTGACAGTGCTGGCGTTCTTTTTTATTTTTGGAGAGGCGACCGATGGCGACGTTGATGCAGCTGCTCCTGCCTGTGTCGCCATGGCAGCTTGCGTTGCTGGACGTGGTCCAGGCGACCCGTCATTTATAGTTTCCCTTTTGACCAAGTGCTCGGGTGCTCGTCGATGTCGGAACAGAGCGTCAGAGGCAGCTTCAACGTCCTCATCTACAATGCTGGGTCTGCGCGCTTGATGCCGATCCATGAGACTAGCCACCCAGCTGGTAGTTGCATCTGGGAGATAATATCCCCTTGTCTCGTCGTGACGCGCTATTTCATTCAGAACTGAGCTTTCTGTCGTGAACAAAACGCATTCAGACGCCAGATCAGGTGAAGTAAGAAGTCCGGGCGCCATGCGCAACTCACCTTGAAACACTGGTTTACCGTCCAGCAAAATTTTACACATTCTGACGCCACGTGCCGCATGAGTCCGCGATTTATTGTAGTTGAACACTCTGATCATGCTAACTGTCACCAAGGTGGACAGCTCCATACGGATCACTGCCAGAGGTCGTGCGCCGTCGGGACCGGCCTCTTGACCGCAATATCCTAGCGGCGCAAGCCAAACGTGCAAATCGTCGCGAGTGAAATTCGTCCCGTCCACAAGGTTTCGCACTGTGCGTGGATCACGGCCATACTCTGGAAGGACGTTTATGTCAGCCGGGTCAGCACGGATGTCCACGATGACTTCCCGCCCGTGCGAAGGCACCACTGAAGGTTTCGACACTTTAAGTGGAACGAGTCCCATCCCAGCATATATTGCTGGGTCTGTCGCAGGCAGAAGAATCGCGCCAGTAGCATCGAAAATATCGATACCAGCCAGACCGACGTAGTGCGGGTCCCCCCATGTCGAGAAGATCTCTAACGTCAGTTCACGTCCTTCTGGAAGGGTGGGAATTTCGACCATATCAGTACTCACACTCTCATTTATCGCATCTTCTAAAAGCTCAGCTTTAACAGCAAGTGTAGACGGGTTATCCCCAGTCGGACTTGCTTTATCCTCGACTGAAAAGCGTTTAACAGCAAGTGTAGACGGGTTATCCCCAGTCGGACTTGCTTTATCCTCGACTGAAAAGCGCAACGCCGCGCCTCCAGCCTCCTGTAGACCAGCCAAGACGTCTTTTAGATCCGTCATCGCGACATCAACCTTGTTGTTGGTCAAATTTATGTTGCGCTTGACGGTACTTCCCAGCAAGCTTGAGCGGGAATCCTGTCGGCTAGGCACCTCAATCGGGCTGCTTTTACCCTGATCGGAGCTAGCCACGGGGGATATCCCGCCGGGGCCATGCAAACCTGCTAGTACTCCTTGTAAATCAGCCATCGCGCTCTGCACTTTCTCGGTCGTAACATCAATTTTGCGCTTAACCGTGTTTCCTAGTAACGCAGCCCGCGATCCTTGCCGACCCAAATCTACTTCTTGGTGCTTAACGGGGACTTTCACTGGACCAGATTGCACTTGCTGCAGAGCTGGCACTTCGGTCAAGCGGGGTGTTTCAGCAGCGTCGGTTTTGGGAACCTCACCCACATACTGCAAGTTTGCGCGCGATTCGCTAGTGAAAAGAGAACGACTAACCTCCACGTCCGTCATAACGTGGCCACCAGCCGCTCTATCCACGGATACTTCTGCTCCCCCGTGAATGCGGCCTAAGTTGCTCTTCTCCGCCAGACTCAGCGCAGCAAGACTTTGCCGAAGCTGCTCGTCGTCTCCGCGGACTCGGCGCGCAGAGCCTAACAGGCTATCCAGGTGTGTCTGACCCGAATTTAAAGATGCTTGCTCACCTTTGCGCTTGCGTCTGCGCGCTGTGTTCGCGGAAGACAGCGGCGTTCCAGAGCTGCTGGAGTTACTAGCGGGCGGTGAGGCCGGGGCAGGAGAGCTAGCGCTAGGCATCGAACCTATGCTCGTCACGTAATCCTCATCTTTGCGGTATGGCGATGGGCGATATGTGCCGCTGCCTGGACGGACACCGCTGCCTGGTCGACTTCGTTGGGGAACTAAAGCGCCCGACCTGTCGCGGCCTTCGCGGCTTTCGCGGCCCTGCGCGCCGCTTGTCGGACGAGTCTGTTGTGCTGTGGATGTGGCTGTAGCGGAAGTAACTTCGAGTTGTGCCCCATCAGAAGTAGGTAGCCACAACGGACGCTCACAAGCGCTTTGTATTGGTTCTTTTTTCGCGTCTTGCTGCAGCCACATTGGCCTCACTACCTCAGTTTGGATAGGTGATGGACCCCGGAGAGTTGCAGGGGACTGCGGCGCAGCGTTAACTTTCTCTGGAAATGATAGAGAGCCTGGTATATGTTCTTCAGTCGATGTCGTTGGAGTGAGATGCTTCTTAGATCCAGGGGAGCGAGTAGGCGACCCAGGAACCGGTGAGCGTGACTTGGAGCGCCTGGCTGGCGAAAGCGGAACCACGCTTCTGCTTTCTGAGGAACTCGTAGGACTTCTGGAAAGTGCAGCAGAGCCTCCTGCACCAGCCATAAGCAATTTAAGTAAAGCTGCTTGCTGCTCTGCAGACAGAGCTGCAACATTGTTGAGCAAAATTGGATCTAGAGTGGCATTCGGAGCGTCATCCAGAGGTGCCGCCGATGCAAGCTCCTCGTCGATTTGCTTGCTCTCTGCTTGATCCGTTTCTTCATCCTCATCCACACCATCATAGCGCCATTGCTGCTTTTGACCCAGTATGGGCTTCGAATTTGCAGCTGCTCGAAAGTTGGGAGCGCCATGCTCTACAGAAGCTTCGCGGGCTGCATCAGGACTGGAACCAGAATGTGCGGAAAGACCTTTAATGGGACGCATATCACCTCCAGGTGCAATAGCACGCATTACTTGCGGACTTTTGCCAGTGACATAAACCTTTGTAACATCTTTGGTTCCAGAAGCGAGTTTCTTTTCTCCAGATGATGCATTAGCACCACGAAGGTGGGTGCTGAATCCTCTTTCCAGCTGCTCTTGGGCTTGTTGCTTCTCACTCTTGGCGTTTCGCACACGTTTTACGCGATTTCGCTCAGCCAGCATATTAAGATGTTCTCTAGCTCTTAAATCTGCTGCTTGGACACCTTGGTTGCCCATGCGAGGAACAGCCAAGTTTGCATTTGCATCGTCCTCCATTTCCATTACCTTGAATCCATATACCGCCGGATTGCTTGAGATTAGTGAACACACGTCAGCAGATACTTATCAAAGCACCACCACGAAAATGTAAACAAATGGCACGCGTTCTGCATGCATTGAACTCAAATAGATCTCCCTTCCAAACCACGCAAATCCTGGAAACCCTGTTACCCATTTTGTGTACGGTGTGTGGTGTGCACAAGAAGTTGGCGTTCAAGCACCAAAACAATATTTCAGCAAATCTTTGCGCTCGCACACATTCGGCATAACCAAATCGACCTTGCTTTTCACGACTGCTCACTTTGTCTCTGCGCTGCGATGATGATTAGGGTGAGGGCGAGGATACCGGTACACATTATGCCGAAGAGCATGGGTCAGTATTTCCGAATGAAATCTACAGCAGAAGCGAGTTCAGCTTCTTCTGACTTTTTGATTCCTGGATTTGCCACTGTGGCTGGCACAGAAGCCTTTGTATCTAAAGCACAGCTACCCTTGCACCATCGCTTTAATCGCTCGCAGCTTTGCATAAACCCTATAATACATGGGCCGCCAACACGAATAGTTCCAGCAACGGAAGAAATGCAGCTGCTAGCGCAGTCATTGGCACTGAATTTTAGCAACTGTGCCTACGTTTATGAGCACGCCTCCGGCACATATGGTGCTCGTCAGCGTCGATCAGCTATGCAGAGAAGCAGCGACAAACCTGCTTCTGAATGGTATCAGCCAGGGTTGCATGACGTACTGCAAGCGTGCAAAATGCCACGGGAACAGTTTGTTGCTTTAGCGGGACTAGGCCGTCTGCCTTCGGGCTGGGCTGCCGGTGCGACAAGGGAACCCGAGCCCGCAAGTGTGAGCGACCTTTTGACAGAGCGACTGGCTGATGCTTGCCAACTTTCTGGTTTGCGTAGGATTGATTTCGCGCTGTTGGAAGTGACCGACACCGATTTCGTCGACGGCATTGTGCCGGGCCTGGACGAGGCTCTGGCGTGGCTGGGGGGCGCAGTGGAGGCTGAGCTGCTACAAGGCTTCGGAGTATTTATCGATACCAGACCCTACTCAATGCATACACCCCCGCAAGCGACCTCAGGACCACTTGCGATGTATCCAAGCGAGATGGAGAACAGGCTTTCCCTCCAGGGTTCGTATTGCGAACTTGTTGCGTATAACATATCTCCCACCTCTGCTATTCCTGCCACATACCCTATGCTTCCAGCAAGCCTTGATCAATACAATCCAGCAGAATATGCAGAGGAAGGGCTCAACGAAATTAATCCTTTCAATACAACACTCAGTCGCATGTCTATCGATGGTTTTTTGGCTCGCAGAGGGCGTGGTGATGGCGATGTTGAAGGCGTCACCCTTCCCCCCGGTGATACAGCCAAGCTGACCCGAATTCTCGGGTATGACGAGATTCAACAGAGAGAAGAATTACACAGCGGTATGGCTTTTCCGCTGGCAAGCCCTCCCGAGGGCGTTCAAAGCGAAGCCGCGGAATTGATTTGCCAAGTTCTAGACGATTTGTGCCCTCCTCTGCGCTCCACGCCAAGATTACAAGACAAGACACTGCGTACAATTCTGTCTATAGGTATCGACTGTGTTGTTGCAGATGCAGATTTAGCACCTCTTTTGGGGAAGCTGGATGTGAATCCCACACAAATGTTACATTCTGATGATACAGATGGCCTATTTGGTGTCTTCATGCTGCCCGAGGAACTCACGTGAAAGTTGACCGAGAAGATCGTCGATCTAAGTAAAAAGCATTTTTTTTGTTTATTTCGTGGACAATTCTGTGAAAACAATATGTTTCATACTGATGGTACTTATTCTACAGCTTGGTTTGATGGTCGTATCATTAGAAAACAGCATTCTGGAGTGATATTCATCACCAATAGACGTTTTCGTGGACAGGTTCTTGTACAAATCTTCACACCTCAAGTTTTTCAATAACATATACCTATATTATTTTGAATTTTTTGCTAGTATTGTAAACAAACAATTCCTATACTTTGATCTCGGTTAAGAAATTGACGCTTGTTAGCTAGTGAGGTATATACATATATTATATATTTTTGGGGTTAAGTATCTTACATAAGCTAACACACAGCAATCGGTGAATTAGCACTATATATATAGTTATTAGTATCTCTTACATCACTTACCTGTACTTGCGCTTGTGCCATATGCTCTTGAACTTGTGCTTCTGCGTCTGCGTGTGCTGCAGCCAGGAACGCCGGCAGTTGTGCTAGAGTCTGTCTTACGTCTGATATCCTGTTGGGGATGCCGAGGTATATAAAGTCAAGAACTCGATGGTGGCAAACGATAGAGGATAGGCGATCCAAGAATTGCTTCTTGAGAGCGACTCTCATGTTCTCAGAGTCCCATCTACGTACGTGGTCGCCCTTGCCCTTGGCATACATGAGGTTGGTAAAGTTCATGGCAGCTTTGGAGATTCCCCCCATGGAATCTAGAGCAAATCCGATGGCATTACCGTCATGTAACTAGTGTGCGTTTTATACTACGACAAATTCATTTTACCAAGATTTTTTGGCCCCCATGTATCCATAAAAAAAAATTTGTAATGTACCATGGCCCATCGAAAAATACACGCAGCTAGATAGAGAGAGATATTGCTGTTGTTCTTATTGCTTGCCCGCGAAGAACGACTATTGAGAGAATAAGTGAGAGACAGAAGAGTCAAATCTGTGTACCCATGTCTTGGAAGATCACTCTGCCTACGGGAAAAGTCCTCTACACGAGTAATGTTGAAAATGCACCAAGCCTTAGCTTCATCCGCGAACACATTGTTGAGGAATTCTTCTCTGCTAAGTCCACTTTAACTTCCGAAGAAAAGAATGACCTATTAATACATTTAAGCAGTGAGGTCGTACGAAATGCTCCAGCAAAATTCACCGGCTTTTTGTTGAGTAATCTTGTTTGCTGTTTCTGGCTTGATGGAGGTGTTCGCCAGCTGTTGAGTTTGAAGAGTTTGAACGAGCAAGCCATATGCGGTACGGTTTTCAAAGTAGGGGAAGTTGTTTGGACGTGTAGACAATGTGCCAAAGACGCGACTTGCGTGCAATGTAATGCATGCTACAAAGCTAGTAATCATGAAGGGCACGAAGTATTTTTTCACAAAGGTATGAGTTGAGAATGTTGGTTTATTTTTGCTTTTTGTACGACATGTTGACAGCTCTTACTTCAGCTTCTAACTTTCCTAAACACTGCTACTTGTATTCATCAGCGATGGCGACCGGGGGGTGCTGTGATTGCGGCGACCCGGAAGCCTGGGCAACATGTGGCAACTGCGCTGTTCATAACGGTAAAATCAGCGAAAAGGATCCCTCTGAGGTGTTGCCAGCTGATTTAGTATTGGGATTGAAAGCTGTTCTGGATGGTGTGCTGGGCGTCCTCACTTCGTTTGCTGCAAGCACGGCACGTGCCTATGACTGCAGCACGGAAAATGAGTTTGTGAGACACTTCCACTACTTTCACGCATTAGAAAATGAAAGCGAAGTCAAAGAGCATGATTATGACGAGCAGGGTCGTACGCCTCGCGAGCAGTATCATGACGTCGTCGTCAGTACAAAAGATATTTTCTGCGTGAATGTGCACAACGATGACGTCCATACATACCAAGACGTTACCTCCCACTTCCGAACATACGCCAGTATGAACGCAGAAAATGCAATAAATAGCACGAAACTTGTTGATCAGGAAGGATACGCGTCCGTTGTCGAAGTTAAAGTCAGTGGTGGTGAGGAGAATCTCAGTTTAAGTTCCATAGAAGACCTACATTCCAAAGCACGAGCGCTTCGGACCCCAGTTGGAGATAGTAAGATGGGTCTTTTAACAAGCATTGCACCCAAAAGATTGTTTGACTTGGAACAACGAATAACTGCCGCTTTAAAGTGGATGGAAGAGCTCGGTAAACAGAATGATGGTGTACGGCGCGTCATCACAAATGCTTTCTTGCAATCGCCTTTAAGGCTTCCTGAAACAGCAGTGGCTTTACAAGATTGCTTCGGCATCTGTAAGCCAAACGAAATATTCAGTGATGGTACCAAATTTCCGTGTGTCATACCGCATCTTCAGAAGATGCCAACCGGAATGGTCGCCGACGACAAGGATTCACTTTTTGTCCATTCTCCTTTTAAACGCAACTGTGAGCGTAATATATTAGGGGTTCTGATGATGTCCAGCCCATTTTTCATGAAAAGTGTTAAGCATGCGTTGAGTAGTTTAGTGGTAATTTATCAGCAGGACCCTGTTTTTAAGGCATGTTTCTCACAGATGCTCACTATCCTGTATCCTGCACTTTATGGACTTTTTGGTAGGTACATTGGAACAAAGCATGATGAAATATTTAACACTACGGTGCAAGTTTACACAGCTAATAGAGTAGTAACTATGATGAGCTCAGACGGCTTAGCAATGCGACCTCTCAGCGAACCTGCTGATAACCCAGTTTTTATATCGCGAATGCTGGCTCAGACACTGTACTATACATTGTTGGATATGGGCTGCTTACCTGATCGCCAAAACGACGATTTTCTGAAACACCATTCGTTGCGTTCACATCGCCATCAACAGCTACTTCGTGATTTTGAGTATGTAACAGAAAATGTTCTCGGAAGTTTGCAGCTCTTGTGTGGTGCACGTGATGTAGGTGTTCTTGAAATATGGATCAAAGTGTCATTATTAGTCCAAAACATGTATGAGATGGCCAGATTCACGGAATCTCATGTCGAGATAGAAGATAACGTAATGTGGCATACATCTACTACATTAACGTTAGAGCTAGAAAGCGCATCAACAAATGTAGTAAATAATTCGCTATTTCCTAGTGCCGAGTTGTTGGCTGCTGAGTCGCAAGCAGCGTCCGGCAACATTGATAGTGTGGGGGAGAAGTTAGCTGGAGTTGAGACTGCCTCGCAGCAACGTTCAGCAAGCCTTGTTGATTTTGATCTTCGTAAGTTGCAACAACAGGCACTACAAAATTCCGTCCGTCAAGTGGTGCAACTCGGCTTAAATGCATGGACCACGTCTGCACGAGCCAAATTGGGAGCACCTGCGGAGATATCATCATCTGATGGAGCATATACTATCCTCGGCTGTGAGCTGGGTTTACCTAATGGGTATAAGATTTTAAGGTACGATGTTGCATCTCATCCAGTGAGCATCAATAATCCTATTCACAGGCTAATTGCGAAGATCTTCTTATTCGCTTCCTACAGTAATTTGAATTTATCGCCTGCATTAAAACATATCAGTGAAGCGTCCGTGCAGTCGAAGGTAACACTGGCGGATTTTCCTTTGCGCGCATTGGTTTTCAGTGCACAAGTAAGTGCTAACATGTGGAAGCGCAATGGCTTGGCACCAGAAAATCTAGTTTATCACTATAATAAGGGCCCACTCAATAAGGTTCTGAAGTTAATGGATATTCATTCTGTTCAGATTGCTCTTCTCAGTTTTGAGCGCGAGATCGGAGCAGATTTAATTTTAGCTCTAGCTATCGAACGATTTTGTGTCAAGAGCTTGCTTGAAGATCCAGCCTATTTCATTTTGCCAGGAAACATGAATAATGCGTACTTACGCAAACGCCGAATGCTTGAATATCAGGGTGGTCTTTTAGCTGGTTTACTAAAGATCTTGATTAATATAATTGTTTGTGTGCCAACATGCTTATTGGAAAAAAGTGAATTAAACCATCCTGGTGGCGCCTATGCGGATAGTGTAGATAATGCTTTGTCGCGCGAAATTGTGAACTTGGTGCTCAGTGGTGCATCTACGCTAAGTCAACTGTCAATTGCCACGTCGATGGTGGGAGGTGACAAGACTGTTTCTGAGAATACATTGAATGATGTGATTCGTCGACTTTGCACTCGGCGCGAGGCGTCCGAAGCTGGAGAGAAAACCACTCTAGAATTGAGAGCTGGTGCTTACGTATATTTTGATCCCGAATACGGACATCTTACGCAAGACCAACAAAATAGAAGCTCGGATCGCATTCGAGAGTTGAGAAAGCAGCTGGAGCGAGAGCGCGGGGATAGTTTTGAAGTAGTCATGCACATACCCGTGCTGCATCCAGACGCACTCCCAGCTGCACACCCAGACTTTGAGCAGGTCCGATCTCTCCTTTTCCGACCGATTATGTATAAATTATTAGCTCGTAGTGTTGAGCTGGCTATTGCAAGTGCAAATGATTTGGGAAGTGCTAAGCATATAGTCATTGAGCGAGTGGTTTATATTCTTACTTTGCAAGTTCACTTTCGTGCCCGGTATCAACTCGAAAACGAGGCGAAACTTAGCGGCAGTTCACTCTATCCGTGTGCCGAGCATAATGCTTTCTTGAAAGCTATTGCAGACCTCTGGCTTAGTGACGCATTGAGCGAAGATGACTTGTATAAAAATGGTTTAGCTTTTGTGCTCGAATCCACTGTTCGTACAGAAGATCAATTTATAAGAGATTATTTTGAAACACGCGGAATATTGTTTGCAGCTCCAATTAGCACAACTGTCGTCGGAAGCGATGAGAAGGCTGGTTTGTGTCTCGTGTCCGTACAACAGGCACGAGAAATAGCAGAAAAAGCCCGTCTGTTAAAATTAAAGTCAGTAGCACAACAAAAAGCCATTGCTACACTGCAAAAGGCTACATCAAATTTTATGATGGAGATGGAGGGTTGGAGTGATGTTGATTCGGAAGAAGATGATGAAAGTACTGTATCGGCGCAAAAGGATTCCATAATCGAAAAGGTTGCCGCAGGAAACTCTCCGAATTTGGACAAAATCCCAGTCCGTGTTGCTACATGCATGATATGCCGCAAAAGCGCTAGTGAAGCCAGTGGAGATCCGCCTGGTACTGACAACTCCATGGGGTATCTCTGTTTTCTGCAGCCAAGTAATAATTTGAAGCATGCAACGAGCTCCGGGGAATCCACGCTGAACAAAGTATTTCGGGTTGTTTCAGCAACGGGTTGTTTTGTGTATGTCCGAGTGATTACAACATCTCCATTGGACCCAGTTAACGCCTCCTGCGTGAGTGGGCGTCTTGCACGTGGAGAGCATGTGTTAGTTTCGCGCCGCATTGGCCGCTGGGTACATATTGTTGCTCCCGTATCTGGATGGGTTGAAGTTTATACCGAGCGTATGCGTTTTAAAGGAGAACCTGCGGGCTCAACTGGTACAGTATTTGAACAAAGCACTTGCACTGATAGCTGCAAAGACGTGATTCTTGTTCGCAATCTTCAGTCCCTTGATGAATTCATGTATGCTCGGCACGGTCCTACAAGATTGCATGCTAGTTTTTGTGGACACTGCATGCATTTTGATTGCTGGAATGAGTATTTTGCGAATACTGTCAGCAGAGAAACTTCATACCTTTATGCTCACGACCCTCCGTTGGCTTTTGATGTTTCAGACGGAGAGTTCATATGCCCGCTTTGCAAGAGTATAAGCAACGCGTTCTTGCCACTGACTACACCTGAATCTGCTTCCCGCTACTGGGCTCACATAACTGACGATAATCCTAAACAGCCACAGAAAAGTGCTTTTGAGGAGTGGCTTGTTAATGTTGAGCATCGAAAGGCATCGTCGCCCGTCAAGTTTTCTGTGAACATGCTCCTCAACACACCTGAGGTGCCAGCATGGGGCAATGGAAAAGAAAGTTTGCGTCTGCTTGAGAGTATATCAGCTTCATATGCATTGCCCTGGCGTACAGAGTTGGAGAACACATTAGTAAAATTGCCCGATGAGGAAGGAAACAAAGAGATCCAGTTGACTCGAGGGTGTCATAGTATGTGGGCGTGCATCGCGTATACACTACAGGTCCAATATTTTGCTTCTGTATGGACTGCAGGTCACACTGGTCCTTCGCTCGGGTCCGAAACAGTTGGGTTTGCCGCCCAGCTGTTAAATATGCTCCGACAAATGCCTAATTGGTTCGAAGGATTGGAATCTTTTGAAGATTGCATCGGAACTCCTTTGAAATTACTGGTTTCCGGATGTCGCACGGATGTTGAAGGTGACGATATGTCACATTCAGCTTCAGTTGACGCTAAAGTTGGAGGTGTGCGGGCTGTTGATGAACTGACAATTGCAGAGTGCCGCGAGGCGCTTCTAAGCACTTCTTTCGAAACAGTTGGCTCGAGCAGGTTTAATAATCCTCGCAGAATTTCATTATTGCAGCAAATACTTCACCATAAGGGCATTCAGGCGTGCGATCTATGGGGCACACTGACTATTCCGTTACTAGCACAAGATTTAGCTGGCATCGCTGTTGCTTCTGTTGCTTGTGCTGCCGACGTTCGCAGCGCAGAAGCTGTTCTTGGGATCCTTTGCGTTGCTCGCTTGTCACAGATTTTGATCGAGCCAACTTGCACGGGGATTTCTGCTGCCAGCAAGACAGAGTTATTATCCTTGCTTAAAGCAGACGGAGAAGTGCGTTTTAAATCAGCAACACCTCCTGTTGCAGAGAAACCACTTTTGCAATTTACGGATCCCGAAAACGACACGGATGGTGTGTGTCGTCTTTTAAAGCAGCTGCAAGATGCAATTATTACTGGAGCAGGTCTTGATTCTTCTAAGCGGGCGTCGATCATGGAGAATATGCGAACTCTGGTTCTAGATGAATGGTTACCTTTTCTCGAATTCGTGGTTTGTTTGTTACACTCATTCAGATGCGCGGTTTCAGGCCTTGCAGAGCCAGTCCCTGACATTCGAAGCGCTTCTTTTGAATGGCTGCTTCAGCGATGTGGACTGCCGAGTTCTTTATTACAGTTGCTGAGCAGCCCAGTGCTAGCGATGCTTGGCTCCCGCTGGGGAGATCAGCTTGGACATGTTCGGCCTGCTCGACTCCGCGGCGAACCTGTAGCTTCATGGATACCTAAAGTAGTAGATTTCGATCCTTTTGATATCGAAAAAGTCCGTGTTTGTGATGTTGTCTCTGATACTTGCTCATACGGATCTGCAGGAGCACTGGTAGACGAAGTGATGCACCAGATAATGCAGCTGCATATACTAGAACAAGAGAGACTTCGATCTCAAGAACTGGATGCCGTAGATGCGGAGAGCCGCAAGAAGGGAAAACACGAAGCGAGTACACTTCTGGATTTTTTGCCAAAAGTGCTGGGTACTACGGCACAACATATTTCGGCAGAGTATGAAAAATCATTACATGCAATGGGCGCCTCTGCTCCTGGTGCACACACGGGGCATCAAACCGCATTTGCTAGATCACTTGCCAGAAAGATTGTTTTTACTGTCAAAGATAATGCTGCGAAGGCGATTGGGCGCCCTATATTAGAAGATTATGCAGCTGCAGAAGTCGTCGCAGTTCCCGCGGAAGGCGAAGGCTCGGGTGCTTCAGCGTTGATTGATGATAGCATTTCTGATATAGACGTGCTAAGTGGGGACTTAGGAGCGGATGCCTCAAACCCAAGTGATGTATTGTCTCTGGGTGAACTTAGATCAGAGCCACTGAAGACGTGGAAATTGATTGGCATCGACCCATGTTATCGTTCGGTTGATGGCGGGTTCCCACTTTTTGAATTGAATAGTATGACGGCGACTTTTCAGTCGGTGCACACGCAGTCTCCATTTATTGGTACAATCCACGGACAAACGCGTAGCTATGATCTATTGGGGCAGCCCTTACTAACTTCGTTCTGTGACTTGTCGCACCTCCCATTGCGAAGTTCTCAGCATGGGGGCTTGTTAAATTTGCCACCCGTCTATACCGAACTAATCGATTGCATGCAGTTGCCTTATGAGCCGAAGCTTGATGAGCAGGGAAAACGCGAAGATGAACCGGCACTATGCTTAATTTGTGGAAGTATTCTTAATGCGGGAAATCGCGCGAAGAAATTGCCAGCGTCATCAAATCTAGATAACGCGTTTTTTAAGGAAAGTCCAGGAGAATGTGCCTTACATACACGCACATGTGGCGCTGGTGTGGGCATATTTATGTTCATGTTACAAAATCAAATTTATCTTATGCGAGATGGGCGTGCGTCAAAATACGGGGCTTTGTATCTTGACAAGAATGGCGAGACAGGTGAAGGCCGAGGACACAACAGGCCATTGACGCTTTGCATTCCTAGATTCCAGAAACTAGATGAGCTCTATATTAAGCATCAGGTAGCATCTGAGGTTACGCGTAAACGTTTGACACAAGATCGCAGCATTAGAAGCTTTTATTACTGAAAATTTGAAAAATCAAGTGCATTGACCACCTCTTATTCGAACCAAACGTGGCCCTAACCGATAGAACTACTTCTACTACTTGTCTTGCATCTGATTCGGCAGGTGCATTTAGATCTTTAACTTTGCCGAAGAACTCATGATATATCGGTTAGGGTTAGGGTTATCGGTTAGGGTTAGGTGTCCATGGCCTATATTGCTATATTGCAGATTTCACATTTTGAAATTTGTTGTGACGCTTAATTTGTATAAAATATTCAATAAAAAGAAAGAAATCAATTTCTAGGCCTAGGGTTAGCATCAAAATACAAGTCTCTGCCTTTCATTACAATTTAGTCCATGCACCTTCTACACCACCCTTCACTACACTAATTGCACGTCTAATCACTATCACAAATATTTTTTATACTGAATGGACCGTTACTTTTTTTGGGTTTACAACCCTAACCCTAGCTCTAACTCTATTTCTTGCCCTAGGGTTGATCCTTACCACCATCTTTGTGCTGATTACTCCATCTAAGACCATGCACCTTCTACACCACCCTTCACTACACTATATGCACGTCTAATCACTATCACAAATATTTTTTATACTGAATGGACCGTTATAAATGCAATACAGGACTCGGGAGCGCAGCTCTTCTAATCCAAGCTCGAAGGGAACTCGAGGGGAACTCTCGGGGGAACTATGTCTGAATTTGTCGTGTTCTAGCCCACCTCTTTGTTTCTCCTGCATCCGCAACTCTTCCATTTACTTCGTGGCACGAATCGTGGACGAGTCACATAGGATATCTATTTGAATAACGACTGTATATCTGGGAAATTGTAAGTTGTCGACATCAGCTAGGAGCAAGGTCATTGAGACATTCCAGAGGATTTTACGCAAGTTGACAAAGATGTACCAAAACATGCATGCCATGACAGCTTCATTACTAGGAGTATTGCTCATTTGGTGCCTGCAGCTGAGATTTGTGCACAGTGCACAGCCCAAGCTCAATGCCACGGAACATGACGTACTCAAGACACTGTTTGACAGCACTGGTGGGGAGTGCAGGAAGGTGGAATTATACTGGCATGGAAAGCTGTCTCAAAGAACTTGGATATTCGCTTGGCAGGGAGTGGAACTTCACCAAGAATGCTGTAGGTGCATATCTAGAAGATCCATGTCAGAACGACGCCGCCTTTACGGGTGTGCAGTGCTCCTGCAA
>JACKZZ010002982.1_pt1 | contig 14811 bp, 8 predicted proteins | sample 8027871 | NCBI WGS metagenome assembly JACKZZ01 (sample SAMN15724774, study PRJNA655200) | protist metagenome | isolation source: fluorescence activated cell sorting (FACS) single amplified genomes of... | place: USA: West Boothbay Harbor, Gulf of Maine | collected 2000-07-19
TATCATCTTTTCCATTGTCATTGTGATGTGCACGGGTACTGTTTTTACGAGCTGCAATTAATGCCTCGTTCATCATTTTTTCGTGTTTCAACAACCATTGAGGTGGCATATTTGGATTACTAGTGCGAATATTTCTTTGCAAAGCTATATTTAGCATGTCATTTTCATTTTCCTTATGAATTTCTTCAAATGATTCTGCTTTATTTTGCGTTGTATTATATGTATTAGCATCCATGTGATTTTCATCAGTGCAAATCTCAATTGTTTCTTTAAATGATACTGTTTTATTTCGTTTTTTGTCATAAATATTAATATCCATCTGTTCCAAATCATTCATAATCATTCTTTCCTCTTCTGTTTTTATATCTTGAATGGGACCGTTATTACCATGGGTCTTCTTGTCACTACGATCAACACTTGATCCACTCAAACGCTTGGAATGTTTTCTAAATATTTGCTCAACATTGTTTTTAACGCTGTTCCTATGTCGGTGAAACATTTCCATGATTAATGAGTACAGTAAAATAAATAAATTCACCTTTGTCCGGATAAAACCTAGCAATCAATAAATGCAGTGCATGGATGCACATTGGCAAAGGTGGCCTCATAACCTGCTTATTATTGAAATTATCATTACAGTATTATTGTATATACAGTATATATTTTTTTTTCAAATAAAATAAAATAAAAACCGTTCTGCGCTGTTCTGTGATCTGTGACGTTGTGTGCTATCTCGTAGTACCACCTTTGTCTCTAAATATTGACAATTATACTGTATTGTCAGCCAGGACCCAGTCCAGGACAACATCAACTGTAATTCTCGTACGTTATTAGTATAGTTGCTAAAAATCACTTATTATTATTTTTTTTATTTTTTTTTTTTTTTTTTTTTTGGTGGTGGAGGAAGTTATTTATTTCTATATACATACATTATATCATACTAATGTGCACGACGGACAACATCATGTGATGATAAATCTCCACAATTATCAATAGATTGTATTATGCGCCGGGAGAGAAAATGAGCAATCAGCAATCTATGAGTGAACAAGTGTCATTTACATGCCATTCAACATTTCGAAATCTTGTTTTAAATGAAACGAACTATTCCAATTATAACGATGTTAAAACCAAAGTACTGGCACACTTTAATGCCGAACATAGTAATCAAACGGTAATTAAATACAATTTTATTGACAATGACCATGGCACTAATAATAACATTAGGTCAAAGTTGAAAATTATCAGTAGTCAAAGTGATTGGGTTTCTTGTTTTAAAAATTTTAGAAAGTCGAAAAGTGTACGAGAGGCTAATCGTTTTCGACAAATTTTTCTCGATTGTTTAAATATTTTAGAAATAAATAATAGCAATTACAGCACAAATAAGAAAATAGAAACATTAAAAAATATAATCAAATTAATAGAATCTGGTGAAGGCAACAAAATATTTGCACTAAAATACGATTTAATAAATAAATTAATACGTATATTAGTGGAAACGAAAATGAGGAAAGAATATGAAGATTTGGTATTAAATACATATTTGACATTGAATGCATTCATAAAGTACGTTGCAGTATTATCACACTCAATATCTGTAAAAACAGATGATGGCAATACTATTAACATTAGCATTGTATTTAAAAATGATTTAAAGAATATTGAATCAATGTGTATCATTGCATACAGTATTTTGTTGAACGATAATAACTTTCAAAATTCCATCAAAAATAAAATTTGCGATGCTATAATTGAAATCATAGCTATTTATAGCTGCTTAACAGACAAAAAATCTAAAATATATAAATTATTTTCCAAGCCTTTTGCAATTCGATTATTGGTATATATTTTTGAAAATTTTACACACCAAATATTTCATGGATTGTGTTTGATATGTAAATTTCTAGATCCAACTAATGAACCAAGAAGTATTTTAGAGCTAGCTAAACATACATGCGTGCATAAGCTCATTTCGTTAACATCAGATTATCACACAGAGGTCAAGCGGCAGGCATTGCGTTGCTTAACAGTATTGTATCATATGAATCAAGGCCGTACTCTTGTTCCTGACGCAGTTTTCGTTGATGTAGTTATTGTGGATATAATTAAGGGTGTAGAAAAACAACGGTCACCAGCTTTAATATTGAAATATTTTGAACAAGATGATGATTTTCGAAAAACACGTGTCATACAAAATCATCCCTTTTTAACAGACGCAATGCATTTTATGGAAAATGAGGAACAGATGTTGTTCAAAGCATTAAAAAATCGTGCGTTACGAAAATTAAATTGTCGCAAACTGGGAGATCGGACACCAGCTGCATTACTTGGTGTTTTATCTGGTGTGGAATCAATGCCGGAATATTTAAATCGAGTACGGTCTGTTCAAAATTTGTTAATTGATGCGTTGCATTGCCTTTGGTCGTTCTTGCACTATGGGGGTGGTAAAGGTATTCATCAAAAACATATAGAAATATTTAAACGACATGGTAGTGCTATTTTAAATATATTATATGCTATGGTAACTAAAGAAATAAATGGCTACGAAACGGCACAGACTTTTGCTGCTGGGTGCCTAGCACAAATTGTATACGATGATTTAGAAATCCGAAATCAACTAATAGGCCAGGGTATTATTGGTAATATACGCACAAAACTAAAAGCAATGTCGCAAGAGAAACTTGAAATAGATAATAATGGAGATATAAAGTATCCTTATTCACATTTTTTGCGGCTGAGATTAGAGCTATTATCTATACTTGCAAGGATGGTAGATGGAATTAAAGAGCACTTTCATTTTTTTAAAATTTTATTAGATATATTGCCAACAAACAATTCATATAAACGATTGCTAGAATGTAGATTAATTGGTTTTATCATGATGGAAATAGCTGATGAAGTGGCAGAAGAACTCAGTCATTTAGAAAATGAGCCAATTCAATTGAAGCTATTAGAAAAAATGAAGAAAGTTTTGGAAATTCCTTCGTTACAAGTTTTTGCTGCTATTATTGTGATGAAATTGGTTAATAAAACTAATACCAGGCATATCTTGCTAAAAGGTGGTACATTAGATTCTTTGGTCAAAATACTAACACAGGCAGAACATACTGAGCCATCTAATGAATGGACTTTACTATGTATTGTTAATGCTATAAAATCATTGCTTTGGAACGGGGATCCATTGGCAAAGAAATTATCGTTGCGCCTGAACATTATCGAAAAACTTCATAAAATATTGGCAAAAGATTTGTCTGCAAATCTACTTATATTGGTGTTACAATGTTTGTTTGTTTTATTACATGATGCTATTTCAATTCAAATACGCAGTGTACGCTTATTAGTGCATAAAACATTGATATCAAAGGCAAAAGATCAAACGCTTGATGTTCCATGCAGAGTGTAAGTACCCATTGCGTTTCGTGTACAATTTTTTTTTTACAATGATTTTTAACATTATGCTACACTTAATTTACTTTGCTGTAACATAGATTATGTTGTGGAATAATAGAAATTTTATATTCATACAATGAAAACGCAGTAATGATTAACAAAAGTATCAACAGAACAGAAAATGCATTTATTGTTACATTGTATGTTGAAATAATAAAAAATGAAAACGATAAGACTTTATTAACATATGCAAATATTGCAATTGCTCGGTTATCATTGCATAACAAAATTCTTCGTCAAGAATTTGTCAAAAGGAGAGCAATTCATTTATTAGCAAATATTTTAAAACGTTATAATAACAGCAATGTTAACCAAACATTAAAGAATAAGGATGAAAATTTCGGGTTGTCGATAATTCATGCATTATTAAATTTTTCTGTGACTGCTGAAAATCAATCAATCATTTGTATACTAGCTTTAGACGATATTATCAAAGTTATCCAAAGTCGAACAAAAGCAAAGGGTTTAGCAATTAAATTGTTGAAAAACCTTCAAAAAAACAAAAAAAATCGTACTCAAATTTATAAAAAAGAATTGTTGATGAAGTCTACAAGAAAACTTAATGCATCTGATAACCAGATATCCACGAGATTGAAGGGCAGAGCGTTGATCAGCCCATATAAAATCTAGACAAGATAGAAGTTTGGCGGCATACATGTCGCGAATACAACGAGGGCGTCAGAAGCGTGATACATTAAAGTACACTTCTAAATACTCGAGAGGTGGGCTTGAAAAGAAAGGCACAAGTTATACAAATACTAACCACGAGAACGTTTTGTACCGCCCAAAAAGACCAAAGAGTGCCCCCTTTCGCAGATACTATAAAAGGCATGTAACAATTAGTAACGATTTAGCTATATTTCCAAAACAAAAGCAAAGTAACAATCTCGATGAAACTTTAAATCAAACGATGCGTGCGCCGTTAATGGATATGTGGGATGTTAAAAATATTGTTGAAAGTGCTTATGATACTTCATTTCTAAAAAAATGTTTCTTAAATTTTGAAAGTAGCAACAACACCTCTGCCACCGAACATCTGAAAATGGGACAAAGATTAACATTTGCACCATCAATTAAAGAGTTTAAAATCATTTCTGATGATGATTCCGAAAGGAATATGAATGGCGATACTGAGGAATACGTCAGCACAAATATATTTCGTAAGCGTATACGATATACGAAACAAGATATATCTAGACTTCAAGATTATTTATACAACTATTTAGTACGTGAAGGAGTTGCAAATGCAAAAAATGTTATTCCTGGGACGGAAATGTATAAACTAAAACGGATGTTAAAAAAGAAGCAAACATCAGATGCGCTAAAACCATTAAGAGTAAAGTTGCAACCTGGAAATACATCATATTTATATACATTTGGGGGAAACAAAGCTATTAAGACGCATCATAATAGTGATCATAAAGTATATAAATCAATTGAGGCAAAGGTTGTATTGTCAAAGTGGAATCATGTAGAAGGAGCAAAAGTGTATGATACGAATTTAAACGCATACAATTTACCAGATGGAAAGCAAGCGTTCTTTTTTGAACAAATCAATTTGTATGAACAACAGACTCCAGGGCCTTTTCCTATTGAAGAAAAAGCTGATCATTTTGAATCGATTAAAAATTTACCTCTAGCGCCACCCCCAGCGCCGCCACCATGCAGTACATCTTTACATATGTCGTTCGACGAACAATGGATCGTAGATATGATTGATCAATATTCTTCAAAACTCTCATCATCTAGTTTTAATAAATATACTCCCCATAAAGATCGTAACAGCCACATTACATGCAACACTATTACAAATAATGTAGATTATATGGATAATAATAATAACAATTTACTTAATTACAAAAATGATTTCGTCATTGAATTTATTGTTGACATTTATGAGTTGCACAAAAGTTTTGTAAATTTGAACGTGAGACCCCTGGAATATAATAATGATGAAAATCCAACATTACAACAGAGTAAAAATGTACTTGATGTGTCAGTAAGAGGTTCACTGGAAGAAAAATTAGATGAGCCGCCGCCAGTTGAACCATATGTATTTTATTTAAGAAAAATTATCTCTGATTCTAATTCACTGTATGACGGAAAATTCAATGGAAGAAATACGTACAAAATTGCTTTTTTAATCGATTTTGAACGTATAGTAAACAGCAAGTATTTCGATCACATCAAAATATTGGTCCGGGAAAAATATGCATGTTCAATAAGTAAGCAAACCATTAAGCAATTTCAACAATGTTTAAAAGAAAACTACAAATTTCTGCTTGAAACAATGAATTACTTCACTGTTTTTAAAAGTGCAAATGAATTTCATGTGAAAATGGAGGAAATGGAATTTGAAAGCTTCGCAAGAGCAGCACAGTTGCAACATTCTATTTCTTATGCAAATATTTTTACACATATAAAAAATTTTACAAAAAAACGTCCATATCGTTCTGATAACTCTACAAATGAATTTTGGCGATATGAATTTTTTTTGAGTTTATGTGAATTTTCATTTTATGAAATGGATGCTTTTAAGAAAAACGAACACGATAAATTTATAAAATGTTTCTCACGTGTGATAAATAAAGTAAAAAATAATATTAAGCAACTTCTTCCACAAAATGGTGATGATTTTCGATTGCAACATTTATATAGAGAAGAAACTGATACAGTGTTCGAAAAATGGCTGGATGTGTTGAAAGCTGCCTTTAACGCAAATTCTGGAATAAATTGGTCGTTCAACGATACTCAAGGAATACTAAGTAACATAGTTAAAAGTAAACATACTGTGTCGTCAGTCACATTAAGCAATGATCATAATAAGCATCACAGCATACAAAAAAGAGTTTTATATCGGCGTAACAAAAAGAACAAATGGAAAAAAAGTATGGTTGCTGTACGAATGTCAACAAAAAAGAAAAGTGTAGCAACTGCATTTAAGGGGAATAAGATGCGCGGGGAAGTACGAGAAGAGAAGGTTTCTAATGTCAATAATTTTATTGCGTTAAACAGTACAAACACAAAATTAGCTTTGGCTGGGTATAAAATAAATTTTGATGGTTCTGTCTCTGCTTCGCGAATGAGTTGCCATGGTTGGATCAAGTTTTTGAAGCAAAATAAGTTGATATCAGATACTTTTTCTATTTTGCATGCAAAGCATGTATTTATCCAATCAAAAATGATGGTATGCGACGAAATACATGAATATGATAAATCTCGAAGTTTATCATGGTGTGACTTTCTTGAAGCCCTTTGCAGAACAGCTCATTTTCTTTATGATGAAAGTAGCGCAATTGCGTCGTTTCAAAAGTTGATGGAGAAGATTGAAAATCTAATAAGAGATCATAATTATGAAGAAAATAAATTATAGAGGGGAGTCACAAGTCCGTGGACTGTACACTGTACCTAGTATACTCGTGCATTTAACATGGACTGCAATAAAAAAATTAATAAATAAACCAAATCACTGACATTTTTTGTCCATATTTTCTCGTAATGCTACAGATAGCTCCATGCTAGCAGAGTGGTTATTGAAGCGGTTTAGCTCGACGGCCGGTCGAGCACTTAATCAAATGCATCAGGTAAAACCGAAAAAGTTCCTATAGAGGGACTGGGAAAGGGCTTAGCATGGACATACCATTATGAAAGTGTGTGTAGGGAAATCGCTAATCAAACACTTTGATTTTTATTATTTTTTTACCTTTTCTCATAGTAGTATAGTCATAGCAGCTAAATAGTAAATGAAATATTGATTATACTCCTGCTTTTTAATCAAACAGGAATTAAGAGTTTGATTAATTAATCAAAACTTAATCAAATTAAAATAAATATTTATTTAATATTAAAAATACCCATAATATGACTATACTTTTAACATATAAATAGTATAAAATTTTAACTATTTTTTGAAAATTAAAATACCAAATTTTGTGCCTTTCGTAGATTTTCGTCGTATTTATAGTTGTTCCAATAGTATTTGTTGTGATATTTTTTGGACAAGGACAACGTCGGCTTACTATTAAAATTGTAAAATATCCATACTTCTACGGCTACATCATCTGGTGGTAGAAGCTACGAGTAATAATAAATATGCAAAATCAATGCAAAATCGTCTTCAATAATGCAGAGCCACAAAAAAATAGTAGGTATACGGTATACTACGTAGGAGCAACAACTATAATACAGCTCACCACAGTATTCGTAGTAAATTCGTATTATTAATTTTTTTATTATAAGCTTATTATTTATTATTTATTATTATTATTATTATTATTAGTTATTCTTCATATTAAATTCATTCATACATCAGTCAACTAAATGTTACTGTAACTGAAGTGAGAAGAAACACATTCACCAACTTGTAAAGTACACAACAATATACAAATAAAGCCAGCATAGTTTATGTATAATAGACAGCGAAAACAGTAAATTTCGAAGAAGAGCACGCAATTGATCGCTAAATAATTAGTATCTTTTCATTTTTGTGGTTGCATATTTCTTTTTGCAGTTGTAACACGTTGAACAGAAAAAAATTAGATAGAAATGGACTTCGGTGCCCCAACTTTAGTCCACTCAATTAAGACGAAAAAAGAACTTAAAGTTGCTCCGATAGTTGGTGCAAGTTGGACCTCGACGCGTGGTCAAATATTAATAACGGACTCATACTCTGTACGCTTGTGTCACCGTGACCATGGCAACATTCTAAGGGCATGGACCTTTAGACCAGATAAGAAAGAAGCGTTTGTTGGTGGTGCAAAAATGGTAACAGAAGGTCGTGTACGGTGGATTGTTGCCCGTAGACAAAATGATACAGTTGTTGCTTGGAGAGAAGACGATGAAACAGGGAAATTGAATTTGAATAAATTTAAAAATGTTTTTGATGGTATGAATGAAAGTGAAAACAATACCTCAAATACAATAAACTTAGCAATATCCTCAGTTCGATCAGTTGAACTATCAGTTGACGATGACAACACTATATTGTGCACAGGGTGGGACACGGTGTATAATGTGCCAATACGTACAATATATTTACCAAATCATAATAAATCAATAAAAAAATTAGATACCAAAATAATTTCTTGCTGCATATCAAATGATAAAAAGAGTATATTAATAGTTTTAAAATCTGCTGTATATGTCATTGCAGTGGCATTGCATGTATCATCATTAGCAAGTGTCGTCGGGAAACGGCGTGGATACAATATGATATCATCAAACAAAGATATGCTGTCATCATCATTATCATGGCAAGCACGCGGTATAGTAATCGTGCCTGAATGGCAAAACATCAAGACTGGTAAGGCAGATAGTAAATTTTGGGATGTTGAAGTAGGGTCTGCAGCTGTCGATAGTCGAGTGGAAACTAAATCGATATCCGGTATATTGAATAAAAAAAGTAAAAAAGATTTTGAAAATTCACTGATTGAGTATATTGAAGAAGAAAATCGTAGGAGAAACGAGGTAACTAGTAATACGAAACTTAAATGCGGAGGTAAATTGTTGCTTGGTGACCGTTTCATATACCTTGTAGTAAATGCATGCGTAGAGCGTAAGTGTTGGGATGGTTTATTGCATTTAATAATTACATGTTCTATATCTGCAAGATCGGTTCCTATGATGATCCCATCGATATTAAAAGCGAAAAAAGGAAATAGTAACAATAACAGTAGTAATATTAGTAAACGAAAAAAAAGAAAAGTTGCAATAGCAACGACAAACCCGAAACCATCCATTTATATTGCTGACTCAAGCTTTATATGCCATATACTAGATAATGTACGTGATATTTCCGAAACAATGTTAGTTGCCATTCTGCAATTTACTATACGCCATTTAAGTGATTATGAATCATTTACCAAAGTTATGAAATCGTTGCTCCGGGCACCTTTTAATGGATTATTTATGAGCCGTTCCTTACGTGAACTAACAAATCCTGAAGTAAAAGTTGTTTTGTTGTATTTAAGGCGAGCATTGAAATTTGAATTACTTGGTGGTAATCAAGAGAATGGCAACAACAATAGTAACAGTGATGATGAATTGAGCGTGGATGGTGATGCAAGTGTTGATACATCTATTCGTCGTGAAGATAAAGTACTGCCACGGGTTGTTGCATGGTGCTCGATGGTATTAGATGCTCATTTTAATGGTGTAATCATGCGGAGTGTTACAACTGATGGGGATTTATTTAACGTCATGACTAGTGTAAAGGCACTAGTTGATCATTACTTGGAATCATGTAAAATTGCAGAAGAATTAAAAGTGCAATTAACACAATTTAAGAAGGTTGTAGATGGAGCAAAGTTACCAGCGGCTGTTGTACCAGACTATTCTGTGGAAATTTTGATGGTGTAAAAATAGGAGGAGAGTAAAATATATAATTAAAATTCTTACTCATTTATTTAATAAAATTTTACTCCCTGTAAATACTAGAGTAAAATATATATTCCATACCTTGGTATCATATTTAAGATATCTTATTTTTGTAACATTATATGGAGGAGAATAATATATATATATATATATATCATATCATATATGATATCATATTTTTGTACCAAGTAAAGTATTATTTTATAAAATATTATGATATGCATATATTAAAAGGAGGAGTTTTTTAATATTAAAAATAAAATACTCGTATAAAAAGTTAATTACAAAAATACTATATATATTATATATAAGTAACTTACCAATATGATGATATATTAGTATATGATATATAATATATATAAAAAATATGTTTCGTTATATATATATACTTATGTATCTACATGTAGGCCTGTATTACAATGTAAACACAATTTTTGTTGTAGGCACTTAAATATACCCTTTTTAAAACACATTTTATATAAAATTTACGGAACACTTAAGTACGGGTTGTTAAAACTAAATTTCTCTGTGTTTTTTTGAGCGCTACGAAATACGCTTTCTGCTTTATAATTACTAATAATTTTTTCGTCACAGGATGTACTATTTTGACGAATAGGAGACTTATTTGCATTTTCTGTCTTTGGACCAGTGTACATATCCATATCGTATTTGTGTTCCAGTGAAGGTGCACGCGGGGTTATGATTTTTTTACTAGTTGCAAAATGTCCCCTGTTGAGTTTAAATAGCAGCAATCGTGCTGTTGGTTTACAGTAACGACTTGCAAGCATCTTGTAATTAAAGTTCTTATAGTTGATGCACAATGTTTGGACAACAAGGAGTAGATAATTTATGTATATGCTGGAAAATATAACGAAGAGGGTGATTGTATGACAAGTGCGGTGGCGTACAACAAATATTTAAAGTAATAAATAACGAAATAATAATGATCCGTCCTATTATTATTATTTTATTATTATTAGTGCTATCTATTATTATATTATTTTATTTTAATATTCAATAATAATATGAACTAATATTTTATACACAGTAGTAGGTATATTTGTTTTATTTCATTTACGACGTATTATTGAAATTACGTTGGTGAACCTCCTTGTCCAGTTGTCCTTCGTTGTAAAAAAATGGGTTGCGCTGAATAAATGAGGCCGATGACGACGCGATTTATTAATATTCTACGCATTACTATAACTTGCACAAGTAACATAACAATACCAAAAAGGGTCCTTCGGGCGAGAAAACGTGCGAGAGTATTACGGAAACAACCAGTCTACATAGAGACAGGGCGCTGCGTGGTAATATTTAGTACTTATTACGGTATACTATTGACCATTTTTGGTATTAGTGTTTTTTTTTCCATAGTAGTGAGGGGCAAAATGCGTCTTTTTAGCAATTTTAGTGGTGTGTGCCTGCTATTTTCGTTATGGTATTTCCCCGCTAATGGCCAAACAGACAATCTACTTGCGAGAAACGCTGTCTCTAACATATTATGTGTATAGATAGACGTTATACCCAAGTGAAGTAATAATTGGTGCACGGAATAATTATACAGTAATGATTTAGATTACCACTTACACTGTTGTGTTTATTTATTTCCACCATTTTTTTTATTATTATTATTAATTATTTTTTTATTAATTATTTATTATTTTTATATTATTATTGTTACAGTATATCACACAAGGACTCTGTAATCGCCGCACTCGTATGATACACATTTTGTCGCGCTTATGCCACATCACATGATTCTAAACATACGTATTTAATAGTGATGAGTTCCGACAATGAAGCTAAAAATAACATGAAGCTAGACTATATCTTCCCCAGTCCTCCAACGTCGACGGAAGACAGCGACAGCGAGCAGTTTGGAAGATTCGTTGACACCTCTCACGGTATTAGTTCAAGTAGTACCGCATCCCCTTTGGTCAAATCAAGAAATTTAGTTCCTTGCGACTTTAAAAACCAAGTTAATTATGCATTAAATATCAGTGACAACAAACGTAGCAATAGTATACTCATTCCCGAAAGAACGTATTTACATTGGAACAAACCAAAAAAGACAATAATTAAAAGATGTCAGAAACCAATTCCCGAAAGTCCAAGTAATTTACGTTATGGTGAGAAAAAAAATGGTGGATGGATAAAATATACTAATGAATATACCAAAAAAAGATTATCCACACCGCCAATACTGCCCAAAGCCAACGAAAACAGCAACAATAATAAAATTATTAGATCAAAAATTGAAGTATCGTCTATTTTGACATTTTCTAAGGAAGATATGCATGCTATGGCTCATGCAGGGATTAATATCACAAAATTGATAATGCAAGACTGGGCTAATTCTTTAGTTAGTGAGAATAAGTATTTTTCATCTTACTTTGTATTTGGTCAAGTTAAATGGAGAGAAGCTGTAACAGCTACTGCAACGCTGGGTCGACCAAATCCATTTTTAACTCGCGCAGCTTTTAGTATATTTGCAACTGCGTCAGAAGAATTTGGTACCTACAGAATGATATTAACTTTTTTACTCGATAAGTTATCAGAGTGCTGTTTTGCAAATTATTCTTTCATAAATACACCGCTCCCAACATCATTTTTTGATGGTTTAACGCACCAAGAATATTTACATTATTTAGAACGTTCCATTGAAGAATTAGGAAGTAAATTTGTAGAGATCGAAGAATGGGAAGAAGAGGCAAGGAAAGAAAAAATACGGACAAATGTAATGTTTGATAGCATAGTAAATATATGGTCCAAAGGTATTCTAGGAATGTCTATGTTAAAATGGCGTAAATACCACCAGTTAATGCAAAAAAATTTAAGACGCATTAGTTATATTTTGAGGCATGATCATCACGATAGACGACTTGATCATCTCTGGTGGTACTTCAATAGATGGCATACCCACCACACAAAATACATTCACAATCGCCATGACACAAATGCTATAATGACCTGGAAATTATACCACGAAACATTACATTCAAATAAGTTGTTAAACGAATATGTGCACACATCAAAAGTTGAAGTGCAGGATTTAGAGAAGCAAGTAGCAAAAACAAAAGAAAAAAAATATAAACTTATATTACTGTTGGAGCAAATTAAGGATGATTGGGATGCTATGAGAAAACGAGAAAATTTCTGGATACAATACGCCGCAATGTGGAATGAATTAACTGTGGCATATTTTAATTATTTAATAGATAAAGTGTATACAAAAAGGTTAAGGGAAGCGTATCTCGGTGGAATTGAAATGATTGCACCACCACTAGAAAATGTTTATGTGAAAAATATCCTTCCAATATTTCAAATAGCAGGCTACGTTGATATAATAAAACATGATCACAATTCATATCCCATTTGCTCCCGTGTTTTACGTTTAAAAAATGCGGAAGTATGGTTATCAAATCAACAGTCCTCTACTGTTGGTGGTGGCAACAAAGTACTTAACTTACTATTTGCTATGCCAGGATATCCTCCAGTGGTAGAAATAGAAGAAGGCACCGAGTTAGAGAGAAACATTTCAAATTTAAAAAACGAGCTGGCTACATTAACAGCCTTTATGCCGACGGCAGAGGTAGTAGATGAGAGTAAGGTACAAATAGGGACGGGAAAATTGAAGAAAAAGAATAACATTGCAAATCAATGGAAGAATATAGCGGGGTTAGAGAAAAACTTTACAAATAACTTTATTAAATTGGAAGGAACAATTATCGATAGTGAGGAAGATTGGAACTCACTAAAATCAGCTGGAAGAAGTCTAGAACATAAAACGTGGATCCAATTGTCGACATCAATAGCACATTTTAAAGGACACATTTCCCTTCATGAAAAAACAGAAAATAAGGACGAAAAGGCGAGAGATGATGAAGATGATTTATTGGAAAAACGTCATATTGATGAGCGACGCTTTGCACATATTGCACGAGAACGATTATACACTTTAATAAACATGCATGCAAAGAAACATAATAAGAATGTTTTAGACAATTCAGTTGAAGAAGAGGGTGATCGTATTTCGGAGTATTTACGTGAACACGTGTATGATATTAAAGATACTTTTAAAATGTATGCAGGTACTGACGGTGGTATAAGCTGCTCTGAATTTATTAAATTTTGTAAAGACATCAAGATATTTGATAAAAAAGTAAATTCGAATGCTGCTTCGCGCATGTTCATATCCATAAATTTAAATAGTGATGATGTTGATGGGGTTGATAAGGAAATGGATACGCATGAATTTTTACAGGGGGTTGTAACGTTGGCTTCAATGCGATTTAAAGAAGAAACAACTTTATACGCCTGTATATTCAAAATTATTGATGAGCATATAATTCCATACGGAGAGAAAGTCGATTTAGATACCTTTAAAGGTATGGTGAAAGATCCTAAAATCATGGCAGTCGTTCGTTCATATCGTGGATGGTTAAAAAAAACTTTTAGAAAAGCTGCTGATAACGACTCGTCTCAACAGTCATCAAATGCATCATCTACCATGAGTGTAAAAGAATTCGTTATTTATGCAAAATCAATGAATTTAATGCGTGGGCGTTTATCTAACGGTGATTTGGAAGCTTTATTTGCGCGTGTACAAGTAAATGATGGATCTGATGATGAAGAGGAGGAGGGAGAAATGATATATGGAGAGTTCGAAGAAGGTGTGCTTGCCTTATGTTGTTATGAATACCCAAATCCACATGTCCCATTTCTAGACCGCTTAAAGAAGTATTTCTATCATTTAAAATCAGGTACCATAGGAAAAAAGGTCGAAGATGTTATTACACTAGATAAGAAAAAAGGAAAGCGGTAATAATTGATGTAAGGCTTAAAATGGAGTACAATGTTTAATTATGTCTATGCTCTGTGTAATCAAATATATTTTAAAGTTTATATTCATTTTTATCTTACCCATATTTTAATATACGCGTAATATAATAGTATCTTATACTCATTAATTTAAAAATATAT
>JACKZZ010018110.1_pt1 | contig 14810 bp, 15 predicted proteins | sample 8027871 | NCBI WGS metagenome assembly JACKZZ01 (sample SAMN15724774, study PRJNA655200) | protist metagenome | isolation source: fluorescence activated cell sorting (FACS) single amplified genomes of... | place: USA: West Boothbay Harbor, Gulf of Maine | collected 2000-07-19
GAACAATTGTTATTACCTATTACCTATTAACTATTACTTTACTACCTTCACTTCTTTCTTTGGATGTTACACTTTACGTCAGGTCTACGATCTGTCCAATATTAAACCCACCAGCTGATCCAGAACCAGAACCAGAACCAGAGCCAGAACCAGAGCCAGAGCCAGATCCATACCTTGCAGTTGTTGTATCTGCAGTCCTTGCTTTCTTCTTCTTCTTCCTGTTCCCTGAAGGAAAATTCAATACAAGTCCGCTGCTTCCCCTTCCAACACTCGCTATCGCATTTGCTACAGATATCCCACCATCTCGTGGCATCATCATTGCTCGGGGATTTACAGTTTGACGCATTATCCCTGGTGCTGACATGTTTATTGGAGCTGATGATGTTCCCGTTCCTGTGGGAATATCCCTTTTTTTCTTCAATTCCATTGCTTCTTGATTACGTTCTTTCCAAGTTGTCAATTCTTCATCATCCTCAGTTGAACCACTTAACATTTTCTCAATAACAGCATCAACTGTACGTGAATGAACGCATTCTGATACTATAAAATGGGTGCTACATGAGGGGCATGGTACACCCTTCATTGCATTAGCCAATCCATCTTTCTTGACATGCTCATCATATACATCTTGAATACATGTATAACAAAATGAATGTGAACAACGTGTTGTGTGAGTAAGTGTCAAATATTCAAAACAAATAGCACATTCCAATTCATCAACTAATGCACGCTTCTTTTCATTCGTCATTTTTGATGGAGATAATGTTGCTGATGATATTGATGATGATATTGATGATGATGTCCGCAATAGTGGTAGTACTTCTGTTACTACGTCATTAGTTAAGTCAAAGAATGAATCTTTCTCTGCTTCTGTATCGAGATCTGCATTGGCATCGGCAACTGTACCTGCATCTACATCAACATTAGTCTTGTCATCACCAACAACAGGTTGAGATTGAGCATCATGGATTTCATCAAATGTCTCAGTATTCTCTTCTTGATTTTGATTTTGATTTTGATCTTGATCTTGGTATTTCTTTTCTTCCTCTTGCATTTCTTCTGTAATCATATAACAAAATCGTGTATTGGGCAAAAAGGATATTACATCACTAGGTTTCAATAAAAGCTCTTTATTATAATCAATAGTTTTGTGATTTAATCGTACTAAGCCTTCTTGTCTTCCAATAGCTTTTAAATATACATTTCCATCACCTTTAGTTATAAATTCAAGATGTCTACGGCTTATCATTTTCACACTTTTTATCATATCCTGGATATCATCACTTGATTTTATTTCAATATTGAAATCTTCTCGTCCAAGTGTGTAACAGTTTTTTGTGTTTATATCTAAAATAAACTCCTTCAAACACACTTTGTGTTCTCCACACGGCTGCACAACCCAACCAGGCATTCCTTTTGTTTGCCTCAAATCCAATCAACAACAACTATATAACACTGACTATGCTATGTAAGAACCAAATCGATGTAGATGGATAGAATACCGAGTGATGGGAAATTGAATCTGTGGGACCAGAATAGGGCTATGTACCAGAACACAACAGAGACAGAACAGACGAAGATTCTTTGTGTTAGAAGACTGCATTCCAAAATTGTGAATTTTAATCCTTAACTTTTGATTTTTCATTGAATTCTCGAGATTATGGACCCATTTGCTGAGATGAAGACATCTGTATCTTCCTCTTCGAATGCAAATTGGAAGTGGATGAAGTTTTATGAACTGACCGTGAGTCAATTATATGATGTGTTGATGTTAAGAGCCGAGGTTTTCGTTGTTGAACAGAATTGTGTTTTTAATGACCTTGATAATTTTGATAAAGATGCTTTGCATTTATTAGGATATGCATCAGAAGAAAAGTTGGTAGCATATTGTAGATGTTATTCTCCAAATGCAGCACATGTTCATGTGCGTGAATCACCTGAATCATCAATTGGACGTGTTGTAACAAATGGATCATATCGTGGTTGTGGCTTGGGTAAAAGTTTAATGAACGAAGCTATCACAAAAATGATTTCTTCTTATCCTGATGCACCTATACGAATTGGTGCGCAAAGATATTTAAGTAAATTTTATACAGCATTAGGTTTTATTAACGATGGAGAACCTTATGATGAAGATGGTATTCCACATATCGATATGATATACAACAAACATATTAACAATTAATTCTGGTTAACTAATTTCTTGTTGGTTGTGGTTATAGTAGCGGTTGTGATAGTGGTTATGAACTAGAGTAATGTATTGTGTATTATTAATAATGTTTACATATGTAATTTTCAGATAATTTTGTCTCCAACTACGTTCTTCTCCTCTACTAATCTCTTTCTTTTGTACAGTTTTTGCACTTATTTTACACAACAACAACTAATATAGTACTTGTACTTTACATTCCAGATAAGCCTCCAGTTCGAACGGTGCTTATAGATGATGGCACATGTGCAGTTGATAAATCGAGAGCAGGTACTCTTGAGGTACTTCTAGCACTTGCACTAACAGAGTTTGGTTGTACACCTCTTGCGCTACCATATCCACCACCACTTCTAGAACTATCAGGCATACGTGCAGATAATCTTGCACTAGTCATGGTTTCACTGCTAGAATGAGTATGTGTAGTAGGACTGACTTGACCTGATCGTGCAGAACTAACTGCTCCTACTCCTGCTTGTAAATTGTTTGATGAATAATTATGCATAAAATGATCATCATTTACTTTTTCCCATGGTGTCTTTCGCTGCTTGGGTAATGGTCTATGTAGATTAGCAACAACAGGTCCAGTAGAAACGAAATCATATCCTCTATTAATTTCTTGTTCCCATCTATCAAATCCTACACGAGCTATATGTTGTGATTCTGCTTTTTCATATGCTGCCACACCTTTTGCAACTTGTGTAGCTTGAAAACCTTTAAATTTACTTAATCTATTATCTTTTTTCACTTCAGTTCTTAATGCTCTTCTTATCATATCATCATCTTTACTCTTTAATGTTAATATATCATATGCTTTACCTTCGCTATAACGATAACGATCTGGTAATTTTTCATCATTATTTGCACCATGTGTTTGTCTCATAGTATCTTCTTTTGCTTGAATATTTAATTCTTTATTATCTTCATAATATTGCGTTGTAATTGGATTATAATCATGTGTTTCCCAATATTTTTTAACCATATCTTGTTTCATTTTATTGTATTCAGATTTTAACATTTCATCATGATTTGTACTATATTGATTTGAAACAATATTAAATTCTCGTTGTTCTTGTGTTGGACGATTAGCTGTCTGTGGTGGAATATTTGATTTCATATAATCTGCATTAAAAAATATTGGACATTTTGTTTGTGCATTATGTTCTAAATGACTAAATAAATTCCAATTTCTAGCTGGTTTTGGTACAGTTTCCTTTACTTGATCAATAATTTTATCATAATTACGTGGTGGACCTTGATGACTTACAACATTATATTCACTCTGTTTTATTTTATCATAGCGATTTAAAACTTTTGTTATAGTTCTATCAGCTTTTAGGGTACTATAATTAGCCTCCTTTTGTGGATCACGAAATTTCATCTGAACAGGGTCTAAAGCACGTTCCATCTGCTTTCTCTCAGGTAGTGGTATTCTTTTTGCTGGAACTAAATCTTCTTTTGTCCATGCAAGATTTTTCTTGCTTGCTTCAACCTCTTTTATCATCTGAGACCATGTTGATGCATTTGCTCCCGCATCCATTCCAGTAGATGACATAGGGCCAGAAGTTTGCAACATTCCAAACATTTGTGACATATCTATTGATTCCTACAAATTATATGCAAAAATGAACTGAACCCAAGAAAAAATCCACTGTACGTTTCTCTTTACTGCCCACATAGGATTTCGTCAAAAAAAGGAAAAATCTCCAAAAAAAATTCAAAATATTGTATTGTTTCGTCTATATTGAGGGTTTATTTGTTCAATATGATGTAAATTCACACGTTAATAGATAAAAATAAAATGCAAGAAATTTTATTTACTCAAATATACAGAAATCACAACAAAACTATCTCCAATATATATCTCCAATGTTGATAAGTTATTCATATAAAAACATAAAAACCCATCATCGCCATCCTTTTTTATTTTTTGACATTTATTTCTTGGTAATAGCAACAAAGAAACCTTTTTCATCATCGTGATATGGACACCATTCTCTATTTCTACGTTTTTGATGTGAATTTTGTGTTGTATTATAATATGGTTGATGATCAAAAAAATCATCTGAAATAAAATAATTTAAAACATCTGATTTAACTTGTATCATATGTGTTAAAAAACCTGCCATTTTACATTTACTACTATGTACATAATTATCAAAATATCTATCATGTATTAATAATAATCCACCTGGTTTTAAGAAACGATATATAGTCTCTAAAAATTCAAAAGCATTTCTACTATAAACAAGTACATTCATAACAATAACAGTATCAAAAAGTTTGATATCCATATTTGTTGGAACATAATTTAATGCTTGTGATAGTAAAACATCATTACCCATGTAATGTTTAGCAAATGCTTCAACACTACTATTAATAGCAGTTGTAGGATATGTTTTATCTTTTACCTTTAATATTGCTGGTGTAGCACATGTTTTTCCTTCATGCATATTACTTCGTGAATCGTACGTCATAGAATCCCAACATTTTTGTCCTTCAATGCCATCATTTTCTACTTTATATGAACAACCTTCTAATTTATTGTATTGTTGTATTAATGGATCTACTAATGTGACATGATCAACTGTAATGTCACTGTGATGTTCCAAAAGGTTACGGGTTTGTGTGTATCCTCCAGCACCAAACTCAATTACATTACCAAGTGTTTTATATTTCTTCAGGAAATCGAAATAATTGTAACCTGTTATTAGTATTATTAGAGCGAGCGAGTGAGGGGAAAGCAGAATTATAAGTTTAGTAGTTAGTAGTTAGTACAAGACCAAAATCAAGAGCAAGGGCAAGAAAGATCATGATGTCAACTTACTTTCTGCAAACTCATTCAATCTTTCTCTCATATGTGTATGTCGAACATTTAAACTGCACAATCTTAATTCTTTTGTATAGAAACCAATTTGTTTCCAATATAAATTATCTTTCCATTCATTTGGATGTGATATTGCCACACCTACCTCAGGTGTATGTCTACAAAGATTAAAACAACGTATACCATATTCATCCATCCCCCCACCTATATCAGCTATATATGCATTATGTCCTGCTTGATCTTTTGAGAATACTACTTTTCCATCAACATGTTTACCACATTCACAATGATCAACATGATGTATTGGTTTGTCGCATTTGAGTAAAGGCCTTTCAACACTACTTTCCCATCCAGGTTTACAATAGCATTTTTTCATAAATGATACTTCATTCTCCTTTATTTTACATTTATTTGCATTGAAAGGAATATCTGCATCTGCATCAATCAAAAGGAAGATTGTGAGTAATATAAATGCAGCTGCATTCAAGCCCATCATCTCAAAAAACAATCTACTAATTTTAACAAAACTTTGATAAAAATGCTAGTCTTTTTAAAGTGGCAATTGATAGGCAAAGGGCTTTCTCCTTCCAAAGGAAGAGAAACTTCATTCCCAAATTATAAGAAAAAGCTCCCCATTCCAAATCCATGTTTATTGACCCCTTTATTGATTGATCTTTCTTTCAAAACACTTTTTGCAAAAAAAAAACATTAATAAAAATCATCAATGTCTGAAGGTGGTTTAGCTTCATATGATGACAAAGATATGTCTCCTGAAGATCTGCAGAAAAAAGCAGAACAATATGCATTCCATAATGATGGAAATATAAGTAGTGATGAAGAAGATATTGTAGATATTGAAAATGATGAAGAGGAAAAAGAAGAAGAAGTTCAAATGCAATATGCTACACTCGGTGCAGATGGTTCTGACGATGACTTCGAAGATTTTCAATCTGCACAAGAAGAGGATCAAAGTCAAGGTGCATATCATTTACAACCTACCACAAGCACAAACACAAACACAAATGAAAATGAAAATGAAAATGAAAATCACGTAGTCAATGATATGCCAGTTGAAGAAGATCTTCCACCATTACCTCCAGTGAATCCTGCTGATCGACTCGAACCCTTATCTTCAGATAAGATTAATATGATAAAAAATGCCATGTCTGGTGTAAGAATTCCTCATAGAAATGGTGGTGGGAGTGAAGCACTTGTACAAAAACTGTTGGGTGCAAGATTAGGAGATGAGAAAACTGCTGCTGCGACTACCTTGGTTATTGAAGCTGAAGCTAATGGAAAGTAACTAACATGATACAAGGCGAAACGAGATGAGATGAGTTAATAGTAGATTTGTGTAGATTTAATTTGTAACTTTGATAAAGTAAAGTGACTATGTCTCTGTCCCGGTCTCAGTGATGGTTGTCTTCATGTTTATTCATTTCTTTTTTCTTATTCTACAAAAATTACATTATTTTACCTTTATTTTTACATGGTTTTCTTTGGTCGGTCACTTTACGACTCGCCTTACCTTATTCCACCTCCGATTCTCTTACTTTACTGCTTGTTTTCTATGTTTCTATTCCTTAAAAAAGTGCTGGACTGAATGTATAAATCATCATCATTACCCAAACACATGCACAAACAACAAATAAGCGATTATGTCTATCAAATGACACTAATTGTAAATCCATTGTTGGTTGTGTTCCCCATTTGAACGAATACTTTGCATCTGCATAAGTGCGTTCACCTTCTTCGCCATTACTTAAGAGATATAATGCAGTTTGTGCACAGTCACCTAGTCTAGATCCCATGATATGCAAATGTGATATAGATTGTGCTTCTAATTCTCTACATACAAGTAATCCCCCTTCTTCTAAAAGTTCTTCTGCAAGTCTTGGATGTGCTGCTGCATTTGCTATAGCTGCTGCAGCATAAAACTTTTGTGGACGTTCAAGTGCTAAATTACAAATTTCTAATAATATAGGCATCGCTGGTTTTAAACTATCTATAATAACATCCTCTTGTAATAAAATTGTATCACAAAATGCTAAAATATTACACAATGACGAAAGTGCTAATACTGCAACCTCTTGATCTGATGCCTGAATATAATCAATTAAATGTGTGATAGTTTCTTTATCAGCTTGTATAACACTACGTATACAATTTTTATCCCAACATAAAGTTTGTAATGCAGCTAATAACTCTCGTAAACATGATAATTCATCTTCCCAACTTTTTACAGCACTACATATTACTGTAGGTAAACCAGCAACATTTACTTGTGGTCTTAAACTATCTTCTAATAATAATATTTTTGTTGCACTTGCAGCATATTTTGCTACATTCATATTAGGACTTGGTAATAGTTTACATAATGCATGTGCAAGTGGTGCAAAACTAACTGTTGGTACCATTGTGGAACCAACTAGTTTTGCCAAGTTCATTGCTGCAACTTCTTGATCATCCACATTGTTAGAATATGCCAACTCTAAATTCTTTTGTAATGCAGAAAAACTATTCCCTTCTGATAACATTGCAAATATGTATATATTTGATCAATATTACTGTAACTCAAGTCTCTTTTTCACCTTTGATGTAATGTTAAATCAATTTAAACAATTTCTAGTTCAAGTAATAGGGTTCTTTTCGTCTTCAAATACAAAACACCTTCGTTGTAGCACTTGACAACTATTGTTACTCACACAAAAACATAGAGCTCTATACAAAAACTTTCCAAAGTTTCCCTTTAGATCCCAATTCTTAGAGGGTTTTTTTTCCTTTCCATAAGTTTTTTATTACTAATTTAAACAAAATGTATGCAGCAGATGGTACTCCAATTCAAGGTCATGCAGCAGTTCCTACTGTAGTTCATGCAGAAGGTGTACAAGGATTACCTAATCAGAATAACAATCTAGGCACTTGTCGTGATTGTAGACAGTCTTATAATATTCGTCCTAATGAAAGTAATTGTGACGCTGGTTATTTTAGATGTGTTCGATGCAAAGAGAGAAATCAGAATACATTTTTTGAATGGGCTGTCGTCAAAGACACATGTCAAATTCAGTAGCAAGTTCATGTTTCTGTTCGCAAAGAACAATAACAACAAATAAGTACATCATGTATTATAGTAGCAGTTTGGATATATAAAATTTGAGATAAAGATGATATAATAAAAGATTTACAAATATACATTCACTCTCTCTGTCTCTATCTATCTATCTGTAATGCAGTAGTTTTTGTTAAATATTTTTATTTCCTTCGCACCACAAGATACCACATTTATTCCCTCTGAGAGCATTATAGGTCATACTAACACATCCCATTACTATAATAGACAGAGCTAAACATATCATTTCTAGTTCAGCATTTTTTCCTGTTGATAGACTTGATACAATACGTTGTAACAACACTAATGGTAAACCTAATGATAATGCAAGTAATAATGTTACGATTAAAACTAATATCATCACAACCCCTTGTTCTGCATATATCATATTATCTGTAATGATAGCAATCAAATAACATAGAAGAGCTATTGTGATGAAACATGGAGTTACCATAGAAGCTATGAGGATACAGGCTTTACGATATTGGGATAATATGCCAGAATCAAATGCATAAGAAATGATTTGTTCATCATCTATTGCAGTCTTTGTATATGCATTTACACTTGAAGTGATACTGATGTCCGATACCCATGTGAGATCATCTTCTTCGCTAGAATCATAGTCGTCACTATTACTGTTACTGTTACTGTTACTGTTACACTTACTATTAGGATTACTAGTATTACTAGTGACAATGGTACTAATACGTTCCACAGGGACTGGTGGTAAACGTGAAGCTTTCCTCTTTTCAGCTACAATATAATCTACGTTGTCACTTTTTCGTGACCGTTCACGTGTGTTCAGTACTGCTGGGTGAGAGCCTCTAACAGGAGCAACGTCAATACTTGCTCTAGTTGTTCGTGTTGCTCTACCTGAAGCTTTTTTTTTTGCGGCTCGTGTCACAATCTCTTCCACTCCTTCGTCGCTGGAATCTTCGTCAGAGTTGATCATTTCCACTTCGACCCTTGCCTCCACTATACCTCGCCCTCTAACAAGGGATTCCTTAGATTCTCCCTCGGACTCTGATGCCGACGATGATGATGAATCAGAATCTGCATCAGAGTCACCCAGCATATCAACCTCGACACTGGCTTCGATTCTTCTCGATGATGCCGACGATGATGATGAATCAGAATCTGCATCAGAGTCACCCAGCATATCAACCTCTACACTGGCTTCAATTCTTCTCAATGATCTCGCTGGAGGGGCTTCATCGTTCACCAACTTACGCACTTTAGGCGCAGGTTTTGTACGACTTGCAGGAGCTGCCTTTCTTTTTGGTGGCATTTCGTTTGATCTTCATGAGCTTTTGAGCTTTTGAGAGAAGTGGGAAGTGTTGGGACATTTCTTAAACCTTCCAGGAGACGAGTCCAGTTTCTCGAAAATCAAAAAAGAAGAGAAAAGTATTTATTTCTCAATTTTTTTAATTGTATTTGCGTTTTGAGTTCTTGCTGGGTGTAGAAATAAGACGGTTACTCCAACAGATTTGTTGAGCCGAATTTCATACTTCATTATCTACAATGGCATTAGCAAGATTGCAACGTCAAAAAGAGCAAGAAGATAAAAAGAAACGTGAATTACAATTTAAAATTTTACGTGCTGGTGATGCAATATATTTTCCAAAACAATTTGATAGTTTAGCAATGCATTATATTGGGTATTTAGCAGATGGTACTATCTTTGATAATTCATATGATCGTGGTCAACCTATCTATTTCATACTTGGTGGCGGACATATTATACAAGGTTTGGAGCAAGTGATGCCAATGATGTCAAAAGGACAAAAAGCAAGGGTAACTATACCTCATCATTTAGCATACGGTGAAAGAGGTTACCCTCCTGTGATACCGCCATTAGCAACATTAACATATGAAATTGAACTATTGACATTTACTAGCAGTACACATGCTAATATACAAGAAAGGCATCAAAAAGGTAAATTAAGAGATGATGCCCCAAAATACTCACCAAAAAAACAAACGAAAGGCGGTAATTAATAGTGACAGGTCAGGTCCACATAGTGAATGTAATTGTTAATATTGTAAATGGATGGATGATAAATAATTGAATATACATTAGAATACAAAAGAAACTTTCTCCCTCTCTTTTACTATTACTCTCACTTTCTCTATTCAGCAGTAGCAGTAGTAGTAGTATTTCCCTGCATTTTATTGATATAAACAGAAAGTCTATGAACAACAAGATCAAGTGCAACATTATTCATTCCTTCAGGTACAATAATATCCGCATTTTTCATGCTAGGTTCAACATATTGTTGATGCATTGGGCGTACAGTTTCTAAATATTGATCAACAACACCAGCAACATCTCTACCTCTTTCTTCAATATCACGTCTCATACGTCGTATTAATCTTATATCATCATCTGTTTTGATAAAAATTTTCATATCTAATAAATTATATAATACTGGATCACTAAAGATAAGTATCCCTTCAACAAGTATAATATGTTTTGGTTCTTGTTTAATTGTTTCAGATTTTCTTGTATGTGTTGCAAAATCATAAATAGGTATATTTACACTTACATTCTTTTTTAAACTCTGTATGTGTTCAATTAGTAAACTTGTTTCTAATGTATCTGGATGATCAAAATTAACTTTATTTCTATCTTCTTTTGATAAATGAGATTGATCTCTATAGTAGGCATCATGAATAAGGTATGCTAAATTTTCTTCACCAAATTCATTAAATATAGCTTTACTATATGTAGTTTTACCACTACCGCTACCACCAGCTACACCAATTACTAAAACATTATTACCGCTAGCAATATCAGGAAAATTAAAATCATTGATATGGGTTTTTGTCTGATTCGGAAATGGGGTAGGATCTTTGATCAACTTCTTTATCTTAGGTAATTGCAAATTTCTATCTTTCTTTACTTTATCCATGATGTAATATGATGCAGCAAATAAACTCAAGGGTAACAATTCAGAGTTAATAACTCGAACACCAAATTTACACACTGAACATATCCCAAGTGCAATTTGGCGGCTTATGTCTGAGTCTGTCTTATCTCCCATTCTTATATATTGTTAGTTTTTAATGAAAATGCATGAAATGACTATAGCGGTGGTCTTTCTTGGTTAAACAGAGAACCCGAGGGGAATGTTTCAATTTTTACTCTATTAGTTCCCTTGCCTTGATTTTTTGAAAATCCCAACATCTAACAAAATCCAAGTTTAGATGGAAGTAGTAGTAGCGGGGTTGGAAGTAGTAGTAGCAGATCGTCTGATGTCCTATGTCTGGCTTCACCTTTACAGTTAAATTTTTCTAATTTGTAATCTAGTCACTTGTCACTTAAGCAATTATTATTATTACAAAATCACACACAATTAAAAGGTAATTTTATTACACATATGTTTTACAAAACATCTACAATATTATAAGTTTTATAAACACTCACTCATTCACTTGCTTCTTCTCTTCTCTTCTCGTCTCTTCCTTCTCCAACTATCTTACTTCGATAAGAATTAATTCGATGTTAAGCCATTGTTGTTATTGTTATTGTTATTGTTATTACTTTGATATTCTTGATAACCTTTCCTAATTTCATTAAAATCAACTAAAAACATACTTACTTCATCTAAACGTAGAAATGTTTTTTCAACTTCGTCTTTTATTTCTTCATCATTATCTGGTGGTTTTTCACCACTATAATCTGGCATCGGTTTATTATGCCTATTTCTAAAATTTTGTTCACATCTATTTAATACATTACTTACTGAACTTAATACAGCACCTAATGTTTGTGTTTTATCACTTGCTTCAGTTTTTTTCTTTTCAATATCTTTCACAATAGCACTACGGTTACCCATCATTTTTTCTAATTTTATTTGCATTTCAGCAATTTCATTATTTTGATTCAATAATTGATTTTCTTTATCTTTTTTAAATAATGAATATTCTTTTTCTTTTGCGTCTCTTTCTGTATCATCTTGTTCTTTATACTTTAATAATTGTTGATTTGCATCACGTAAAGTATAATATCTTGTTAATATATCAGAAATTTCTGGGAAATATTTACTCATACTATGACATACATTCTCTAAATAATCTTGATATTGTAAATTTTTTTCAACTTTTTCTTTTAATTCAGCTTCATCTATTAATATTTGTTTTAATGTTGCTTCTAACTTTTTTATATCATTATCTTTTGTTGCTTGTTGTTTTCTTTCTTCTGCTGCACGTTTTAATGCACGATTACATTTTGATTCATTTTCTTGTAAAAACTTATTAAATTTTATTAATGATTCTTGTAATTCTAAATCTTTACGTCTTAAACCATCTTCACGTCTTCTATATGCATCTTCACGTCTATTAAACTCATCTTTCTGTGCATTTAATGCTTCTTGTACTTCAAACATTTGTCTACGTTTCTCTAAAAGTCTTGTTGCAGGTGAAACATGATCAAACATTAAAGTTGTTGGCAAATTTGTTGTACCTCTACCACCATGTTGATTCAATAACTTATCTTCTATTTTATCAACTCCTGCACCATTATTTGCTTCCTGTGTCTTACGATTCGTTTTATTAGGTGAACCATTTGCACCACTAGACTTCTTAGCTTGTAAACTTTCCATCTTCTTATATCAAGTTGTATTATAACAAATACAGATGGAGGTTAGAGCAATTTATCCTGAAAACGGAAACGAAAAAAATATGGAACCGTACCTAAAACATGGAAACCGGTTATTACAGTTACACAGTTCACTTACAATAGGTAAAAAGAGTATAAATTGCATATATTGATTCATTACTTGCAGAGTCGTAAAAAAAACTGCTCAATGTCGCAATAATTAAGCGCTTTAATTCAGGATCTTTCTTTCTATAAGATAATGGATATTGCCATTGAGAAGGAAAGTCAACCCAGTAATGAAAGCATTTTAAAGATCGTTCCAACTCGGATAAGGCACAATGATGATGATGATTTTTTCGTAGAAGGAAATTTAAGCCGTTTGAGAACATATACTTGTTTGCCACTAGTTAAAAAATTTCCTATTAATGAAATTAATATGAATATTATTGATGATGATAATGATGATGAATTTAATAATAATTACGAATTTTGCTGTAAATGGCCTAGATGTAAAGCAAAATTTACATCAGTGATTGAATATGATAGACATTTATTTGATCAACACAACTTTACATGTTCTTTATGTCTACAAACATTTCCAACAAATCATTTACTTGATATACATTTAGTTGAAATACATGATAGCTATTTCAAAGCACGTGTTGATAAAGCCGCAAAAATTGTTGCGCAAGAGAAAGAAAAAAAGAAAGAGATGATAGATTGTGATGATTGTGAAGAAAGTATCAGTACAGCAACTCTGCTGTATGTTTGCTTAGTAGAAGGGTGTAGAATCAAATCTGCCTCTAAATCAACTCGTTGTCAACACTTAATCCAATGTCATTTATGGCCTGAGTCATCGGCAAAAGCTTGGGGGTTTCCAAATTCCATAGGAAAAGGTAAAGGAAAAGGAAAAGGAAAAGGAAAAGATAAGGCACAAACGCCAGATTGGTCTCCCGATAATAGTGACACAGAGGGTAAAGTGAAAGGGAAGGAATATAGCAAAGAAGAGGAAGTGCAAGTGCAAATGCAAGTGCAGGTACAAGTACAAGTGGATGCAGAGACAGATGATATGGATCTTGAACAGGCAATGAATAAAATGAATATTAATCTACCACAGAAGTTGAGTTTCGGTAGAAAGAGACGGTAAACGAGAGCAGATGTGTGTAAAATATAATAACTCTTCTTCTACATCTCTACATCTTTTTTGTACAAACGTACTACTTTGCAGCCTTTAATTGAGTTGGAATCTAATGGTTACCAAGTCTACTGAATATGAATCGTTTGTTGAATCAGAAATATGAAGTAATCCATTTCTTATTAGGGGTGTTAATGTAAACACCTGGTTTTTTATTTGTTTTTTTTTTATTATGTTTGAAAGAATGCTAATTTAGATCGTCTCTTGAAGGACAACCTAACGCTTAGCGTTTTCCCTTCTTACCACCCTTGGCAGCAGGGGCAGCATCTTCAGCCTTCTTGGTTCCTTTAGGGATGAGGACTGAGTGGATGTTTGGTAAAACACCACCTTGGGCAATTGTAACACCACCGAAGAGTTTGTTTAATTCCTCGTCGTTTCTGACGGCAAGTTGGATGTGACGTGGGACGATTCTGGTCTTCTTGTTATCACGGGCAGCGTTACCAGCTAACTCTAAGATCTCAGCGGTAAGGTACTCAAGGATAGCAGCTAAGTAGACTGGGGCTCCGGCACCGACACGGGTAGCGAATTTTCCCTTCTTTAAGTATCTACCGATACGTGCGACTGGGAATTGAAGACCGGCCTTGCTTGACTTGCTGACGGACTTTCCTGATTTTCCTCTTCCTCCTTTACCTCCTGTTCCTTTTCCTTTTCCTGACATTTTGATATATGTAAAATTCAATTGAAATTTATGCTGATGAGATGGAGCAAAATCAAAAGCTCCCTTTTTTTCTTTTCACTTTTTGAGAGATTTTTGAGATTTTTTTGATATTTTCAATATTTTTAAAACCCACTATTTTCGAGAATTTTGACCTAAATTGAGAAAAATGATGCGCTTCTATAAATTTGAAATAAATATCAATTGTATTTAACTAT
>JACKZZ010013246.1_pt1 | contig 14804 bp, 9 predicted proteins | sample 8027871 | NCBI WGS metagenome assembly JACKZZ01 (sample SAMN15724774, study PRJNA655200) | protist metagenome | isolation source: fluorescence activated cell sorting (FACS) single amplified genomes of... | place: USA: West Boothbay Harbor, Gulf of Maine | collected 2000-07-19
TCTTCCTTTGTCTGTTAGGATTATGTTAATTCATCTTCCTCTTATAATCATACAAAATGTACGAATTTCTCTAAAAACCTAAGGCTTTTTTTATATAAATTGGGAATACTTTGGAGTCTCTCTTAGAAATTAGTCTCGTTCGTTGTGATTCATAAGCAAAGGAACAATCAGAGGATCGAACAGTGTAATGCTCTAATAATTTAAATTATTCATATAGTTAATACTGTTACAAATTTTAAAAATCTTAGCGTGGATGTCTTTCTCAGCAGGATTCTGTGGGGGGAGTAATGCGGTCTGACCCGAAATTCAACTTTCAAACACTGCCTCCCGTACGCGTGATTCCGTACTTCCAAGACTCTTTGGCCACCCGAAATGCACTAACTCGTATTTTTTCTTTCTCATTTTTGTATTAAATTGCAGACTGAGACTTGGAGAGTGTTTTTATCACAACATCGTTGTAAATTATAAACATGTTGAATATTGAATTATTTCTTAAAATTCTCAATCAGGAATCGGAAAAGGCGATCCCGCTCAAACACGTAAAAACCTTATTGCGTTAACGAAGACGCATGGGGAGAAGCTTCGCGACGACGATGACGAAATGGACTCCGATGATGAAGACCCCTTGCCGACCATTCCGATTGGAAATCAGGCGGTTTTGTCGCAACAGAATATGCAGGCGATGTTTGGTCCCATGCAAGCCGCAGGAAATAAAGAAGCAGACGAGACGGAAACTGATGTGGAAATGTCTTCAAGGCATCTCTCTGGTTTCTCTCGAAAAAGCAGCATGGCTTCCGCCTTCTCCTCCGATCGAAACCCTGATCATTATTTCTTCCAAAACGCAAACCAGAATATAGTGAATGCCAATAATAGTGCCCAAATTGCCGTCACGCTGCGGGGTCCACCCCTGCCTTCTAACCCCTTTCAAAGAGTGCCCTGTTATTTTCATATTTCAAGTAAAAACCCCTTGGCCATGATCTACCTTCCCGCGGAAAACTACAATGCCTCAGTGTGGACGAGACGCGGAGTCTGTCTCCTGTGCAGACCCGATGTTGGAAGATAAATTGATTATTTGCTATTAGCCTGGTTTTAACTTTTTATAATAGTGGAATGCTATAATAATAATTACATTGTACAATAATTAAATTTAGAATATTTAGTTAAATTGGAAGCAATGTCAAAGTCTCGGAACTTTTTAGAAACAACATTGATGCGAAAACAAAAATTGTATGTAATTTTGGTTAAAACTGTATGGAACATTTTGTTCGTGCGCAACGATATGTACCGTTTAAAGTTCGCCGCTTGATTTCTTTTTTATCATCTTATCGAATAATACATTATTATTCTAAAGAAAGCAATTCGATCCTGTATGTAATTATTGGAACCTTCTTTTTTGTATATTAATGGATTATAATTTTGCTGATGATTACCTAGTAACCAGCATATAATCATTCAGTTTTCGATTAGTCTAACAGCATATTAGTGCCACTGGCATTTCAGTTTTCGATTAGTCCGACACTAGTAGCTAGGTTTAAAATTAAGTATTAGTAATATGTGAGCATCGTCTAACAATTAGGTGCGCAAACGTCGTTTTTTTTTTGTTGAAATGAAGGTATGGCTGGTATTACTTGATACTCACATTCTGTTGATAAAAAAGATGTACACACGACACTTGCAGAATTTGTTCCAAACATTGGTCATCGCTGTACTTGCTGTTCTCAATATGTAGAGAGTTTTTTATCCTGTATCATCAAGTGGTACTATTATAGAAACACATTGGTCATACCAAACTATTAGTACTACTCCCATATTAGTAGACTAGAAACATTCAGTTCATATAATCCTCACTCCCATACTTATCTCCAATTTAATTCAGGACGTAGTATAATTTATTATTTATGACATAAGAGTAACTATTATTAAATTTATAACAAATTTGGTTGGTTTCTTGCGCCATAATGTTAATAATGCCAAAGGGATTCAATGAGAACTTTGAACTGTTACCCCCCTAATAGTTAAAGTATTAATATTAATAATAAGGTTTAAAGTAATAATAATAAGTTGTTCTATTTATTAACTTTACGGGGGCGGATTCCGGGACATGGTGTCTCCTCATGGTCGGGTCCATTGGAGCTCTTCCCTCGATGCTGAATTGCACTCCGAGGGCACGTTCGATCCCCTGCTGGACGCAACACATTACATAGAAAACACGGTTAAGGACAAGAAGAAGAAAAAGGAAATTCTCGAGTCTCTGGGGGGAAAGGAGCTTAGTAGTTGTACTAGTAGGTCTGGCAGTAGAGGAGTAACTCTAAGTTCTAAGACTTCCACTGGTAAGACTTCCAAAACGGCATCGCGACAGAAGAAGGATCATCCTCCTTCAGAGGAACGCGTACTGGTTTGCTAATTTCCGCTTTTCTCTCTCTCACATCAAATTTAATGTGATGACTGCCTGAAAGTGAAGAGGCTTAATAATATTAAAATTTAAATTCTACCTAGGTAAATGCTGCGTCGTGTGAATCTGTTGGCAGTCGCAATCGTATATCTATGTGGGTTGCTTTGTTTCGAGTTTTAAAAATGTTTAATTGTAGATTTGTTTAAACTTGAAAGTGAAATTCCATCCCAACGACGTCAACAATGTGACAAAATTTTATTTAAAAAAAAAACAAGGGAGTGCCTCTTTAGATTATTCGTGTCCATCGGGCGATGACGCTTTTGAACTCTCCTTCTGGAACCACGACGTGGCTTTGGAGCACGAGATCCCAGAAGAATCTAGCAAGTCTTCGCCAGCAGCAGCACCGTCGAACACTGCCGACTATGCCCATCTAATCACGGAAGCCCAAAACAGGTTGTTAGAGTCCCCGAATAAGAATTCGCTATCAGATGTAGAGTCTGAATTAAAGCGGCAAAAAAAGAGCGAAATTCAAATTGGGCCACATGCTAGACTAGCATTCAACAACGGTACTACTACTAATAGTATTAATCAGGCTGGACCTAGCAATCCAGGGGCTCCCAACTTCACTGTAGGCGATACTAGTAATGTTACTACTATTAATTCGGAGGCTCCAAATGGTGGTTTAAATAGTGCGCAGAATAATAATCAAAATGAGCAAGAGTATTCTACCAATATTAAAAATGGAATGCCACCGGGTCAGAATCAAAATGGATCAAATTTTCAGGGGCAGCCGCATCAAATGACACCAAACAGACGTAATATTAACCAAAACTTCTCCGGTTTTCAAAATCAGAGTGGATCCATGTCAAATCAGTTCGGACAAAATTCGTCGAACCAAAATTTCATGGGCAACAATCAAAAAAACCAGTTTGGTAAATTTCAGGGCCAATCTCCAACTTTGCAAAACCAGCCTGGAATGCAAAATCAGCCTGGAATGCAAAACCAGGCTGGAATGCAAAATCAGTCTGTAATGCAGAATCAGCCTGGAATGCAAAACCAATCTCCTCTGCAGAATCAGTCAACATTCCAGAACCAGTCAACATTCCAGAAACAGTCAACATTCCAGAACCAGTCAACATTCCAGAACCAGTCAACATTCCAGAATCAGTCAACATTCCAGAATCAGGTTAGAAGTCCTTCCGGAACATTGGGTTTGAATAATAATAATCACGGGAACGTGTCTTCCTCGTCGAACGTATACAGAGCTTCTCCCAAAAAGTTGAGTCCCCCCCCGGCTTTATTTACGCGGCCTTTCTACAGTAATGGCGTTAGCGCGGTCGCAACAATTCGTTTATTTCTGGTCGGAGATTTTGGGGCCACTCGTTACCTTCTCGAAAACGAATTCCCCCACATTGCGAAAAATATAACGGATATGTACTATTTTTGTGGAGACTCCTTAAACCATAATACAAGTAGTTCTGTATCTAACTCTGAGGAGCGGACCGCTTTCGAGAAAATCAAGAGTAATCAGGGGTGGCACTCAGCGAATGTAGTGCACTCTCAGGATCCGTTGCAACCTTCGCCGGGAACGTCAGATCTAGACATCGTGATCATCAATAGACCGGTATAATGAATGAATTTCGTGCCATAAATTATTCTTTTTATGACCTAATATTTTCTTCCAACTTATATAGTCTTTACTAATATAATATATTTTTATAGAAATTTGTGTGAGATAATTTAGTAGTACTGAGTCTTTTGGTTCCCCCAACAACCCAGATATCTGCTTCCGCCGGCACACTTCGCGGAGGGATGGATAAAATCGCGAGCTTCTTCAATAGTGGTAGCAGTAGTAATCTTCAGACGTCACAGAATTCGCAGTCAATGAGTGGAGCATTGGGAGGTGGTAACCCACCGGCTATTTTGTTGACGGGAGGAATGCAGGAGCTAAGAGAGCCAACCAGTATGTACAAAGTCGCCGTTAAGAACGGTCGAGTGTTTCGAGTGAACTTTGCAGGCATAAATCCGAAATGTATTCCGTTGAACGCTGAATGTATTTCTGGAGGGGTGAAAACATCCTGGCCTCCCAATTTTCCAAGTGACAAACTACCTGACTACGACCATTTCTTGGCAATTTTTAGACTCCTAATTCAAGGGGGTCGATAAAGAATTGGGTTCAAACATTTACAGTATTAAGTAAAATTACTGGCATTCAATAATATTAAAGAGCCTATAGACTAAGAAATGAAAAAATTACTGATACTTAAATTTAGAATACAGAAATACTGCAAAGCTTCTATTGAAGTGAGTCTAAAACGCAGTGGTAGTAGTCATTTCTGATTTCATCCGGGTAATGAGAATATCTACTCTACGTTCCTCACAGAGGTAGCTCTGCAGGGCTGTCGGTAGTCTTAGCGGAAGAGCTCTAGATAAGTAGGTATTGCTTATAGGTTTCTCCACTCAGATGATGCTACGGGAATGTGAGAGCCGGCGAAAGGGTTTTGACGAGGGTTATAATATAACGATAATGTACTAAGTTTATTGAATATTCAAATCTAAATTTCCGATCTGAGTCTCTCGGAAAATATGAGTTCTTTTGAGAGTGTTCGGAACGTTAACGTGAGCCCCCTCCCGTACTGTTCGAGCATAGAGTTGAAAAGAGAAATTAGACTGATAAGGGATCATATATAGAGAGTTGAAGATTTTTTTGCATTACTTGTGAGAATGATTATACTGTTACATACTATTACTTAAATAGACTAAAAATATGAGGTACAGTTGCAATATTTTTTCAGAAGTCCTATATGGGAGAGTCCGACCCCCCCTATTTAAGTAATATAATTTGAAGTTCATACTAAATTATTTCCAAAATGAGGGAAGTTTTTTTGGACGACCTCGCTACGCGTTTGGCGACGCACCCTTTACGGAAGGACTTTATCGATGAGGATACGGCTTTGTTGCTTGTGAAGGAATTTTTGAGTGAAAGTGCGAACACGTTTCGGGAAGTTTTCTTCATGGAGGCCGCCGAAGAGCGAGAAGTGTTTTTACAATTTCTGGCCGGGGACTTTGGATCGCAGTGTTGGCTAGTCGGCGAGGGCGGGGTCTTCCCCGCCGGCTTCTCCTTGAGTGAGGAAGAAGTGGTAACCTGGAGCGGAGGCAGATATGACGCCGAGGCAGTGTGGGCGCAGTTCGATTTGCCGCCCCCTAGTAGAGCTCCCTATAATGGAAGTAATAATCCGGCTTTTAATATTAATAATAATAGAGGCGGGTCATCAATGTGGGCGACTTATCCTCCAGGACCAGGGCCTTCTTCTATACAGTACAATGGGCGACCTGAGCCACCTCTAACTGATTTAAATATTAATTTGGAGCGCAGTGCTGGACCACACACTGGCAGCAAAGATTCAGAAGTGAATGAATTGACAACAGAACCAAAGGAGCCGAAAAAAGGATTTTGGAAAAGCCTGTTTGGAGGCTTGTTTGGTTCAAGCTCGTCTTCTTCACGCTACGATTCCCGTCTCAGCCCTGAAAACACTGGAACTGGCGCAACAACATTAATTATATGTCGCGATAATAATTATATTAATAATTCAAACGAAATTTCGGATCTAGGTGCTGAATCTGAGTCGTCCAGTTTGAAAAACCTTAACAACCAGCTGAAAAGTTGTAATCTTGACCTTTCCGAAAAGAACTTGACTCTTAGCGAGCGCATAAGGACCTTGGAGCTCGCTCTCTCCGCTAATGAAGAAAGCTCGCAACTTCAGAACAGCGCGGTAGTAAAGGACCTGGAGGTCGCCCTGCGCAGAGCCGAAGCGTTGGACTCAGAGCTCCAGCTCGCCCAGAGGCACCTGGCGAGCGTCTCGAAGGAGCGGGAGCTTTTGGCAGCCCAGCTGAAGGAGGAGAAGCGAAGCTCAGCCGAGGCTTCCGAGCGGACGCAGGAGGATTTGAGATTGGCTGTTTTAAAGCAGCAGGAGCATTGGGACGAACTGGTGGAGAGGAAAGCCGAGATCGCACGATTGCAGACGCAGTTGGAGGCGCCAGCGGGCCTTGACGAGAAAGTTGCCTTTCTAGAAGCGAGACATGCGGAGAGCCTCAAGGAAGCTGAGCGGTTAGGCGCACAAGTAAGCAAGAAGACGACAGAAATCGAGAGTTTGCAGAGGGAAAACTCAGAATTGAGACGCAGCTGCGAGGAGCAGGCGAAAAGTGGAGTGGAAGAGATAGAGTTAGTGAAAAAGAAAATGCAAGCCGAAAAAAAGGAATTACTAGAGCGTCTAAATAGCCAGGTACTCAAAAAAGTTGCAGAACTAAGAGAGGAACTGAGCTCTGGAATGAGAGCGACGACGACGTCGTCGACTAAACTCACCCTGCGGAAGTTTGCATCTAGCGAGTTGCACCACATAGGCCTCATATTCCCGGATCTTTCGAAATACTGCCGGACCATTGCCGAAACTCTCACGCGAGCCGGCGAGAAACTGCAAAGTTCCGAGTCCGAGAGGCGGAAATTGCACAATCTTGTGTTGGAACTGAAAGGCAATATTCGGGTCTTTTGTCGGATTCGCCCAAAAAGTGAAAAGGAGACGCGAGAGGAAGCTGCACCAGAACCGGCGGTGACGGCCAATGATCGTCTGAACTTGATTCGGATCGAGGCTCAGAGTAAGAACTTTGAATTCGATCGTGTTTTCGGCTCCCTTTCCTCTCAACAGGACGTGTTTACAGATGTTGCCCCACTGGCGACAAGCGTGCTGGATGGATACAACGCCTGCATTCTGGCCTATGGCCAGACGGGCGCTGGAAAGACGCATACTATGAGAGGTCCTAAAGAGGATCCAGGGCTCTACAAAAGAGTGGTCGAAGCCTTGTTTGCTCAGAATTTGTTAGATCATTCATTGTCAAGTTGTAATGGTGGTGGTGCTAGTTACAGTACCCGAAAGTTTTTCGTCACCATAACGGAGATCTATAACGAGCAACTGCGGGACTTGCTGGCCGTAAATAAGCAGGAAAAAACGCCTGACATTCGCCTGCAAGCGAATGGCTCAGTCTTGATTACCAACTGCGAGGAAATACAGGTACAAAATTGCAACTTATTTTTGATTGATTTGCATCACTTTTCAATCGTTTCATTTTTTAGGTTTGTAAATTTTAACAGTGAGTTGACACAGGTGACAGATGCAGATGAGGTGCTAGTAAACCTTGTCAAGGCGGATAAAAACAGGGCTGTTGGCAAGACGGACATGAATGAGCATAGCTCCCGGAGTCACCAGATTGTCACAATCAGGTGCGAAACAATATTCACGAGTAGCCAGCAGTCCAGCTCACAACAACAACAACAGCAGCAGCAAAGCAGTAGCTCGTCTAAGATCCACCTGATTGATTTGGCTGGGAGCGAAAATGTGGGCAAATCCGGGGCGACGGGGTCTGCGTTGAAGGAGGCGCAGAATATAAACCGTTCGTTATCCGCTTTGGGTGATGTTATCCAAGCTCTCCAGAACCGGCAGTCACATGTTCCCTACCGAAACTCGAAATTGACAATGCTACTGAAGGACAGCCTCGGAGGAGACGCGAAAGTCTTGATGATCGTGCAATGCTCACCGGCGACAGTGAATATGGCCGAGAGTTTGAGTACTTTGAATTTTGCCAGCAGGGCCAGACAGGTCGAGCTAGGCTCTTTAAAGCGGAAATAGCAAATTCATATTATTAGTTATAGTAGGTATTAACTTATTAAAGCTACTAATATGATTCGTTGTCAAGTTGGCAATGCCAGTATTAACGAACCTAAAGTCTATCCGATAGAGAATCTTCAACTAAAATATTTCTATTTGAACTTCGTCTAGCAGAAAAAGGTTGGTTCTGAACCTTGTACTATTTCTAGGACCTGTGTTCGATGACAGCATATGCATGAGAGTGTTAGATCTGAATTGAAAAACATAGAAATCGATTGGAGTAGTACTGCAACAAATCTACTTATAGTCTATAATACGGAATTTGTCTTCAGGTACTTGAAACTATCTGACTAGAAGACTTACCACTATAAATTTTAAGAACGATTTCGGAAACCTTTTAGAAATGTTGAATTAAATGACTACATAACTTTAAAATGGGCCTCACTCTCTGTTAAACAACAGTAAGTATTACGACTGAAGTCAAATACTATTACATAAGTATGACAATTTAGAAGAGAACTGACATAATAATATCTTAATATCCAACACACCAAGAGATGGGATACGTTTTTCCTCTTTTGACCACCGATGAGATCATACAGGTGCTGAAGACGTCCGCTAGGTTTCCGGAGATATCGATCGACCTCTTGATAAAGCCCCAACAGTACGATGTGCCTTTTGTGATTGGTCGAAAGCTCTATGCTATACAAGCAGATCTAAACCCATACTTACACATTTTTTCAATTATTTCTTTCCTATAGACTAATATTGATTAAGATTATTTAGTTGAATCTAAACAAAATCTAATTTTGGACCCCATGATTCCGATTCGACAATAGAAAGGTATGCGCACACAACCATAATGACTGAGAATGCAGGCACGGGACATCATACAGTCGGGATTATAGATATTTACATTGCTTTTTGGGAGTTTCTAACGGGCACGCAAGACGTGCGCTTGATTCCATGGTACGAACTCTTCGCCGAAAAAAATGTGGCTTACCCGGTACTGCCAGTTTGTTATTGACCATTACAAATACGTGAGTAGTCCTGAATTGTGTAGTGACGGAAAAATTAAAAGTGACTGCTGTGGGGTTCGAACCCACGCTCTTTCGAACTGGCGCCTTAAGCCAGCGCCTTAGACCACTCGGCCAAACAGTCTTCTGTCTATACTTTAAGTACTTATCCGTCTTTTGAGCTCATGTGTTTTCAGAGATAGTGATTCCTGAAGTATCAAATGTTAAAGAGTGACTGCTGTGGGGTTCGAACCCACGCTCTTACGAACTGGCGCCTTAAGCCAGCGCCTTAGACCACTCGGCCAAACAGTCAGACGATCCATAAATTAATCATGAGAGTATGTCGCTGGCTGCCACTCTATTTCAGAAATTTACGACGAAGCTTTATCAGAACCTAAAAATTGTTGATGCGTCCCTTGCCATTGCTTGACCTCTCTGCGCAGATCTACTAAAACAGAGTCTTGTATTAGGTGTCGACTGTGTTCGAACAGGGTCACTTCTGTAGTGACTACCTGCATTTGCAGACAACAGACACGACAAATTCCTTAGTCCGTGATGACGCGGTAGACACTGCGTGCGTGCGGTAAGGGAAACCCCTGGGATTGCCTCAGGTGGAGATCGAAGCGCGTCAGCGGCTAGTCTGAACGGATGCTTTTTTCCTATGAAGATTCTCCTTGCACAAAGCGAAAGAAGGAATAACAAATCACTCCTCTTTTTTCTACGCCGTGTGCTGCGCCCCTCTATAATACTAGTCTCCACACTACGGGTGTGCTCGTACAATTCAAAGGTACTCTACGAAGAAGCGACGAGGTTCCTTTGCATTTTCAAAGCGATCAATCATCTGATGCAGCACTGTGGAATTAATGACTTCAGCTTCGCAGATCTTTTGAAGGTAGTTTTAGGAATTTTTTTTTATGTCAGCTATTATTCGGACTAAAAGTTAATACTATTCATTGTCAACGTTGCAAATCGTAGTCTACTTAATTATTAGAAATTTCAAATTAGATTGTTTTACTACAAATTTGTGATTTGTGATTTCTCCCAGCCTGACTCCAAACGGCTTCGACGCAATCTTTCAGCGTTAATAAATTTTTGTCGCTTCAAGGAAGATGAAGCTCAGTCAGAGCATGACCATCAGAAGAAAGTGGCGGAACTAGATTCTCGTACATACCACTAGTGTTGATAATATCGACTTAATAATATATTATTATTACGTGAATATTATATTTCGTGAACATATATTATATTACGTGTTTTCCAATTCCTTAATATCAAATTGCAGATGCATAAAAATATTATAAAAGTTGTTAAAGTATTAACCTCAAAAGGTATAACTGACGTTCGGGAGATGGCGCGTAAGCTGAAGCACCAGGTTGACGCCATCGAGAGCGAGCTGGTTGAGGAAGGCGAGTTCTGCAAGGAGCTACAGAGCGAAGAGGAAGCGCTTAGCCAAGAACTCGAATCAATGAAATTATGGCAGACCACCAATAAAATTGATAATGGTACTGTTACAGTCTGAGTTTAGTAGTAGTTTACACTACTATAGTCTATTAGTAATAATTATGTACATTTAAAAAATAAAATTATAGAATCAAGACTGTACTAGTACATATACTATAATACAGCTTCTTGATAAGTCAAACAACATCTTTTGAAATTTGAAAGTAGTCATTATCGGAATCATTTTACCCTCTAGCCACGCGTGAGTCGCATACTACTCGTGATACGATTGCGCAGCTCACTGCCGAGATTAAGACGCAGACCGAGAGCATTAATGATCTCAAGCTCGGACTCATAGACTCCGACATTGACCCTCACCAATTGCTAGCTGACACGAAGACACTACGAGCAAAAGTGGAAGAAAAGGCGAAAAACATAGAGCGATTGGAGGCGAAGAATGAACAGATGGAAGACGAAATTTTGAAGGGCGAAAAATCAATAAAACGTTGTAATACTAATGTAATATTATAAGACAGTGACAGGTCCTCTTAATAGTTTTCAGATTCAATAATATTTTTGGTCGAGGACTATGTGTCTACTCTATTCAAATTGAGGTCGCACGTTTCTTGGGAAATACGCTCAGCATGAGCAGATTGTGCAGAAGAGTCACGAGTTGGAATTGGGGGTGGCTGAGTTAGAGGAAAAGTGTCTGCAGCATGATGAGGAGTTGTCACATGCTGAACGCGAGGCCAGCCAACAACAGGACAAATTGGTCACGCTCACAGCGCAGATAGAAGAGGTACAGTTATAACTTATTCGTGGGAGCAGAGCCTTGTTCTAAAATCTTTTTTGAAATTTTGCACTAGTGGTTATAGATCCTCGAACGTTTCCGACTCCCAGTTATCGTTGTTGAAAAACTCGGAGCGGCAGCGGGAGTTGGAAACCTTGGAGGATCTGGAGGTGGAATTGCAGAAAGTGCAGGAGCAAGTGAGGGCTGAGGAGGAGAAGATGTCGCAGAATCGAGAAATTCGGAAACTGGACGAAGCCACCGCAGAGATCAAGGCGAAAATGAGTGAAAATGCGACGAGGTGGAGCTCGATGCATGAGAGCATTGATGCGGTAGTGAAATCGTATGAGGACGAGCTTCAACGTCATATTACGTTCGAAGATTCAGCAGGTGCATCGCCGAATCGATCATTTCGGAGTATCATATTCAATACACCAGAACTTCACAAGTCATCACCTTAATGTCATAGTACACTAATAATAGTATGGAGGAGTTTTGTCGTGGAGAGATCATTGTGAACTCGCTGTCTCAGGAGAGCTTTGCTCCAGCGGGAAGTTAGAAAAATGTACTTGTGCCACCAGCAGTATTCGTGCGTTCATTTTATCAATGCTTCTCTTTTAACTCACATAAATTCATCACTAAATTATTTTAGCAATGATCATTGTCAAATTGGAAAGTTCTAAAAAGTCTATTAATATGCGATTTTGAGAAATAAAGTACTCGACTCAGTGTTCTGGATGTTGCTGATAATACGAATTCGCAGTAGGTAGAAAATGAAGTATTATTGAGAACCCATTCATAATTTCCTTATCTGTGAAGTTTGTGCCGAAACCAGAAAATTCATTAATATTTCTTTGAGTATCAACGAAATGCCCGAGCTTCTCCCTCCTAAAGCAGATGTGGACTTCGCATCGCTTGGGTGGAATATAAATTGCACGGAGCACTCCAAATTCGTATTAGCTTTCAAATGAGTAAAATTTGCTTTTCATCATATTAATATGCAGATGACAGTAGTAATATTAACACGCCAGATACGAAATTTTTGAAGAATTACAAAGGTAATCGTCAAGTGCACGGGCGGAGCTAATGCTGCATGGGGCCCAGAGCATTATGATCCTGCTACAGATACAGGAGCCATCATGACACCAATAAAGTACTGGCTCAGTTTTTAGGTTATCTCGCGGACGACACGTTGACAATGTTGATTAAAGGCTAAGCGCCACCCAGTTAATATAATTAAGTCTATTAAATATATTAGCTGCGAGACGAAACTAACTGTTCGCAAATTCTACATGATATCGTTTGGCGGTATAATGTCTGAAGTTGTACTGGAGACAACGAAATCCGTCTTTCTTAGTAGGCGAGAACTCATTGATTAGCATAATTTGTCTATTAATATGCAAGGTACGATGGTCTCTCCCCCATCTACCCGTCCTGCACGAGTCTGAATTATGGCACGACCGTATTTGGTTTTGCTTTGGTAAATATTTGTCTCTGCCAACGAGGCTAATTTACAAGTAAAAAACGCCCAGGTATGGGAAGGAATTAAGGCCTACCGAAATGTCGATGGGAAATGTAGCATATTCAGACCAGAAGTATAGTATCATTTAATACGATTAATCGACAAATCTATAGTATCTGCTAGACATTGTACTAATCTGTCGTGTGGACGGACTCTCACCTCAAAATCCAGCCACTTAGAATTTCAAGATAAAAAAATTATTCAGCATTGAGAGCTGATCTGAATCAGCAGGGCCACGCGAGTACCCCACGTAGCCAGACGCCCTTGCCAAACTTACAGGCTGCTTATAATAACTACCAGGGGGGGCAAAGACCCCGCCGGTGGCCTGAAGAAAGTCCACACCCGGCCGATTTGCGGCCTTTAACTAACTAACTCACTAACTAACTAAAACCTTTTTCTGTTATTTCTAATTTGAATCAAACATAGCAAAACTATGAACGCCTGGCCTTCGGCGCGCGACGCATGTGTTTGCCCGTGCCCTCGTACGAGATGTTCATGCGGGCACTGCAAGTGGTTGTGCAGCACAATGCAGACCTAATCCCACCCTATGGCGAGGGGATGAAACTGTATTATCTCTAGTTTACTGTTGCATTCATATTTCAATGTCTAGTACTATTTCAATAACAGAAATTTAAAAAATTTACTATCTATTTTGAATCATTCATTTCCAATAAGTCCTACACTAATGCTAAGTTTTTGAAATGTGATATGTGAAAAAATTGACTCTCTGCGTCAGTACATTAGGTCGACTCGGCTACTATTGGTCAAATATTAACGACCCATGCGACGACATAGGTACCTCCGCCCGATTCTGTTTGCGTCTGGCCAACAACTAGGTTTGGATCTGTCTCCCGAGTTTAGTTTTTTAGTATTGTGAAATTTGGAGTCTTCAATGTTGCGAGACTTTTTATAATAATTCATCTGATGAGTCTACTATATTATTAATAATAATCTAATCTACTACTACCATAAGACTGAATTCTAACATTATTTATAACTACTAGGTTTACTGCGCGCCTACTGGAAACTACTTCAAGGGGAAGGCCGCAGCGGGACTGAAGCTTAATATCGAAGTGAACTACTGCAGGGCGGCTCTGGGTGGTGTGGGAAACGTGAAAATCGCGGGAAATTACGGGATCACTATGCTGCCAGTTAGGAAGGCACGAGCGAACGGATTTAACGACAATGTCCACGTGGACCTGGAAACCTATCACTTTGCATTGAAATCCAGTGGAGGAGATAAAAAGGCGGCAATCAGGGATGCAGTAATCCAAGAAATGTCCGCGGCGAATGTGTTTCTGGTTCAGAAGAAGCATAGTCGTATCATCACACCTTCTTTGGAGCGCAAAACGATTTTACCAGGAGTATTACGAGCGTGTATGGGTTCAAACTCACCTTAATAATTTGCTTAGAAATTTTCCGGTTTTCTGCTCTTAAAAAACAAGATTCCTCAGGGGCGGGGGTTCGAAACCTATTTCTGCGTTCACTTTATATCTATATAGCGGCATTAAGCAATATTGCTTCACTTGGTTTATTCATGACCACAGTTTGTTCACAAGGTTAGTATCCTAGGTTCAATCATCTTGCCCCAATTCAATTCTCAGATATTCAACAAGTTATCAAATAACTTTCACCAAGTCATGATCACAACGTTCACCTGATTCGTATTCTAAATTTTATCAACATCAGCCAACCAATTCAATCTTCTGTGCTACTAGTATTATGTTATAGACCTCTACGAACAACATACTTTCTTAAACAGGATATAGCGCGTTTTACTCTCGGCGTCTCGACGAGCTGTTCCAAGCAATTGAAAATGTTTGCTCTGATTGGGCCTTCGATTATAAACACTGGCTAAACAAACTTCAAAATATTCTCACGTTTTTAAGCACGGATAATGGAGATAGTAATTTTCTCAAGCGTTTTCAAACTGGGTACTGGAGTTAAATCATGTGCTGCGCAGAGAAATTCGAATTCGAAAAATCTT
>JACKZZ010004068.1_pt1 | contig 14801 bp, 7 predicted proteins | sample 8027871 | NCBI WGS metagenome assembly JACKZZ01 (sample SAMN15724774, study PRJNA655200) | protist metagenome | isolation source: fluorescence activated cell sorting (FACS) single amplified genomes of... | place: USA: West Boothbay Harbor, Gulf of Maine | collected 2000-07-19
AAGAAGAAGATTTGTATTATACTGTATTTAAATATAATAGTTTTAAAAAAGGAAGGGGTACTTACTACCAATACTACTACAGTAACAAAAACAGACGACTTCGTATTATTTTATTAGTTGTCTAATATAAATAAATAGGGCGATTATTGTACAATATACTCGTATAGTCGTTAAGTTAAATAAAATAACATCACCTCCTCATACCTCCTCTCTCTACCTAACCTACCTACCACTTTTGTTATCCTCATCCTAGGAGCAATAGAGTGTACAATGTCCATAGCAATAGCAATGGCACGTTCGACGTAGTAAGCATATTTTAGTCTAGTTTAATTTAAATTTATCTTAGTCTAGTTTATTAATTAAATTTATCTTTTATAATAAAATAATTTAAAAAATAGAGGATGGATGGGGGATGGCAATGGATCAATTACGAGGAGTCGTAGTGTCGTAGTGTCGTAGTCCTAATTATTTAATTGTACATTCCTCATAGTTAGCTTCATAGTCTAGTGTGAAAATAGGAAGAGAAACAAAGTAGGAGGAGGAGGATGGATGATGAATGATAAAATATAATAATAATAAAAAAAAAATTTTAAAAAAAAAATTAAAAAAAAAATTATTATTATTATTATTAAACAACTAGTTTCAATTGAACGACTTATATATATGTGCATACATATATAGACGGAGTGAGTGAGTGTGTGAGAGAATGCATTGAACATTTTAATATCTAAATCAGCAGCTTGAGTAGTAAGTAGATGTATAACAATAGGAACAGCGAGCAAGATAAACCACACGATATCGAACACATCGCTTTTCTTACCACTACGTATTTAGCGAGGCGCAACTCTTAATGCCTCGGAGGCGAAGAAGCTCAACGGCACCACGTGCTGCTGCAACGAAAGGCAAAACAACTGGGACTGCAAAGAAGGTACGAAAAAATTCCCGTGGGTCGAAGAAAAAGGCGATCGAACCGAAAGGTCAAGCCGAAACGAAAAAAGCAAAGATGTCGAGAAAGAAAACAGAGGCTGAAAAGCCAAAGGCATCTTTAAGCAAAGACTGGTCAAGCATTTGCCTTTTGCTTCTTTTGTATACTCTTCAAGGTGTTCCAATGGGAATATCGGCTGCGATCCCAATGCTTCTAGAGGAACGAAAAGTATCCATGACTCAGCAAGGAGTATTCAGTTTTTGTAGCTGGCCGTTTTCTTTAAAGCTGCTGTGGGCGCCAATCGTCGACGCCACGTTCAATCGGGCATGGGGCCAGCGTAAGTCGTGGCTAGTGCCCACCCAACTGTTGATTGGCGTGGTCATGTTCCTTTCCAGCTACAGAATCGATTCCATCATGGAGGGTGAAGCGGACGTGGATATGACTGTCTTGACCGCTGTGTTCTTTTCCCTCTTCTTTTTGTGTGCGACGCAAGACGTTGCTGTAGACGGCTGGGCGCTGACAATGTTGTCCAAAGAGAATGTCGGCTACGCGGCGACTTGCAATGCAGCTGGGCAGAGCTTTGGAAGCATGGTATCTTTTGTTGGGTTCTTGTTGCTCAGTCGTTACAACTTGGCAACGCTAGGGTCAAACATGCGGGCATGGGGGATTCTGTTTTTGGTCACTACAGCACTTGTTGCCCGCTTCAAAACGGAAAAAGAAGCCGACGACGTGCCAGGGATTCTCGACACTTACAAAGAAATGCTGGCAATTTGCCGATTGCCGGCCGTTCAACGTTTTTGCATGATACTGATTTCGAGCAAGGTTGCTTTTGCAGCTGTAGACGGCACGTCGACGTTGAAAATACAGGGGGCCGGAATGCCGAAAGAGCACGTTGCGTACATGGGAACGCTGTTGGGAATTGTTGCGGTTATCGTCCCAAAATTTGTAAGCAAGTATACTGCGGGGGCGAGACCATTTCAAATGTTCACGCGGTTGTACATTCCAAGGATCTTGTTCTGCATTGGTTCCATCCTCACGTTGTATTTTGCCCCTTCGCCTTGGCCGCCGCTCTTCTCGAGCGAGTCCAATTCGTTTTACTTAACAGTATTCGTTATTTCACTGGCCCAATCCATTATTTCCACCGCCATGTTTGTTGGCCAAGTTGGATTTTTTGCTCGAATTAGCGACCCACGGATAGGCGGGACGTACATGACATTCTTGAACACGATCGCTAACTTGGCGTTCAAATGGCCATCCTCTCTGAGTTTCTTTCTGATAGGAGCGTTAACGGAAAGGGATGAAGAAGGGGCCATTGTTAAAGATGGGTGGTACCCAGTTGCAATTTTGTCCGCGTGCGTGGGTTTTGTCTGGATCTTTTTCGCGTCGGCATCTATCTCCAAGCTTGAGGCAGCCCCCTTGAGTATTTGGAAAGTGAACAAGGCGTTGTACAAAGAGAAAGATTCGGAAGACGAAGAGACGGGCCTACTGCTTACTGAGAAATCCCGTGCTTGAGCGACAACATGCCTGGATTAGTGCACCGCTTGCAGAAAGACAGAACGTTCGGTACGGAGTCAGAACGAAAGTCCAAGAATGCACCGTTTTAATTTTTCCTTTTTTGTTAATTGTACTATAGAATACCCTTTCCGCGTAAAATAAAAATTTGAACTCTTCACGTTTTAAAAACAACGCTTACTTCTCAATGCTGCGCCGTACGTAGTTTGGATTTTGTTTCGAGGAGGTAATCCCACCACCAGAGGCTCGTCGCTTCTGCACGTCGATTTCCAACCGCAAATACTAATTCTCTGGGCAAGGCAATCGGACGCCTGCCGACAGACACCCTTTCTGTATGCATCCGCTGCTTGTACGCAGACGCTTAGTTCGACATGCCAAAATTAGGCGCATTTATCTTTGTCATATACGCTTCCACCAACTCCTTGCAGTCTCTGTGAACGTGAAACGGTACTTGTTAGACACCTTTCTGGCAAAACGAGAAATAAAGAAAAAGGGAAAATGATGCATACTTACTGATAATGGTTGACACCGGATTTATAATAACATTGGCGAAGTTCCTCCCTCAACAATTTCGCCTGGTGCAAATTTACAAAACGATCTCGAACACGTTGTTCCCTGGCCTCAAAAAAAGCCACCGGATTTTCAGGGGCTATAAACTTACCTGCTCCATCCTTTTCCAGGTCAGGAACTGGTTTGAACCCCACGCTACTTTCGCCACTCATGGTAATTACTCTGTTAAGTTAGTAAATATTAGTTCAGCTAAAGTCAATAATTGCTAACTATCAAATTGTTCTGTGATACTTTTCTCCCTCGTCATAACTATCCTTTTCTCACAACTTTTTCTCTTCGAATGGGGCAAGAAGATAACAATAATCCACAGCAGTATTATTATTAAAATCTTTTATTCAATTTTTATTATTATTTAAAAAAATATTATTTATAAAATGTTGTTTTTTTTCGTTCTTCTTTTTTTCTCCTTCCTCCTGCCTCTGCCTCTCTCTTCTTCTTCTTCCTCATTCATCCGTCTCTTCTCTCCGTTCTCTCTCCCTCCCTCCCCTCCGTCCGCATTCGGTATTCGGTATAAAATATTAATAGAGACGACTATTATTAATTAATACTCAACTCCAGCGCTGTGTCTGTGTCTGGTGTGTGTGATCCTCATACGATATCACAAAAGCAGTACTTATAACTGTCCGGTCAGTATTAAACGAATTATTTAGATAGGTTATTTTTAGAATACGAGGAGTGAGGAGTACGAGGAGTACTCAAATTATACCATTATACCGTGTATTGCTATTCTAGTCTATTATAGTCTCTAATATATATAACATTATAACACGAGGAGAGCTGTGAGCTGTACCGTAGTAGAATTTAAAATAATTAAAAAGACAAGTGCTAATAATCGTGTACATCTTCCTTCTGTTTCACCCCTACACGTCCATTTCTTCCATGGCTGCCTTTTCTACCGTACCATCTTCCACCTGTTCTTCTATCAACTCTGCGGTTGCCTCTTCTGGGTCAGTTTCTTCCAACAGAATTTTTCTATACTCCCCCACCAAGTGGCGTAATTTCTTGTTCTCTAGCTCCAAATCGCGTATACGCTTTGCCCGTACGTCAATGTTCTTTATCGCCTTGTTGCGAACGTGCTTTACGCTCTGCGAAAAGGCCAGACTCCTTTTTGTTTCTCCGTACGTTTTGGTTGTCGGCGATAAATTGCAGATCATCAGCGTAAAGCAGTTGCCTCCCAAAGAGTCTTTCAGCAGCCGTGTCAGTTTGCTGGAGCGGTAGGGAATGTAAGACTCTGACAAGGACTTGTCGGACGCGTCCCGGCTTCTTGCCTTTTGCTGTCCCTTTGTGAGACTTTTGATGACGCGGTGGAGGGAGAGCAGGCTTTTGTTGATGCACATTCCTTCTTGCCGCCGTAATTTGGATATCCCATCGGTGGATGCCGCATTCTCGCTTCCTGCTAGATCAACGACGTGCAACTTGGAGGTGACAGTGCCACGCTTCGGGTCGGTAGCTTCCGCCCCGTCCATAACGGTGAGCTTCAACGTTAGAACACTGTGGGACCTCGAACTCGTTGCATTGGAGTTCGTTTCCTCCGTAGTACGACGAAGGGTTCCTTCGTTCAGGCACATGATCAAATGCTCGAACGTCCCTACATTCACTTCCACAGCACCGTGCAAATAGGGCGTCCCGCGCTGGGTTTCTCGGATGTCGATCGAGGCCTTTGCGGCCGCACTCCCCCTAGGCAACTTCCTGGCCGTCGAGCCGCGCCTCGGCACCGCCTTCGCCCCAGGGTTCAATAAATCCCGAATGGACTCCATGTATATTTCTATGTAAGTTACCGACAATTTCCATTGGCTCTCGACGCCGTCGCGACTCTCTAGATCGTGCAAGTAGGCGAACAGGTCCCTAACCAGCCGTGGGGTGATTCCGTCGGTATCATCGTTCATTGCGACACTCTCGCGACCAGGGGCACCCATCATTGTGTAAGTTTTACCAGACCCAGTCTGCCCGTACGCAAATATGGTGCCGTTGTACCCGCTGACGAAGCGCTCCAGTACGTGCCTCCCTGTTAGGGCATACACAACGTTTTGATCGATATCTGCGCCAAAAACTACATCAAAGCCATAACTGCGAGTTTCCTTGTTTGCATTCCCCGTTTCTTTGCTCAGAGGTCTGTCTTTCGAAACCTCGTCGTACCAATCTTCGTTCAGAACAACACTATCGCACTCGTTGTTGCCATTGACAATGGCTGTATCCTTTTCAAGTTCAGCAGTTGATAATGGGCGAATCCGTGCCGCCACTACTATCGACGAATTTTCGTACACACGGCGGATGCTTGAGGAACGCCGTTTTTTCCTGCTTTTTGAAGGCTTGTTGACGGCCAAGACTTGGTCGTGTAACGTATGAATGTTGTCGAGCTGACTCTTTTCTATCGATTTTGTTACCCGGCTACGTTGCGGAGACATGGAGCCGTCCTGTGCCCTGGGTTCGCCGGCAGTGCTCTCGCCCGACGGCGTTCCCGGCTGTTTTTCACCTTGCGGCGAGTCGGACCGTTTGGCGTCTAACTGCTCTTGCAATCTAGTGATTGTATCTTTGAATTCCTGCTCCTTGCCCGCAACTATTTTCTTGTCATCTAAGCGTTGCTGTTCTAATATGGCGAGTTGCTCCATTAGTTGGTCCGACATTGAGGCAATCCCTTTAAACTCTGCCATGTACTCCGCAGACGTTCCTTTGGCGCTGTTCAACTCTTTTTCCAGATCGGACAACTCCTTGTCCTTGTCCACGATAATATGTTTCATCAATTCGGTCTTCTTTTTCGACTTTGTCTTTAAGTTTTTAACTTTAGCTGTGTACTTTTCAATCAGCAAAGATGCCTCGTTTAGTTTTTCGACCAACACCTTCCTTTCTTCTTCAAACTCTTTACGGAGCTGGGCTCTGCGGCGGGCTTCCTTTCCCTTCGATATAAGGGTCATCGCAATTTTGTTTCTCGTGTACTGTTTTTCGTAACATTTTCTGAAATGAGCACTGTAGAGCGAAACGATAGAGTTTAATTGTTCGGTTTTCGCCGAGTTTAAGTTGGCGCTGCTGCAAAATTTCTTGATTACCTCCCCCAAACGAATATAGTTAGGATCGTTCAAGTAAGGGTGAGACTGCTCGCTATTGCCAACGCGGTCCATGGCTGTACCCCAGCAACACCAACCCTTTAAGTGCCTTCGACAACTGCTTGTTTTATTCGGGTGGCCTACGTGCCCGCGAGAAACCTGGAGTAGTATACTTTAACGAATGGGGGCGTCTCCAACATATGGACCATACACCGATCAAGTTAGATGGACAAATTGTTGGGTTTTTTATTATTATTACTGTACATGTACATTTTCTTTTACACTGTGGTGTATTTTAAAAAAAGAAAAAAAGCTTCTTCTTCACTGATTTTGAAGTTTGTACCTGGTGGTACCTGGTACCGACCCAAGGAAGAACGAACTCGTTTGCTATTAGTAGTTAATATCAATTATTATAGTGTTACGTTGTCTCCTCCCGCCCTCTTTATTATTTTCCTCCATTTCTCTCCCTTCTTCCCGAATTCTTTAATTACAAATAGGGCAATTACGATGTTGTGCCCTTGCGGTTGCGAGCTTGAAGAAACTGAAAACCAGCCAGAGGCAAAAAGCAGGCAGTTTTCTTCTTAGACGACTACTAATACATATACAAACCTGGAGTGGTTTTAACATCAAAATTTGAAACATACAAAAGGAGCAGATTTGTTTTCGCGGTACATGAGAAAGATAAATTTTAATTTATTTAAATAACAGAGCAAATTTTTTGTTTTTAACGTATGCATGTGATAATAAACGCAGTTTTAGTTTTTCATTGGATCATATTCATTTTCGCGGTATATGAGAAAGCTAAATTTTAATTTTTTTACTTAAATAACAGCCAATTTTCTTATTTTATGATGATAATAAAAAAACAAAATATATAGTATGTTTTAAGACTCTCAATAATAAAAAATCCATTTTATTAGGTTTAGGGTTGGAACTGAAATCGTAATTGATATGATAAAATGAGAGTCTTAAAGCATACTCTAATTTGTTTTTTTTTTCATAAAATCTTAAAGCCCACCACCTCGCAATCTTTTCAATGATACTATTGGCACACACACACTCTGCACTGCAAATGTCATTTCGCAGCCTATCTTCTTCTCTAAGCTACCAAGGCGTTTTTAAGCTCTTTTTTAAGCTCTCTGATTTCACCATTTCGGAAACGTTGTTCTCTGCTGATACAGTCTCAACGCTCCAGCAAATTTTTGCAGACGTTCCTGTTGTTTTTCCATTGAACGCAGTGTTGTTTCCAATTGTAATTTTTGCTTTTTCATGCGTCTTCGCTCCATACTTTCCGCACTGAGCAGATCAGGGGGCTTACTACCCTTTGAGTGCAACACGCCCACGTTTGTAAACGTCTTATACTCTTCCTTTTTTATTTTTAGAGACTGCAAAATATGTGCTCCTGATTCTATCTCCTCGTTAAAGGCAGCAACCAATGTGTCCTTCTCTGCCTGCAAAGCTTTCCATTTCTCTTCGTGCACACGCAACGCTTCGTCGGCGGAAGTGCGCTTATGAAACATTTCTGATTTTTGGCTCCCTAATTTTTCCTTCATGCCCTCGAATTCTAAATTGTGCCCGTCTATTTCTCTTACCGTTTGCTCTGATTCTCTGCCAGTCGATTCTACTAGTTTTAATATTGGTGCCTCTATTGAGGAATATGCCGACTTGAAGATTGTTCTCAGCAGGGCTTTCCTCTTCAAATGATGAACAGAATGTTGTTAGGTATCCAACAGTGTTTCAATATAAAGGATCAATTGATTTCTTTGAACTTACTCTTTCTAAGGCATCGCGAAGCATGTCTATGTTATATTGTTCCCTCCAATACAAATCAACTTTTGCCATCAGTTTAGCCGACGATAATTGCCTCTGCTCGTCGTCCTTGTCCATGACTCTGATAATACGGCGAAGCCTCAACAACGTGTAATCTATTGAAATACAGGTGCGACCCCTGCTAAAATTTCTTATTGTTTGAATGGTCTACGCAGCCGCTCTATTCGCGAATTGAATGATCATCACAGACTATCGGCACCTGCAATAAAAATAAAAGTTATTACAAAAAATATACAACACACACAAAAAAAATACTTCTCCTCTTCTTTTTTATCATTATTTATTAGTTATATATATCAAAGGTACCAGTAGTAATAAAATATAGATAATAAAATAATAATAATAATTCAATTAATCTCATCTCTTCTTCATCTCAATATTAATCTATTCACTGACTGACACATAAGAGAACACAAAACACAAAAAAATAATAATTTATGATGGATTATCTTCTGGACACAGCGATAGAATATCTTGGATTGGATGACAGTCGTCTGTATATTATTTAGCCGTTACACCCCCTTTTTTATTATTATTATATATAATGATAATAATTTATATTTTTTATTATATCAAAAAATCAAATAATCCACCACATCTCATTATTAATATACACCACCACCACCCTTCTTCTTACTATTATTCAACAGATACCATGGTACAGTAACTATTTACAAACTTGGCTTGTCGGTATATCTACAAAAGGGTTTGATTCGAATTGAAATGATTTTGCTCTTCAATTGTTCCATAGATGCATAATTTGTTCCTATTACACTAAAAAGGCAGCGTTTAGTTTTAAAAGGCATAATTAACCCAGAAAGAAAAAATGTCTGGGAACTCTCCTCGATCTTGGGGAGAGTTTACAAAGCAACTTGAAACCGAAAAAAGTGGGCCATTAAAGTGGACGAAGGAAGAAGCCCGCAATTCGCACTTTCCTGCCAAAAAAACAGGCCGCGTAACTTCTGATGAATTTCTATCAACTTTTGTCAGGCCCACATTTGACCATTACAAGAAATCTACGACAAAGCCTTCGTTCCATACAAGTCCACTACGATCTCATTACCGGAGGTCGGCGTACAACAGTCTCGGAGAAAACGACACACCTGAACCTTTTTTGCGTGCAAATGAGGCAAGCAAGCCCTGGAATTTAATCCATCATCACAGTAGCAAACATCCTGATGAGCCAATGCCTGGTGGACCGGGGAAATCGGCGCAGCGCAGTTCTATACCTTTTGATATTGTGAATGGTTCCCCGCTGAGACGACACCCCAACTGGGAGAGATTAAAGAATAAACCCACAGGGCTTACGAAGAGAGGCCGGTCGCGGAAAGGCAATATTATAACGCACGAATTATATTCCCAAGATGCAAAGGATGAACTTGTGCGCGCTGCAATGGAAACAGCGAAATTTGTAGAAACGAAAGGTTCGCATCGAAGAAATTATAAGTCTAGGCTGCTGAAAGGCACAGGCACGATTGTTTCTCGGACACCAACACAGAGGCCTCAGGGAAAACGTTGCGTTGGCACCAACGAGAGTGAGCAGAAAAGCGAAGGTGCTGCATACAATATTCTCAATTGCGACCACGTGGTGGACGCAAACCGCCTGAAACAATTCGACAAAACTGCAAATGCTGGGTTCAGAAGAGTGTCAAAATTCCAGCCAGTTGAGTACAGCCGGAAAAGACGCCACCGCATGATGGAGACGTTGCAAGAAAGGCGTCAACATAATAGAATCGCTCTGACCCGAGAACTGGCTGAAAAACAGCAAGGGGGAAGAGACTACAGCATTTTGACGAACAAGCTAAACAAAATCTACAAAAATCCCAAGCAAGGGATGGGGGGGGACCGCTCCTTGCCTGTGTGGGAGAGACTTGGAAAATCCGATCTGAACACGGGTGTGGTGGCGCGGTTTGGAGAATTTGGCGGCTTGCAAAATCGTCTCGGAAAAGCTGATCATTGCATTGTCCCCTCATTTCAAGAGAAGCATCACAGCCTCAACATTTTCCCTGAAAGTATCACAAGGCGCGAAGCAATAAAAGAGCGGTTCGGTTCTCTGAAGAAACCTTCTGCCTTCAAGCCCATAGCCAGACCGCCACCATCGTTCAACTCGCCGCGCAAGATAAGGGTTAGGGTTTAGATTTTTAAGAGCCGAAGAACTGATGAAACCAAAATAATACTCTCTATATTACACAACAGTGGTACACTTGTCGTATGTGACGATAGCTTTTATAAATTATATACAAGAACTCCAAATCACGACTCCACCACCAAATCAACGAGCAGGCCAACAAGCAATTTATTTTGGTAAAAGTAAAATGCATATACACAGCACTAAACAAAAAGAACCAACTTTGTTGCAGTGTACCAACAACAAGTGTTCTTTTGTAATGTTTTTGTTTCTTTTTTTTGTTTTTGCAATCAATATGTTACATCAACACAGCATCTCTTAAAATAAATTAACATTTCTTTTCGGTGTAAAAATGAAAGAAATATATTTCAACACAAACTTACAACGAAAAATGACAAAATTCCCATTTTCTTAAAAACTGAAGAAACACGACCGTCGTTGGTTTTTTTTAAGTAAAAGGCTTTGATAGACACCTGTTCAACAAAGTGTTCGGTGTCCATGGCGCGAAAAAAAATCTATCTCGATTTTCAAAGTATGGAAACGTTTCGGCCTAAAACGATAAACGAAAGCAAGGAGAATGCATAACTGCATAAGTTTAGATCATGCAATCGTTCCGCTTTCCACGTGTGACCGTCAACGAATGTTTATAAATTGTTTGCCCTCTAATGACTTGGAATTACGGTTCCTAGGGACAATTTTTTGTGAAATGGGCGATTTAGACCAAACGCCACCCTAACAAACACTTATTCATTTGTTAGCGTTACAAAAATGAACCGTTCTGGCGTACTTTTATATATTAGAAAGCACTTTTGGCTATTTCAATTTATAAAAATTATCCTTTATTCATAAAGATATCGTTGCCTAAAATAGTTAGCACAAAGTTGTTTACCATTTTTCAATTCCGCGCCAAAGACACTTGCATCCTTGCTCTCGTTGCAGACGTCCCTAGAAAACATAATAGAATCATAGTATAGTATACTAATAAATGTACTTATAGTCGCCTATTAATTTAAATATCCACTAAAACGGACCCTGTTCGATGCTTTAAAATGGAAGAGAGATTCATGATTTAACAACAAAATCTTTTAACCGTTTTTAGTTTTTACAATATTTGATTTAACAAAGTAAAGTTTTAACCGTCCAGACTAACTTCGGACTCTGAATCGTCCGAGGAGGACTGCACACCGTCAAATGCGTCCACAAGCATGTCTTCCCGTAAAGCACCAACAACGTCATATTTCCATCGCCCAAATTTAGACGCGATCAATGATGCGGCTTGTAGTCCCTGAAAAGGTCGTTTCAAAGAAAAAAATGTTAGAGGGATGGCGAAGCATTTATAAAAGTTGGATCAGTACTTACACTCAACATAGCCCCAGCACACGTTGTGGGATGGTTACGATTGGTATGTTCGCCGGCGAAATAAACTGTTCCATCGAAGGCCGGGTCAGCAATTATATCGTAGTCGTCCCCGCTGCAGCCAACACTCACGTACGAATATGCTCCTTTTGAGTACGGATCCGTTCCCCACCGTGTTACTACACTGTGTACAGGCTTCGTGCCCATCGGAACTTTCTCTTTGCCGTACATTTTTCGCAAAACCCCAAGGACAGATGAGACAATGTCCGCATCACTGTCTACTTTTTCTACATCGTAGCTTGCCTTGCCAGCCATAAAAGAAATTAAAACTGGCGGGTGTTTTCCATTCTCTGTTGGCAACGAGGCAAACATGTAGGCATACCCTCTCGCCTCCCTCGCTGGATCCGTTTCCCCTTTAGAGCCACTGTCGTTTGGTAAACATTCAGTTACACGCCCAAACATGTCATCATCAGGATCCCAAAAACAGTGGGCGAACTGCATGACAATTTTGTTCAAGTTTCCCGCGCCCATTTTGGCAATAGACTCCCTTTTCCGTCTGGGAAGTTCTGGGCAAAATTGAAACTTCTCTTTTTGCTGCAGACAGCCAAGTGGGACAGCGACAACAACAGCCGACACGTCATTGATGGTTTTTCCATCTTCTAGTTGAATTTCCAATCGGGAGGCATGGTCGTAACCCTTTTGGCCTTTTTGTTGCGGCATGCTGCAGCGTATCGGCACGTGGGGGGATGATCCACCGTCACCCTTGTAAACTACCTTTTTGACCGGGCTGGAAAGGTTAATATTCAAGTCTTTCGCCAGCCCGTCGCAAAGTTGACCGTATCCACCATGGATCAGCACGTGGTCTCCCATGAACCCATGAGCATCGTCTTGGTCCCAGTGCGTATTGGAAACTTTCTCTAATTCTCCCGCGCAGCCGAATTCCAGATTTGCCCTGTTCCATTCCATCAACAGTTTCAAGTTCATGGAAACCGCCGCTTTGCCCATGGCAGAGGGCAATTCCGCAGCAGCTTTTTTCAACGCTTTGTCCAGCGAAATGTCCATTTCAGCGACCGTCGAGTTTGCACTCGCTGTCGCAACACCGTCAGCACCCTGGCACTTACTTGAAGGGTATTCGTTTCTATTGCTCTCTTGGTCGTGGACAGTATTTTCCGAGCCGGAAATATCCTCTTCGGCAAAAAGGGAATAATCTATTTTTCTACGCTTTCGTCCAGATCGAGATTTCGCGTACTCCCCCGATCCTGTCCGGCTGTTGCCGTTTTCAGAAGTTTCTACGGCCTTCGAACGAGGACCATTTTGAAGCGAAAGGACTTGGCGGATTCTTCCTTGCGTCTCCTCCGCCTCCTCGGCTGCATAACGGGCCCTGTGTTTACACGCATGCTCGAGCAAGTGGTTGAACAGGATGTCCACTTTCCTGTCGTCCGCTTTTGGAATTCGAGCACCTGCAACATCGTACAAAGATTGGGTTTTACTAGGACGGAGGACATATTCTTCCAGGCGCAATTGTCGAGCTAGTAAATGGCATGGGTTTCCGATCACCCCGGTCGTTATCATCGCCCCTAAGTCCACCGGTCGATCAAATGTGTTCAAAGTAAGAACCCTTCCACCGATGCGGTTTCTTGCTTCGTAGACTTGCACATTCTTGTACCCAAAAAAAGTCAACTGCCTTGCTACCGTCAACCCAGCAATACCAGCTCCAACAACGATAATTTTTTTGTCACACTGCAACGAGAGAAATGGTTAGTTAGGATGATTGTTTTATCACGAATGTATCTGTCGAGAAAGGAACTTACGTTTGGATTTTCAACTTTTTTCAGGAAATCGCTTGTTTTCTCTTCCTTTTCTTCCTCGGAAAATTGAGTCTCAAAGCAGCCAACATTTATCAACCCTTTTGTTTCCAGATAGTCGTACACTTGCGCAACAAGGGGGATCGAGAGCTCGGGTATACCTTTCAAGGTTGAAAGTAGAGGCAAGCGTTCGTGGATATTGCTTGCCCAAAGAAGTAAAACATGGTTGCGTGCATCCAAATAATTTCCGCGCAAGATTCTGTTCGCGTATGCGGGAAAATGCTCAACCTCATTTTCCGTCATACTGTCCACCGGAACATCTGCAGCAAGTGCTCCCGCCGTCTGTATTAAATTGTTTCTATCTGGCCCGTAGACAAACGGTTCAGGTTCATCGTCGGAGTCGGAGGAGGACTCGTCAGAACTGCTGGTTCCCGACTCACTGGAGCTTCTTGTTTCAGATTCGCTCTCCTGATCAGTTTCAGATTCGCTGGTTGTACTGGTATCTGAACCACTGGTGGTGCTGGTTTCAGAAGCGCTAGATTTTCCGTTGTCGCTTTTCACGCAGTCATCGCTGCCAGCACTACTATTGCTACTGCTCGACGAGGCCACGCCCCCACCAATCTGTTCACGACTCACTTCCCCGCATTCTGAAGGGCCAGCAGCAAGTTTTTCCGGACCACGAACGTGTACAAAAATCTTTTTTTCCCCCGATGCTGGACTTTGTAAACTTGCACCAAGCGTTTCCCGGTACACAATGCCGAAAGTTCGAGGCACAACGGCAACGAGTTTGTCTTTCGCGTTCTCGGACACGAAGTTGTTGTACATATCTTCAATCGGCTGCAAATATTTTCTATAAACTTGAGACAAATGGCTTCCACTACTTGTACACGTTCTGGGAGTATGGTGCTCCCGGCAATAATTTTGCCATTTTTTTGCAGCATGGAAGGCTTCGTATCCGCCTTCGTCCATAACCATGTTGTAAAGCGAGAACAGATCAATGGGGGCTCTGCCCATAACAGGCCAATAAGCTGCCAAAGAAGGATTTACGTCTAATAGTCCTCTTTGGAACTCGAATCGTGCTCGTAGCCGTGTTGGTACTTTGTCAAACGGGATAGTCGTATCATGATGAAAGGGAGTCGATGACAGCAGAGGCCTGGACGCAACATCTACGTTTGCCTTACCACGGCATACAGTCCCGTTTTCTCCCGTTTTGTTATTTTCCTTCCTGATGTATCTGTATAATTTTCGTTTTGCTCTCTCCATTTTTCTAATATTTTTCTCTAACGCTTTGCCTTTCTCGGTTTCCTTGTGACACAAATATATCTCCGTAAAAACCAGTAAAATTAACAAACAAATAATAAATACTACAGGTGATACAAATTCATAAACTATCAAGCGTTTCTAAAAATTTAATCAATGTCAACATCATCATTTCAAATCGATGTGTGAATAGTGGACTCGTCGTCGTGGATGGCGAAGAAAGAAGACGACTCTCTTTTTTTTTCATTTTTTTCTTCTTTCTTCTTCTTTCTTTCTTCGTGATTGATGATCGAGGAGATTGATCGATGATTTGCTGATGTATTATTTCTAATAATAATATATAAATACAATATTATTTTGGCTAGAAGACTATT
>JACKZZ010004352.1_pt1 | contig 14794 bp, 6 predicted proteins | sample 8027871 | NCBI WGS metagenome assembly JACKZZ01 (sample SAMN15724774, study PRJNA655200) | protist metagenome | isolation source: fluorescence activated cell sorting (FACS) single amplified genomes of... | place: USA: West Boothbay Harbor, Gulf of Maine | collected 2000-07-19
GCACGTCCTCGTCCATGGCGACCAGAAGCAGAAGCAGAAGATGCAGAGGCTGAGAAAGAGGAAGAGGAAGACGAAGAGGACGATGAAGAACTGCTAGTACTCGCTGCTGTCGCAAACGCAGGCTGATCATGGCCTCTGCCTTGACGAAAAATATCGGAACCTGCCTTCTTGCCGCCATCTCCGCGGACGCGACAGAATGACGACGAAGAACTTGAACTCCCGCTGCTCATCATGGTGGCGGCGAGAATCACACTCAACAGCAAGCGGTGAGCGTTGCGCTGATGATGACGTCAAAAAACATTCGAATAATTATATCAAGTATTCAATGTTGTCGTTGTGTTCGGTTCGTTGATGCTTTGCGGTGCCTTTGGGTACCAGTGGTCTCTATGTCGTAGAGGTAAAACTGGATCACTACTCATACTCGCAGATGATTTGTTTTCCAGGCACGTTCATATACCAGTCTAGCCCTTCGCCTGCCGAAATTCATCGTGGGAAAGGCCTTTTTTCGTGCGCGTTCATCGTTGAAGAACCACTGCTGGCTGGGGTCGAATGTACTATACCTGTTCGTCGTGTCACAAATTCCTTTTACTGGTGAGGTTAAAAGTGGTTGTGCTTTCAACTGGGGAAGTCAGTAGCGTTTGGAGTACTAACACAAACAATTCAGCAACGTTTGGAGTACTTCTAACACAAACAATTCAGCAACAGCTTCTACTTGAGGACGGTCGACTTCAGGGTACTTAGACACACGTCTTTTTAGCCGGCTTTACACATTACGATGAAGCGGAAAAAAAACGATCCAATTCCAGCAGCAGCAACAGTGTATAGCACTAGGAACGAATTCGTAACTAATCTCGCAAGAGAAACGTCGGATCAAATCACGACCGCAAGAGAAAAGTCTTATTGCACGATGAAACAACCACAGCCTTTACGTTCATTTTCAAGATGCACACGCACGGGGGTGGAAACGGAGGATCCGATCAGAAAGAGGAAGCAAAAGTTGAGCATTGCGTAATGCATTCACGGGCTCGGTATTTTGTGGAGTCGGCTACGAAGCCGGTAGTCATTTTCCTCATTTACGATTTCGAAAGCGATCATTTGCGACAGCACCACAAACAGACCATCACAAAACAGTAGCTGCTGGGAGAAGAAGCCCCGCCCTCCACATTCGCATCTTCATTTGCGTCGTTTCCTTTTCGAAACGGGGGGAGGCATCCTCATTCTTGCGTCTCATCAAAACATCGGATTGACCCAGGCGTGTTCCCCCGTACAAGATACATGAATCCTCAACACCAAATCATCTCAACATGGGGGTTCGTTTAAGGCTCATCGTCAGCCTCAAGAACCGCACACTTCCATCTCACCCCTTTCAACCTCCACCTCCAGCACCTTTCCCGACCACCTGCTTCTGCATTTCCTCCTTGTCCTTGTCTTCTCTCAATTTCGCCAGCACTTTCTCCTTCATTTCTTTGGCAATTGCGTCCCGCGCCGCCTTTTTCGCAGCTGCTGCCGCAGCTGCAGCTTCAGCTTCTTCTGCAGCCTTCGCAGCAGCTGCCTTTTCTCTCTCCGCTTTTGCAGCAGCGACAGCAGTATCCTCCTTCTCCTTCTCCTTCGACTCGCGCTCTACTTGTCGACGATCGTGTTCTAGAGATTCGTCTTCGATTTCTTCCTCTTCTTCTTCATCCTCGTCAATCTCAAGTTCCACACCGTCGTCCGCAGCCATCCCATCTCCGTCTCCAAACAGCATGTCTGTTTCTTTCTGCAGATTTCTGTGTACGGACTCCAAAAACTTCTTCACGCAACCCATAAACTCGTACAGGCTCTTACAGTTCAGCGCCCAACCCGGCCACAAAGTCGCAACGATTGGCATGTCTGGCCCCGATTTCGCAGAACCACCGACGATCCTCTCGCCTTGCATTTTTCCAGTTGCTGCATCGATTCTGGTCGGATTGCCTTCAATCATCTGGAAGTGGTGCTCGTCCTCTTCGATGAGGAAAAGATCGTCCAGATCCAACCCTTCAAAAACGGTTTCGAGGATAAGGTTGAGTGCGCGGCGGAGGTTCTGAACAGTCTCGAAACGGCCGCGTTCTTCGATTTCCATTTTCTCGGCTGCTGTTTTCTGCCTTTTGACCACCTCCGTCTCCGCGACGCTATTTTCTGACTCTGAATTTGCTATCGTTGGACTCCGGGATGCGGATCGTGACCTGCTCTTGCGTTTCTCTTTTTTGTCCTTTCTGCGACCCTTCTGCTCGTTTTCCTCATCCGTGTCTTTTCCTTTCCCCTTCCCTTTCCTACGTGTCCACAACTCCGGCAACGACGCTTCCTCGTGCCAAGCTTTTTTACAGAGTTTGAAAAACTCTCCATGATCCAACAAAACGTCGCGGAGCCGGTTCTGGCCCGTGCACAACCGCTGGTCCTCCACTTCCAACTCCGCGATGAGCCCGAGGAGTACACTCGCCCTGTCGTCGACTTGCTGCTCTAACTTCTTCCGTGGTGGCCTGTGTCGTGGGGGCGATGGTTGTACTTCTGGGGTTGGTAGGGGAGCGGAGGAGGTTTTCTTCTTCTTCTTCTTACAATTCCTATTCTTGTCGATGGAGGTTGTTCTGCTCCTGCTTTTTTTCCTGCCGGAAGAGCCAGGGTCAGGGGACTTCTTCATCCAGCGTGAACCTGCCGCAGTAACAGAAGCTGCAGGTCCGGAAGTAGTTCGTTCTTCGGTCGTTCCGTTCTCAGCATCGACGTCGTCCTCCTGAAACAAAAGTGCGCGCGGCGGAACCGGAGCGAGCAGTTTTTCGAGAAGCAGGAGCGGGGACGCGTCGAAAGTGTTGCTTCGCGTCGATATTGTACTTGGCGCAGCGGTCGATCGTGGAGTTCCGAATACTTCGTCACCATCCATCTGTGCGGATTCTGAAATGTCCTGCGTTGATTCTGCAGGCGCCGATTTGTTTATGCTTTGTCCCCGAGATGACGCACCACTGCTCTCAACATCGCTTTCGGTTTCGCTCGCGGAGTCGGCTTCTACTTCGGACATTGTGATTGTCTCCTTTTCCGATTCCATCTCTTCCGCGTCTCCCACTTTTCGTTCACTCGCTTCCTCGAGCGCCGCTAAAATCTTTCGCCTGGGCGATGTTGACTTTTTCTTCTTCGGAGTGGTGGCGCTCTTCGATTTGGCTCTGGCTCTCCCCCTTCTCGCCTCTTGACACCTAGTGTAATTTTTCGTACCAATCGGGGTGATGAATTTCTCATCCGGATAAGCGTTGATGGTGACGGAAGGTGATTTTTCCCCGCGCTCTTTCGACAACTTACGTTCACGCTCTTTCGACGCTTTGCGCTCCTTGGTGAGTAGAACTGACGCTGGTGCGGGGGCGGGTTCATTGAGCTTGGCGTTGTGGTGCTGCTGCTGGCGCTGAGCGGAAATAGGAGCGGCTGAGGATGAACCGGCTGTAGAGGCGCATGACGAGGAAGAACTTCTGCTCGACGATGAAGACTCCTCCTCGCCTACAATAGATGGAGACGAATTCGACCTCAGCAACGGCAGAGGCATTATTTCAGAGGTCCTCGAATCCGTGTGTGTACCTCCGTCAGCAGTTTCCAATTCCGTCGCGACGGGTTCAGAAGCAGCTGGAGGCTTGCTGATGTCAGTGACTGCTCCTCCAGCTCCTCCAACCGTTTTCATCTGCGCTGCAGCGCTACCGCCTTCAGCTTCCTGAAGTTGTTTCAATTTTTCCGCTTTCCTCCGTTTCTTTTCTTCATGCCGTTCCGCTTTCTTCTCCGCCTTCCGAATAGCGTCCCGAGAAACTACTTTCTCCGCGAAGTCCAGACCCGCGTCCTCCTCCAGCTCCAGTTGAAGTTGTCCCGGCGCGTCCGAGGACTCTTCCACCTTTCTCTCCTCATTGTTCACTTCTGCCGGAGCTTGTTTCACTCTCTCCTCCATCATCCGTTTATTCTCCGCTGCCTTTGCTTCGAACGCGTCGTTTAGTTCTTCGTGGTACACCTGCATCACTAGTTGCTTGCGCATCCTCGCTTGCAACTCCTCGTTCATGAACTTGGTCAACTTTTTCTCCTTGCGTTTCACCTCCTTTTCCTTTTGCTTGTTTTCAGCATCAATCAGAGCTTTAGGCTTCGAACGTCCTCGTCTTGGGGGATGGACAAAGCGCCCTTCGACGCCAGGTTCAATGCTGTTGCCGCGTTCAGCACGTTCAGGTTGGACGCGAGCACCACGACCATTTGCTGGCGCTCGACGACCACCGCCACCGCCGCCACCCGCTGCTCCTGCGTCCGCCGGAGTTGCAGGCGACGGTACTAAACGAGAGCGAGGTATTAAACGAGAGCTGCGAGCTCGTCCAGAACAAGCGGACAACGACGACGAGCCAGACGAACTACTCCTCGTTAATATTACCCCCGAATCAGATGACGTAGTTGACGACTCCCTTCGTCCTTGCCCCTTAGTTTCATCCATGGCCGTCGAAGTAGTAGAGGCAGCTGCGATGGTAGCGACTTCTTCTTTGGCCTTCGGGTGCGCAAGGGAAGCCTTCGCAAGGGCAGCTGCCTTTGCCCTCGCACGGCGCTGCATGTTCGATCCACCCCGTTGGCCGCGTTTCGTACCTCCCTTGTTACTTTTGCTGCCATTCGAGGATGCGGATGCTGCTCTAGCAGCTCCTGCAGGCGCCGGAGATGATGTTGTGGCAGGCGCACTTGTTCCATCTCCCGCGCCTTTGAGAAGCAGCACCCGAGCCTCTCTCGTCGGACTCGCACTTTGCTCTCGTCTGGAAGAGGAAACCGAAGAGGATGAAATGCTAGCGTCACGCGGTGCCTTTTCTGGTCGTGCTGACCCCGCCGCGGCCGCCTTCGCACGACTATTTGATCTTGATGCAGCTTTTCGACGAGGAATGACCTCAAATCCAAACCGCACAACCGCCTCGCCGCTTTTCACGTCACCCTTGATCAATCCCCTCCCCACACAACAGCCGGTATTCTTATCCATCAAATAGGCTGTTCGCCTCGCTGGATCAACGAGACAGGCTTTCCCCCGTGGTTTATCGATCATACAGAACTTGCCGGCGCCCTTCCCCCGAGACCCTTTCCCGCCAGCACAAGGAGTTGCAGAAGCATCACGAGCTGCATGACTTGGTATTTTGTAGGACAGAAAAGTCTGGCTCTTGCGCGTCTCGTCCCCATGTGCAGCCTCGGTCGTGTGCGATGTTGACTTCGTCTGCGAGGACAGCGATGAGTTCAAATTTGATTCCACCCCTTCCAACTTCATCGCCGCGTCCATCTCTTCCGCCCCCTTGTTTTCTGCTTGTACTTCTGGCGTGCTCTTGCTACTAGCGGTACCTTCTTTTGTCGCTGGTTTCGGCGCCCCCGCTTCTTGTTCATGATCAACATGGTTGCTTTCGTCTTCCGGATCTAGTATTTCTGCTTTTGCCCCCTCTGCTGCCATTGCTGCTTCCACTTCTGCGTTACGAGTATCGGCTTCATTCTCCGCAGTCGAAGATGACGATGATGACCCGGCCGTCGTGGAGGTCGCGTCGCGTAGCGTTGTGTCGTCCGCTTTAGTTTCAGACTCAGGGTCTGCGCTGCTATTAACCGCAACATCAGGATCAACATTTGTTTTGCTTTCGCGTTCTTCCGCGACTTCACCAGGAATTATTTCAGCTGATGTTAGGTGGTGCTGCTGCTGTCCCAGAGGTGAAGAGGCACTCTTTATCACTGTCCTCTCCGTCTTGTTCTCGGAAACTGCATCCAAAGAGAGTTTCAACCGTCCACCGGAATCGGAGTCGCGAGCTTCAGCGTCTGAGCCCTCTTTGCCGACTGATTCCGCTTCTTGTTCTAGCGCAATCTCTTTGTCCTTCTCGGCCGTCGAAGCCGCTTGAGACGGACACATCGTTCCAGATGCCGATGAAAGAGGAGACGCAGCAGGCTGAGAGGTGACCTCACAACAAGCGTGTGACGTTGCCGTGTGTAGCTTCTTAGCAACCGCATGATCGTCGTCGTCGTCGCTACCTTCTTCGATTTTTAGCGATACCCATTTGCTAGCCTCAGGTAGTGGCACATCACTCGGACGCCCCTCAATCGGAAGACTCGGGAAGAACGCCATATCGCAACCAAGTGAATCGGGATACGGAGTTTTCTCCGTTGGATCGTCGTCGTCATCTTCCTCGCCACAACCACGACCTGCCAGCTCTTGTAGTTCGGAAGAAACGATGAACGGAATCTCTTCGTAAGTCGTGCTGGACTTGTTGATTGCTCTTGATGTTGGTGCATCGTCAACGTATGGTGGCGATTGGAGGTGAACCGGTAAAACCTCCAGGTCGTCGAGCGGCAGTGTCGGATAGCAGACCTCATCTTGATCTTCTGTACCTTTGGGTTCCAGCTCAACAGAAGCAGCAGCCTTGATGCCGGCATCCTCCGAAGGCAAGGTCGTACTACCGGGGGCGCTGGAGAGAGATGGCGCATTACTGTTGGCATCGCCAAGAGCTTCGTCGTTCTGTTTCTTATCGTCGGGTAACGCTGCTGGTACGTCGGCTGTCGACAACTCGAGTACCGGCCCGTCCGTTATCGACAAGTCGAGTATGGGCCCGTCTGTTATCGACAACTCGAGTGCCGGCCCATCGGCTATCGACAAGTCGGGCATCGGCGCGGCCGGTAGCTGTACGGCGGGCATCGGCGCGGCCGGTAGCTGTACGGCGGGCATCGGCGCGCCATGTAGCTGCACGGCGGGGTGGTCGGGTAGCCGCACGTCGGCTACTCCTAGCTGCGCATCTGCGGGTTGTACTACCTCGACGACGTGCACGTCGGGACGATGCGAGGGCAAGTCCTCCGGAAACGGCAAACTCGGAAAAGTCGGACTAAACTCGTCCTCTTCATCATTTTCCTCAGCATCGTCGCCCGCGATTCGATCTTGCGCGACAGGGTCGACAGGCGCACTACTTGGTCTGTCTGCAACATGATCTCGTCCCGGGCTTCTATCGCCATGCGATTGCGAATTTCCTCTTGCAGGAGGAAGAGGAAGACCATCTCCAGACCACGCAGGAACAGCAGCGGTCCCCGTCTTCACAACGACCGAGGGATCATCTTCGACATAAACGTGGAGGATCCCCTCTGCCTCGTCGATGGGGAGACTTGGAAAAAGATCGTTGCAGCATTGGTTGAGGTCATTGTGTAGCTCACGCACAGCAGGTTCTTGATGTTGTTCTCTGTCAACGTGATTCTCTGCCTCTTGTTGTGCGCCTGCTTCTGTGACTTCTGTATCAGCAGGGTCAACAAGCACTGCTGGAGCAGAAGGAGCAGTACTAGCAGCGATTTTTCCTATTTGTCCCAAGGCTTCACGACCAGGCGAAGAAAAAGCAAGAAGTTCGGATTCACCTACACCTCCATCCTCGATGGGTAGCAGGCCTGGAAACGATTCGATGGGAAGCATCGGAAAGAAGTCGTCATCGAGCGCTTTGTCGGTTCCCGGTGCGCGCCCCTCCTGCGCTTGAGGGAGGTCGGAAGGTAGAGGATCATCGGCCCCCATTCTTGTTGTGTCTGCCATTTCAGTCTCTGTCAGCACTTCTGCGTTCGAATAAAGGCTTTGCTATTCTCGCGCTGTACGATCAAAGGATGCGCTCTTCTGAACATTGAAGTGGTGCTCGCTGGTACCACAAACTAAATCGTATCTAAAAGATATCTATCGAGGCAGCAGTTCGAGTTCACCTTTCCTTCACAGTAAAAATAAGCAAGGCAACATATTTCTTTCTGTTTCTGCTATATCAGGTACGCCGACACTATGTAAGGGTCTCACGGGCGAAGGAACGCGATCATTCAGGATCTTCCTGTTGCGCTGAAGAGGTCCACGAAAAAACACAGATTTTGGCCACGACGCTGAATTAGAATTGTGCTGTCACGTTGGCGGGTTGACGTTGGTCTTCAAAAAAAGACTGAACACTGTCTCCACCCGGCAGATGATTCTTCGTCTTCGGCACTGTCACATTCATTAGATGCGACGGCCTTCTCTTTCTTTTTTTTGTAGTAAGCCCATGCATGGACACGTGAAAAAATTGGATGAAGTGTGCAGCAAGTAGTATGCCCGATTAGTATTACCATGGCCCATCACCACTCAGTGTGTGCGACCAATTCATCAAATCGACGCCTTTATCCCTTCTCCATCACCTCCATCAACACAGTTTTAAAAACACCCATCAATTCCGACCATACATTCATTCTCCCAAAAGTCCGTCCTTTATGCCCCTCCGAGAACATCACGACTTCCCGCCGCGTCCTCATCAGCAACAATGCTGTGAGAACCAGCACTCTCAGTAGTTTCACCACCAACCGTCGCCGTTCTACCACACGCAAGCTCCGCTTCCCGCTGCTTCAAAAATGCCCGGCATTCGGAAAGCAAAAAGAGTTGCATGTCCGCGTACTCCTCGCTCTCAATGGAGGGGAAGTTCACGTTGCAACTCACGTGCATCACCTTCTTCATGTGCAGCGCAAGTTGACTTGCTAAAGTCCCTCCCTGTCCGTCCAGAGAACCCATCAGACAGGAAGAAGGTTGCGGGAAGATCTCGGACATCTTTGTGCTGTCGGCGAAAGCTGGTATCGGAGCAGCAGAACAAAGACCTGCAGACTTAGAGTTAGACTGGCCATCGTTCTGGCTTTTGTCGGAGGATGCGGAGGTTTTCATCTCGCTCTCCTCACCTTCCTTGGTAACGACCTCTTCTTCATCTCCTTCTTCCACCTCCTTCACCGTCAATTTCGCCAGGCTCGCCCCCAGCTCCGCCTCGCACAACAGCTTACTGGTGATCATCCCGCGAGGCGCGACATCGTCTGCGGTGGTCGGTAAATGTGAAGTAGATCGCGTGCACGGTGGCGTGTCCATCGGGTGATCCCCATTCGTCGAAGACGCGGCGGACAGCTTGCGGTCCAACATCAGGACCTCTCTCGGCGGCATGCCGACGTGAAGGTCTTCAAAATCCCCCACATCCTTCACGTCGGAAATATAAATGACGTAGGAGTCATCCATCTCGAGAAAGTGGAAGAGAACGCGAGTCTCGCCGTCAGGCGCCGTGCGGATAAAGTTGAAGGGGGTCAGCATGTTGGTGATGGTCGGTGTATGTTGTGCTATTGGATATGGAGGAGGTGGAAGTTTCAGGACTCGGTACCTAAGACAGCTCGATCAATAAGTATTGGAGAAATGATAATCTGGTCACGGAGGTATAATCAATGAGTGGCTTTTTGTTCTTCCGCCTCAGATGAGGTAGAGATTGATGAGTGAACGGACGTTGCCTGCTGCTGGACGTGAGTAAGAGAATGCCATCAATTTCAATTATATGTATCCCGTCTTGCTAGTATACAGCGACGGTACACGAACATCACGCACTCGAGAGCTAGACTTGATCTTCACCACGGGATCCAAAAGAACAACTGTAGTGATCAGGATCAACTACACGACCATAAATCTTAGGCAGAAAAAACGTGCAAGAACGCTATTAGGACGATTGTAGCATCAACAACATTTTTTCATTTCTGGAACGAGAGCGTCGATTGTGAGCAGGAGCTCGGTGCCCCGATATATAACACCCTCCATTGGTCATCTGGTCCCAGAATGCCCATACCAACTACATCCAATGAGCCCGGCTCATGCTCACGCGGTCGTCGCGTATACTTGTTAACCCCTCGTTCTATTGAAAAACTTGTCGTTTGTCGTCGTGCATGAATGTGGTAGGATCGATGTGTCCAGTTTCTTCGTCGTAATGAGGCAGAATCTTCGTCTTGCGCGAGAAAACCACATGCAGCGTTGAAAAATAAAAGCAGGCGTCACGACGCTCACGTGGTAAACGACACGACTCACGAAGCTGTTGCCGTCGCCCCACTCTTATCTTTTTCTTTCTCCCTTTGTCTTTCGAGCTCCGCCTGTGCCTCCGTCTTTCCATTGTTATACGCTGTCATCAAGGTTCCCTTCCGGGCCAAGTGCTTCAACGCGCAGAGCAGGAATGGCACGTAGTCGTGCCTCCTCCTCGTGTTCTCCCGCTTGTACTGTTCCTTCTTTTTGGTCGAGTCCGCTATTGACTTGCTCAAACTCTCGATCTGCTCGCTGGCGTCGTTGGCAAGCTTGCGGAGCTCCTCGACGTCTGTAGTTTTAAATGTTATGTTGGGGGTCGGTTGATAGAGAACATCATCTCGGAAATTACTCACGCTACCAGGTAGTGCAGACTCAATGAATGCATAGCATACGCAGGAGAAAAGTAAAGAAAAAATATCACTACCGTCCGGCAGCTCTTCGAACGTGAGCACTCCGTCTGGCGCATCATCATCGTCGACTTCATCCTGCAAAAAGATATCCTCCCCGAAGCTCACCATCTTGATATTTGCCCGTTGTCGCTGGTGCCGCAACTTCAAAATCTGCTTTTCCACTTCATACGCTTCGTCGTCGACAATAGAAAGCAGATTGAACCGAATCTCCCCCTCGCCCTCGGATTGGTATCTGGGATTGTAGTGATAGTGTTTGATGTAATTTGCATTTGGGAAAAGTCCTCGGGAAATAATGGCCATTCGGAGCAAGGCGAAACAACATACTTTTCCATCCTCTGTTGTATCTCTGGCTTCACTGTTGCGATCCAGTTGTCGTCTCGAATCGGCCCAATCTCTATCGGCCCCTCCTGGCACCCATCAAGCTCGTAGACTTTGCCCTCGTAGGGAACGTACCTGTTTGTGTTGGTACTTCTAGCTAGAGAATTGAAATCAGCATCAGGGACAACTTGTCAAGATAAATGCTCCTTCTAACACAACTACGAGAGACCATGCTGAACACATGTAGTTAGAGTTGTACCCTATGAAGTGGAAGGCGTCGTCTTTGGGGTCTTTGTCGTCGTGGATGAAGTCGAAGCTTGATTGCCTTGCGAATGAATTGTGCACCTCCCTTATCACATCCTGGTTCGAGATCGCGAGGCCCTTCATGTGCGGGTCGAAGCTGTGATGGTTGAAAATATGAATGATGTTGCGATTGCCTGTTTGATTGTTGTGTTTCGTAAAGAAACTTTGAGGCGAAGATGAGAACAAAAATTATCAAACTTCACGACAACGACGTACCTTGCGGTGAAGGATTTGAAGTCCGTGAGCTGGCTGCCGAGCTCTTTCACCTTCGCGTTCATCAGGACGGACAATATCGCTTGGGTCGCACAAGCGTTTGTTATTACCTGAGGTCGTTGGATCGGAATTTTATGAACGGACCATTTCGCACCTCGATTCGAGGTTTCTCCAAGTTCAAGGCTTTTATCAACAGTGCCATCGGACGAAACCCGCAACGAGAATCAACAACTACCTGCTTCGCAAAGAACAGTCCATTCGGCGGGTTCGTGACCACTTGTCGGGGTTCTTGCCTCTTGCACTTGAACAGGAAGATTAGTCCGTGCGATTCGCGCGGGATCAGGTCCATGTCGATGACCTCGTCGAACTTCACACCCTTCACGCCGACTTTCTCGACCAGCTCGGTGAAAACACCGGGGTCGCTTTCGATCAAACACCAGTCACCCATGGTTCTTGTTGCGGAGGTCTTCTTGCGAGGGGAATAGCGGAAGAAATGAGTGAAGTAGATGTAGATTAGAGATAATTTCTCACTAGAAGAACGTGTGGAAGATAGCCTATTCGAAGCACCAGCGGAATACTTGTCAATGCTCCTGCTTTCTGCTTGTACGCCTGATATTAGAGGCCTCTTCTAAGCCTGAAATAATACAGCGCACGAACTGATAAACTACCGAGAGTGCTACTGATGATGTTTGTGTCCACATTGTAAACTGCATAAAGTACAGCCGAGGATCGGGCAAAGAACGCCAAACGCAGAAGACGAGGAAAAGAAATTCTAACATTTTGAAACCGCGTGCCTGCGGATCTTTTCATAAACTCGGGATCAAGCCAGCACTTTGAGTCTGTGGGGAAAACGGGCGGAAGCGGAACAAGCATTCCAAGCATTCGCAGATCAGAACAATTCAAACCCGCAACTCCTGCGGCTGGGGGCCCTGTCGCGAAGAACAACTTCGTTCCCACTTGATATGTCGCCATAAATGTCGCAATCTTCATTTTTTTTTTTGCCTTTTGAAAAAACCGCGGTGGCCTTGTCGTCCCCTGGCGCCAGAAGTGGAGCCCAAGCTCATCCCAGTTTCCCGAATGCTCTTCGGTTGTAATTCGGGCTTTTGTTCAGAAAAGTTCTTGTCGTTGCCTAAACTAGCTTCAGTTCAGTTGATGATCGTTGTTGGTATCCCCAAAACTCGTTCTCGTGGATACGGCTCGTCATCTTGTTCCCCCCTCCACCACAAAGAGCCTCTACGCCCTTCCCGCCCCCACTCCTGTCGCTGACGCTGATGTTGTTCATGTGCTACTTGCGTGTTCGTACTGCCGGGTTCAAAAATTTATAAATTAATTCTACAAGGTGCACTGTGGCCCTGGGTTGCAGGTTTTAACCTCCCTGTCTTCGTCGTCCAACTCCAAGTTCGAACTCGAAGTTCCATTCCTCTGGTAGCTTCTCCGCGAGGACGCGTGGCGCGTCTCTACTCGCAGGGTGCAGGTGCAGCCAGCTGCCTGTAGAATTATTCGCGGGTATGGTCGAGGTTGCCGCACTTTCCTACCTTTGGTAGAATGATCACTCGTGAAGATGACATACTCGAATGTATCTTCGAGCACGAGCAGCAATAGTGGCGGCACGCTCCTTCAGTCGTCGCCTCTTCGACAATTTCGGTTTCGTCAACTACGTCAAACGAAAGACCCCTTCGAAGTCGAATTTTCTTTGAATATCCCTTCGTGCACTGAGCCTTCATGAGCTTCAAATTCACTTCCCCCCATTTGCATTTTTTTTCCCCGTCTGCAAGTTCTTCGTCGTTCCGCTCCCGCCCAGCATTTTCGCGATCCTCTACTAGCCTTCCTGCGGCGAACACGATCCGTGGCGCGTCTCTAATCGCGGGTGCGGTCGAGATTGCAGCACCTCCTCGCTACCTTTCGTGAAAGTACTATCACTCATGGTGATATCGATATCCTCGAATCTATCTTCGAGCACGAGCAGCAATGGCGGCGGCACGCTCCTTCGGTCTTCGCCTCTTCGACGAAGATCTTGACTTTGTCAGCTAGCTACGTCAAACGAAAAAACCCTCCGACGTCGAGTCTTCTTTAACACCCCTTCGTCCACCTCCAACGCTTCACGACGTTCACTTCCCCCCATTTGTTTTCCCCGTCTGCAGCAAGTTCTTCGTCGTTCCGCTCCCGCCCAGCATTTTCGCAATCCCGCCCCACGTACTTGCGGCCCCGCCGTCGCGCGCACCAGCGTTCGCGCACAAAGCCCGCCTCTCCGCCATCTGCACCGCGTTCTCTCCGTCTGCATCCTTCAAATTTTTGTCCGCGCCCCGTGTTAAAAACCACTCGACGGCGGATCTGTGACCGTTCACGACCGCCCAGTGCAATGGCGTGCGGTCAAACGAGTCCTTCAGATCAATGGTGCCGCTGCGGCTCGAAACCACCGTCGATATTGCCTTCTTCATCTTCCTTTTCCCCTTCTCTTCTTGAGGTGGAGCGAGAACCTCGTCAACCAAATATTCCAGCACCTTTTTCGAACAGCCCGCCCGTGCCGCAATGTGCAGAATCGTTTGATTTTCGGCGTTTCTCCACTTGCGCATCTGCTCGCGAGTTCTTGCTTGCAGTCTCCGGCTTTCCGCTTCGGAGATGTCTTTTCCCAGTCCTACGTGAGTCCTCTGAACATCCGGATTCGCCCGGCTGCTCCGAGGCTGAGGATCGATCACCGACAGGAAATTATGGACTGCCGCGAAGTATTCCGGATCCTCCACAAGAAACTTCACCCGATCGAGATCCCCAGGCGCGCGCTGCAAACAACGGACCAATAGGTTTACTCGATCGACTTTTGCGGGCGCGAGAGGACGACACGACCACCTACGTTCAATACCCAACGCGAGGCCGAATAGAAGGAGACACCACGTGTTCACCTGCCCCATATCCACAATCGCAATTGCCAAAAGCTCGTGTAGGGAGTCTAAAAACGTTTGTGGCTCCCGGTTAGCGACGAACTCGATCACCTTCAAAGATTCAATACGGAGGGCCGTGTGGAAAAGAGACCGCACTACAGAGGATGAAGAAGAACTGGATGCTGCTGGCGAGAGCGTGGCCGAGGTGGTTGAGGTTGTGGCACCTTCGGTTTTCAGCGGGTTATCGCCGCCTGGTGTGAACAAGTCGGAGTTCTCGCAGAGAAACGCCGCGTACTCCTGCAAATTGGGGCGGGAAAGCAGCTCTTTCGGCAAGAAAGGCGATCGCAGCTGCGCGGCTTCGAGTGCTTTCAGTGGTGAACAAGATGTTGTTACTGTCGCTGTTCCTGTTACGGTCTGTGCGTCCGGTCGCTCTTCAGAATCAGCAAGGTTCTGCAGTGTGCTGCAAACACGAATAGCCGAGATGGAATCGCCCCCAAGTGCGAGAAAGTCGACGTTGGAATATGGAGGAAGAGGAACACCGAGACCACCACCAGTAGGGCCGCCACGTCTTGCCGTCTGCGGTACACCAATATGTTCCTCCCAAATTTCGAGGATTCGATAAGCAGCCGCCGCCCTCTTCCGTTTCCTGTCGGCGCGCTCTTCTGAATCAGGGCCCTCGCAGTCACTGTCAGCGCCGTCATCAAATTCAGAACCCTGCTCGTCCCCTTCGACCCAAGCCCCACACGAAGAAGACGAAAACCTGCTGTACGTTTCCAGCAATTGTTTCCTCGCGATTTTGCCTGTCCCCGTTTTCGGGATAGCATCGACAACGAAGTACTCCGCCGGATGCATGTTGC
>JACKZZ010004879.1_pt1 | contig 14790 bp, 14 predicted proteins | sample 8027871 | NCBI WGS metagenome assembly JACKZZ01 (sample SAMN15724774, study PRJNA655200) | protist metagenome | isolation source: fluorescence activated cell sorting (FACS) single amplified genomes of... | place: USA: West Boothbay Harbor, Gulf of Maine | collected 2000-07-19
TGGGAGTAAGCCCGGTGGTGACGAGGGAAAGGGCGCCAAAAGCGACGACGAAGGCGAAGCTCTTGAGTTCACTAGAGACCCGGAGAAACCGATTAACTACCACCATTTCCTGATCACCCACTATGCGTTCGAGATCACGCATACCAATGGGGAGATTAGAAGGGTTAAGCTGAGGAATCCCCCGCTGAGGAACATGTTGAACCTCACTGAACCGCTCGGTACTAGTGCGAACGGAGGAAAGTCTCGTCATAAGAAGGCCCAATTCACGTATTCGGTGCATTGGTTGAGTAATATTCCCGACTACCCCGAAACCAGGGAGCAGTCGATTGACGCCCAGATCGAGGAAAATGACTGGCACCTCTGGCATGATGTTAACCCGGAGGTCGACAGCGAGAAGAGCGGGAGCGAATGGGATTGGCTGTCGCTTCCGGACGACCCAAAGCACAGGATTAAAGTACACTGGATGGGAATCGGGAATGCGTTCGGGATGATGGTAGGTGCATTGGATGGGAATTGGGAACGCGTTTGGGATGATGGTAAGGCTATTCAGGAGCAGGTGAACGGGCATAAGAATGATACAACACTCAATTCCGGAGTACCTTTTCTTCTCCATTTCCCCATCTCTCCCCCCAGTTCCTCACATTCACGATCCTGACTGTGTATATTAGTCGGAGTCTCCATTACGACTTTAAGGACCTCGCTTTGAGTGTTTTACCGGTCGTAGACGCGGATATTAAGTACACCTCCGTCGACCAATCCGGCTGGAAACTCCTTCATGCGGACGTATTTAGGGCACCACGGCATAGGATGCTCTTCTGCTCATCTATAGGGGCTGGGGTGCAGCTGGGGGTAATGGTGTTGTGCGTCATCTTAGTGGGGTGCTACGATAACTTTCACCACCGAGGATCGGCCATGAGCGCTATGGCGTATTTTTACATTCTAGCCTCCCTTGTAGGAGGCTACGTCTCCGGGAACTGGTACCAGCGCCTCCACGGGGATCACTGGAGTCTGAACATGCTGCTGACGACGGTGGTGTTTGTCGGTCCTGCGTTCATATGTTGGGCGATTCTTAACACAATCGCTATTGCTTACAATAGCACAGCGGCGTTTCCCTTCATTTATATCGTGTTTTTGATGGGAGCTCATATCTGCCTAACGGTTCCGTTAACAGTCATCGGAGCAACGGTTGGCAGGCAATTCGCGCTGCGGGACCTGAGGAATTCGGATACGAAGAGCTACTTTCCTTGCAGAACTAACAAGCTGGAGCGCCGAATCCCTCCGGAACAATGTATGAGGGGGAAATTGGTGCAGTACTTCATTTGCGGGGCGGTTCCATTTTGCTCAATTTACGTGGAAGCGCATTACATTTTGGATTCGGTGTGGGGATTGGCTAGGTAAGTCTGAGGGCGATAACATTCGAGACTGATCTAGATCAGGAAAGACGATAATCATACTTCCTTCTAAACCCATCCGATTCTCCCCAGGTACACGATGTACGGAGTGCTGCTGTTGGCGTTCTTCTTGACGCTGGCGAATGCGTCCCTTATCAGTATCCTATGCCTGTACATCCAACTTAATGGTGAAAACTGGAAGTGGTGGTGGCGGTCGTTCTTCTCTGGGTTTTCGATCGGCCTCATCTTCTTCGGATACTGCTGCTACTTCTACTCCACAACGGTTATGGACGGCTTCCTCCAGTCATCGTTCTTCTTCCTCTACTCGGGGTTAACTGCCTACGCTTTGGCCCTCGTTTTGGGCTCTTTTACCTTCATCACCTCCACCTCGTTTATGAACTACATCTACAATCATGTGAGGTCGGATTAAGCCTGGCATCGGGTTGAAATCAACGGCGCGGAACGTCCTACTGTAACAAAACACCGTGTCTGAAATTGAATCCCAGGAGAGGAATTTCAATGCGCAGGATTAAAGCTTTCACCATCTGACATCATCTGTCTAGGGGTTGGCTAGACTGAGAATACCGCCCCGAACCCGAAACTAGTCGTTTCGGGGCTCGTGTAGCAACAACATATGAATCTTATCTCACATAGGAACCGCGAGACCATGTTAGATGAGCCTGTACACAACCCCGGCAAGTCGCCGCGCGCATAGATTTCCAAGAATACTGTAGCTCATGTTTCAAGTCATCGTTTTGCGTGTATCCCGCTCTGGTTTCGGCCTATCTTTCTCTCCAATTCTCGGGTTCGGAAAGTCATAGACCCACAGCACCCAAGGTTCTACCCCACTTTCTGAGTGTAAATCGACTGAGTGACAACAGTTTCGCAGGCTATTGGGCGGTGAGAGCGAGAGCCAGTGGAGTTTTTAGGAAATCGCTAGGCAGTCTTGAGGACGTAGTCTGAGTTTAGAGACCAGTTTTTGATGGTCGGAACGGTTTAGTTCCCTTCTCGGTATTTGAAGCGCGCCCGCCTTTGTAGGCTAAATTATCGACTAACTCAGGCCCCTAAGGCCGCAGGGGGTAAGGCCGATACGATAAGGGGCCTGTAGAGGTCGTATAACTTGACCAATTTGAGTCTGATAGTCTGATTTTTCCCACCCTGTACGCCCAGGATGTGGGGCTCAACGACCGTTGAAGTAGACGACTGGGGCTGGCTCTACCTGGCCCCGCTGCTCCTGATTCAGCTATGCTTCCTCGTCGCCTCGCTGCGGTCGAAAACCATCCGGTTTACGCAGCTAATATTGAGTTTGCTGGGTCTCTACTGGTCAATGGTGGTCTTCTATGTACAGTATTTTCCGAAGGGGAGCCGGACGTTTTTCTGTGACGTATCGCTGTCGCAGTGCAGCTACTGCCTGAATGAGCCAATTGCGTACTTGCCGGGGTAAGTGGTGGTATTGCTTGAACGAGGAGAATTGAAATGGCGTACCTGCCTGGGTAGGTTCAGAGTCTAGGAGTCTGGAAGAGAGTGAATCACGACCTTTGAAACAATATTTGAGACCGAATCGAATCGATTTCCTCCTTGAATTCCTCCCAGGTACCTTCAACTCGTCGACTCCGAGAGCTCTGTGAACCGCTCGATCGCGGAGTCCTCGCTGTTGTACTACCTGCTTCACATCATCTACCCCGTGATCTGCAAATTACCCTTGATCGGCCGGTATATGACGCACGTGGGCTTCGTTGTCTCGGTCGTGGTGGCCCTCTTCTGCGTCTACCTCACGTACACGCTTATATTCGAGGTGCAGGATATTTGCCTGGTGTCGTTCAATTTGTACGTGATTAATTGGGGGCTCACCAAGGCTATGTACGGGCATTTGAAGAATGTGCTGCTCAAACGGAAGGCGGACTAGGGGTCCGCAAATGATCCCATCCAGGACCAGAAGATTCTTCTTTGAAAGAAGGTGTGCGGAATGCGCGGTATGAACAAGAGTTAGACCGGTAAAGTCGCCGGCTTTTCATGATTGTACGTCATATTTTTGGAGATCGCCACGTGATTGGTCCTGCCCGGTTCCAAAAAAGGGGGTTTTACGGGCGGTATCCCCCCATATTTCCATTTTCCGTAGATGAACCATAAGCACGGAGGAACTACCTCTGAATAGGGGCTGTTTCTTCCCAAAATCGTTTCCAAAGTGCGAGTGTTCTGGGGATTTCGCGGAGGATTCCTCGAAGAGTCACTGAGAGGCCTGGTGAGTTGGCAGAGATCTAGTTTAGCGCGCCCCCCTTCGACCGCTTTTTCCTCATGCGATGTGATATCTAACACGGATCGACCCATTCAGTCCCCATAGTTTAGCCACATGATGTAGTCCCCATCCTCACCCCTTTACCCCATTTACGTGTTATTTCTCCTTGGTTATTGGTAGTTTAACCTACGATGGCGGCTTCCTCGAAGGAGGCCCGTCTGGCCCAGTCCTTCCAGCGGGCGCATATCACGATTGACTCCCGCACAAGGCAATTGGAGTATGAAAGAAGACGACTCCGAGAAGTCGAAGAAGCCATCGCCGTCTGCGAGAAAAATCTCTCAACACGGCAGAAAAAGTCGGCTAGTGAGAATGCCACGGGCCGGGTAGCCCGTATCGGCCGAGAAACGGTCAAGAAGGAGCCGAAAAGCGACCAGGGGAGGGCTCGGCTGGAGGAGAATCTGGTTCGGAATCTGAATATTCTGCACCGGGAGGAGTCGGATCTCATAACTCAGATTAATAACACTCGTCAAGAGCGGAGTCAAGTAGATGCCGCGTTTCGCTCCTTGAAGACGGAGATTAAAGCCCAGAAAAGGGAGTTTCTCCGGCAAAGTGAGGTACTGCAGTCAGCTCACCTCGAAGCCACGGAAATTTTGGCTCAGGCGAAAGCTGTTTCTACTCGGGTGAAGACCCAGAGGAGTAGGTTGCGGGATATAGTTCAGGGAGTTCAAACAGACTACCAAAGGCAGGATATGTTACTTAAATCTATGGACCTCAAGGACTCGATGGATAACAACATGCTGCTGCGGGCGAGTGATCCAAGTGATAAGAATTTCAAGATTACGGGGCAGCACGGAGGGAGTCCAGGGAGTCCTGGCGGTCGGAAAACAGCTCTACAGCAATATACAGGCATTCATGAGAAAACGAGCGTGAACCAGAAACAGCTCTGTAGAAGGGTTTTTCAGCTGGCGTTCTTCAACGCGATACAGCGGCGGCGGATTCGGAAGTATCAGAAGTCACGGGAAATCTTTGAGCAAGCAACTGAGACAATTCACCTTAGTACCGGTATTGATTCTCTAGAGGAAATCGTCAGCATCTTCTCGCAGATGGAGGACCGAAGTTTTTCGCTTATGACCTACGTTAGCAGTGCGTATTCGGATATCGAGCAGGTAGGTTAGCAGTGCGTATTCGGACATAGAACAGGTAAGAGTCCTAAGAGAAATTCTTTGGAGAAATGTGAGAATCTGATAGAGGAAAATTGACGTTTTCACGTTGACATTGACCCTATTTCCCCCTAATTTCCTCCTCAGCTCCAATCGGAGAACGTGAAGTTGTTGAATTCGATCGAGTCTTGGTCCGCATCTGGTATGAATGACCGGGACTTGACGCGGAAGCAGGCCCTCTTACAGTCGGTGGATGCCCGAATTCGGAGCGAAGAAGCCGCCGTTGGCGAAAAAGAAGCGGACACTCTAAAAACTACGGATATAATTGACAAAGCAAGAGAATCCCTTATCTCGACGATAGAAGTGATGAAACTGATGCTACCGAGGCTGTTACTCAATGAGAATGGACAGGCTGCATTAGGGAATTTATCACCACAATCTGATAACAATCAGCTTGGATTCGGCCCCAGTGGGAGTCCTCTCGGAGCGTCTGCGGCGAGCAATACGACGCCTCCGAGTCCTGGGCGGGGTGCGGGACCACTGGGTGGCCCCGGGGCCGGAGGGAATTCTTTGGACGTAGTGACGGCTTTGGTCCAAAAACATGTTAGTCATCCGGTTATAGAGAGGCCTCAAGACGCTACGACAACGGAGTTACTCACGTATCTTGAACTGGTTATGCAGGACTTTCGCGAGTTTTTGGCTCCACAAGCGGTATTCCGCCTCCTACGGAGACCGACCATCCAGAGGGGCGTGACGCGGAAGCCGGTGGATTTACCGCATGTGAGGATTGAGGATTCGGATTCTGATGCTGATGAATTACCTCTTAGTAGGAGCGAATTACAGCAGGCTGTGAAGAAGAATCTGCATCACAGGAGGCGGAGGAAGTAGGCGGAGCGAATCACAGCAGGCAGTGAGGAAGAATCTGCACCACAGGAGGCGGAGGAGGTGAGCGGTGTCGGGGGAGGAGACACGCGGGAATTAGGGGGACTGAGAGCCTTCAGATAGAGTACCTTTTTGTAGAGAAACGATTGAAAATTCTGCGTATACACATCGTATTTTGTTTACTCATCATCCTATTTTGTTTACACACTCTTATCAGGGCCACCGTAGCCCACGACATAGTTATTTTCTGCGTAACATCACCGAAGCACCCTTAAGTTGAATATTGGACATAGTTTCTGCAGCGGTATAGGCCGCGCTGTACCCTTGTGCTTGAGGTTTGGCAGCGACTAGAAGTAGCGCCGCCGGACGAACTCAGACTTCCCTTGTGATAGATTTTTGTCGAAACTTGCATTTTGCCGGTAAAAAGAAGCATCGGAAGCAGAGCCATCTGCTCCGTACTGCGATGAAGGGTTGTTCAGACGTCCTTAAAGTTAGAGTGTCTACTGTCGGTGTTGTAGTAGGGAGGAAGTGAAGAGACTAAGTCCTTACTAGTGATGTAGGGGTTCCAAGAACCCGTATTTCTGGTATATGTTCCAAGAACAATAGCAACATGGTCCGCTTCGTCCTCATCCCCGCGGACCCCTATTGCGAGATCCAGGCTCTGGATGGGGAGCCAGGGCGAGAGAAGAGGGAGGAGGAGGAAAAAGCCGCCGATCCCGGAGAAATTTCTATAAAATTCCATGAATACCTAGAGGACGTGGGGAGGACTGGGCATTCCGAAGAAGGCGGAAATGGAGATAGTAGGGGCGCTGACGAGGGGGAACAGGAAGCCGGTGTGGACGATTGCTTTCGGTTTTTCGCGTACCATTTCGATGGGGGAAGCAAGGAGGCGTTTGATGGTGCGGGGGAAGCCGGGAAGGAAGCAAAACGCGGGAAACCGACGGGGAGGATGGACTTCAAGGGTCTTGAGCAGGAGCTTAGGAAGGTCGCACGGGAGCAGTCTGAACACCTTAATACCGGAGAAAGCGATGAATCCGCCCGCGACATCGAAATGCTCTGTGAGACCGTGAATCCAAGGATATGGAGCGACTTGGAGACGGTAGCCAAAGTAGGGGTTTTAGAAGTCTTTAACGATGGGGAAGAGTGTGTGAGTCTCTACTACGACAAAGCCTCTAAGAACCCTCTTCCAGTGAATGACCGAGTCGGAGATCTGTTGAGGGACTGCTGTTTCTCAAGGAAATTCTTGGAGAATCCAGCGAATATCCTGCGGGGAGATGTGTTTTTTTCGCGGTTTAAGAAGAAGGATTGTGAGGGGAAATCAGTGTGGCGAAGGGTGGACACGGATTTGAAGGAGTTTCGGAGTGACGCTTGTTGGTGTGACAAATTACGGGGGGAAAACGAGAAAATTATAGCCGAGGAGAACCGAAAATGGTTTGAGAATTTGCCTGAAGAAGTGGGCGAAACGGGGGGCAAAAAAGGCTATATGTCGTGGAGCCAAAGCGAGGAGGAAGTCGAGCTGAAGGTGGAGCTAAAGAGGTAAGGATCGGTTGAGTGAGAGAGTCATGACTCACGGCTGATTGAGGGTCGGAATTGTTTTTACCTTCCCGCATTTCCTCCCAGATTTTCCTATCTAAAGGACGCTCCCATTTCCGTGGAGTTTCCCCCTCTCTCCCCTCTCTCGAAGTCTTCTCCCAAGTCTAGTGAGTCTAGTGTGGGAAAAAATCGTCGGGTTGTTGTTAAGTACTTGCCGAAGCCAAAACCTCCTGAGAAGAAGGTGGGGAATAAGGCTAAAAAACGGGTTCCAGGCGACCGAAACGTTTATGACGAAAAAGAGGAAGAATTATGTGAGAAGATAGGGGACAGGGTTAAGAGAAACAAGATAAAACTGGGGGATGTTGAGGGAAGGACCACCGATCTCATGAAAATGATGAAAAAACGGATTGCGGCGCGGAAGAAGGAGATGGAGGCGGAAGTCGAAACAAAATCGGCGGGCGCAGCGGGCGGTCATGGCGAGGGGCCGGGGAAGTCAGAGTCTAAGGGGCCTGAAAAACCTGCACCACCTGAGAAGGTGACTCTTTTAGATATAGTTGTGGGGGGGAGGTTTGTGGATCCGACTTGGAGCATTTCCGATGGAATTCTTACGATTTCCTTGGAGAAACCCGACGAGAGTGACCACTGGCCAACCGTCCTGGAAACTTGCGAGGAAAGGCCCCTTGGTGTGGATTGAAGAAGAGACTCTTGCTGAAGTCGTGACTTGGACCAAACGCACTATTGTTCTATGCATCCTATTCGAGTTTGAGAGACGAGTATGGCAGAATGAGTCGAGTTCGAGCGAGTGGAAAACTCGAAGCAATGAACAGTACTCGGAAACGGCGGAAACTAGATTGAATCGCCTAAGACAGACTATTAGTTAAAGTTAGTTGTGATAGTGCGCCTCAAACCTCTTCAAGATGGCCTGCCGTGTCCTCCTCGCCACCTCCCTGGATCCGCAGTATCCTGAGGAGAACATGACCAATGGAAGTGAGCAGTCTTTTTGGATCTCCACGGGCATGTTCCCCCAAGAAGTTGTCGTGGAGGTTAGCAACCGCGCAAATCTGGTGCGGATAGCGAGCAGAGGTAAGGGATGCTTCATCTTCTACGGTGGAAATCTGGAAATGTGGTGGGATTCAGGGAAGTATTTCCACTCTTCCCCCTCAGGAATCCGCGAACTCCGTCTGGAGACCAGCACGGATGAGACGGATTACCCGGTGAATTTCGTTGCTCGGGACACGCTTATGCTGGAGGAGAATGGACGGTAAGAGGCGCGGAATGCCGCGGACGACAGTGAATAGGGAAGGGGAGGTTGTGACGAATTTTCCTTCTCCCCAGGTTGCAGTATACCGACCTGCAATTGCCGACTTCCCGCTTCCTAAAGCTCGTCATCCTCAACGCGTACACCGACTTTCCGTCGATTCACAAAGTTGAAGTGGTCTAATTCGCCCTTCGCCTGTGTAAGCCGCCGGTCAAAGACCCGGTCCTGCATATTCCAGTACTTCGTTTTGGACTATTCAATCACGGGCGTAACAACGTATTTCGCCTCAAAACGCTTACAGCGGCCGACGCTGCAGTAATTTTGCGACGCGGTGTTTGCGGATACGACGGAAAGACGTCTGAGTCCTGAGTCTTGAGTCAACAACAGTAGAGAAGAGAAAAGAGGTTGAGTATTGAGGAATCGAGTCCACGAGTCTGGAGTCTGAGATGAGAGGTGGTGTCTGGCAGCCGGAACTGAGAATTACACTTTCCCACTTCGATGACCCACTCTGTAGCTGGGCTTGCTGGTATTTTTGTGATTAGATTTTCGTTTCCGAGAGCGTATGCAGAACTAGAGCTTAGTAGCGACGTAAATCATTGACCTCTCAAGGTAATAGTCTAAGTTTTAATTTACCTCTCAAGGTTGAATTCCCCATCCCCCACCTCACGATGTCTGGCTACGGTACTCGGGGGTCTGGTCAGCTTGACGACCTCCTCGACATGGGCACCCTCGACCTTCATGGGTCGTTCGATTTCAGCCAGATCAGCCAGAACCTCCTCCGCTCCCTGCCCATGGGAACGGTCCCCGAGGAGGGGTCCTCTGGGAGCGGCGCCGCCAGCGGGGAGCAGGAGCCGATGCTCAGCTCCGTCTCCAGCTACCCGACGCCGCCGGTGGGCGGAGCGGGAGCTCCCGCGCAGGGCACGATCAGCTCGATCCACAGCGGGTCGGGGTCCTCGGCGCAGTCCGCCTCAGCTGTCGAAGCGGTAGAAGCAGTAGAGGCAGTGGAGGTCCAGGGTCCGGGAGCGCAGGCCAACCCCCTGGCCTCCTCAATGTCAATGACAACCAGCGCGCAGCAAAACATTCAGCGGGATCAGCCGATGACAGAAGCCAAACAGCTGTTTTACGCTTCTGTCGGGAGGAAGAGGGCGGATCAGGACAGTGTGCTGCTGCAGAACCGGATTTCGCTCTTAAGAGCTGAGGAGCAGAAAGCCAACGCCAAGATCGCCGAAACCGAGAAACGAGCTGCGGAGATTCTGGATATGAGGCATAGGAACGAGGAGGTTCGAAGGAAAAGGGAAGAAGATGAGGAGAAAAAACGGTTAAGACAGGAACAAATGCGGAGGGAGATGGCGGAGAGGAAGCGGGAATCCGAGGCGAAAACAGCGGCGATTGAGCAAGCGAAAAAGAAGATGCACGAGACGGTAAGCTGATAGGGCAAGCGAAAAAGAAGATGCACGAGACGGTAAGCTGCGTGGATAGGGCAAGCGAAAAAGAAGATGCACGAGACGGTACGTCGCCGGGAACGTTTGATTCTGAAGAATGTATTGATTCTTGAATTCAGGCGAGTCCTTTTGTGAATGAATCATTGTCAATGTTTCCCCTTAGGAGTACCAACGCTCTTTACGGCTCCGTCACGACGCCAAAAAAGCCTTAGAAATCGACCGCGAGGAGCACCGGAAGGAGGCTGAGGTTATTCGCCAGCGGGTCCGTAATGAGCGAGTTACGAGCCAATTGCGGCAGAAGGAGCTGTTAGAAAGGAAGAGGGTGTCCGGACGCAGCCAGTTTCAAGAAAAAATCGACAAAGAAAACCGAGAAAAGGAGGAGCGGATGAAGCTCATTCGACGGATGGAGGCGGAGGAGTTGCAGCTTATTAAGAGGTTACAAGCTACTCAGCAACGACAGCAAGCGGCGTATGAAGTTCTGGAGGACATCATCAGTGAGCCGTCGGAGAAGCGGGGGGATGGGGAGTGCTCAGTGTCGGTGTCAGCGGTAAGCCACAGTCATAGGAGCGAAAAGAGGGCGGAAAGCTCGGTTGCCAGCAGCCACGGCCGCCCGAACAGCCTCAGCTACGAGGGCTCGCGGACCGTGAATGCGCCCGCGGTCACGACGATGGGCGGCTCCCGAAAAGTCATTGAGCAGGAGGTGAACCTGCGGATGCGGAAGATGGGGGAGGCCGGACCGAGTCTGGAGGCGGGGCAGTTTATACCTCAGGAGGAGATGGAAAACGGGGACAGGCCCTTCGAGGGACCGGACTTCGGGCCGAGTATTAAGGAGGGGACGCGGAGGAGCGATGGGTCGAGTAAAGATGGGACGAGGAGGAGCGATAACTCTTTCGAAAAAGGGCCTGATATTACCAGCGCGAATGCGACCGAGGACAGACCGAAACCGAGCTACGCTAGCGGGGTGGATCTGGCGTCGAAGCGGGGTCCGCCGGGTGTTGGGACTGGGACGAGGCGAACGAAGCCGGGGGCGATTACGTCAAAACCGCAGCCACAGCAGCCGCAGCGAGGGGCTCCTGCTGGGGGCGCGGTTGCGGGTAAGGGTACAGGGGCCCCTGCCGCCCCCACCAACACCATGACCTACACGACGGCTGATGGGAAAATTTTAAGCATAGAAATGGGCCCAGCGGTCTCAGAAAGCACTGATCCCGAGGAGATCGAGCTGGCACGGCTGCTGAATCAACACTGATCCCGAGGAGATCGAGCTGGCACGGTTGTTGAATCAACACTGATTCTTGGGGGGAGAGGCTCGAATCAGCATTGGGAACTACTCTGAGATCAGCATTGAACAGTGAACTAGCTGGGAAGATTCGTAAGATTTGTCTTTATGTTACTGTAGGGCTAGAATCATAACAATTTTTGTTAGCGGAGAGCGAATAAGTAGGATGGTTTTCTAGACTTCTCAGGGCTATAAACTGAACTTTTTTGACTGGTGGGTCGGGATGAGAACAGCCTCAAATGAACTTTTCTTCTCCCGAACGGGAACCTATCACAGTCCCTTCGTTGAGTCTAGAGAGGGCGAGAATCCGCACTTTCCAGTGTTCCAACCTGACTCGCGTCGCTGGAGTGTTTAAACACCAATACAATCTTTAGACCATTTCCAGGCATTTCCAGGCAAAAACGTCTGGCTACACCCTGTTCATTCGACTTCATAAGACCCGAATCTTCCCAACGATCCTATTCCCATCTCGCTCATACATCATCACGCGCGTTTTCCAGACCGGGGTGATTTCGGCCAGTGTCGGTGCACTGCTTCTTGTGTAGGTTCAGCAAATTTTGTACGTTTGGAAGACTTCTAGAGTCTCCCTGTCTTAACAGCGTTAGCTAGTTAATTTGAAGCGACTTTAGTCTCTGAGCGACGAGTCTGACGAGAGTCTGAGTTGTGTCTAGAATCAAACCCGCTGAACACTGTCAACACTGCGCAGTCGCACGTACTGTACCGTACACCCCCACCGTACCGTTCACCTCCTACCTTAACAATTGATATTGTTAAGTGATGTCGTCCGCTAAGCTCAACCAGAATTTGAGCTGTTTTCTCACCGGGACTAGCAACCCCGAGTTGGCGAACGAGATTCTGGATGTCCTAGGGGTGCCGCCCAGGAACACCCTGCAGGTAAGACATCCTCGATGTCTTGGGAGTCCCGCCCAGGAACACCCTGCAGGTAAGCAGGAGTGCCCCCGAGGAACACGTTACAGGTAAGACATCCTCGATGTCTTGGGAGTCCCGCCCAGGAACACCCTGCAGGTAAGCAGGAGTGCCCCCGAGGAACACGTTACAGGTAAGATCCTCTATGTCTTAGGAGTCCCGCCCAGGAACACCCTGCAGGTAAGCAGGAGTGCCCCCGAGGAACACGCTGCAGGTAAGCATCCTTGATGTCCTAGAAGTGCCCCCGAGGAATACGTTGCAGGTAAGGAACTGACGGTCCGAGGAAAAGGTCCCTTCTTCGATTTCCACGTATTTCTGTGTCCTTTATACCACCCTAATCTCCCTCTAGGTTAAGCGGTTTACCCCCAGGTTAAGCGCTTTGCTGATGGAGAATGTTTCGTCAAGATTCTGGATACGGTCCGTGGTAAGGATGTCTACATCATTCAAGCTACCCAACCGCCGGTCAATGACTCCCTCATGGAGCTCCTCCTGATTATTTCCACCGCGAGAAGGGCTTCCGCCAAGCGGATTACCGCCATTATTCCTTACTACGGGTACGCCAGGCAGGATAGGAAGATCGATTCCCGTACTCCTATTTCCGCTGCGGATGTTGCCCGCCTTTTGGAGACTATGGGTGTGGACCGGGTTGTGAGTGTGGATTTGCACTGTGGGCAAATTCAGGGTTTTTTTTCGCCGCAAGTTCCTATGGACAATCTCGAATCGCACGTTGTCGCCTTGGACTATATTTGCAAGAACATCAAGTTTGGGTCTAAGGTAGGTCTCCTTCTTCGATTTTTATTTCTAGAGACGAACCTAAATCACGCATTATTCATTCTTCTGTTTCCCCCTACTAGGTAACTGTGGTTTCCCCGGACGCTGGTGGGGTCTACCGCGCCAAGAAGTTCCAGGAAGCGCTTACGGAGAAGATTTTGAAGCTGAAACAGGGCGGCGAGCAGAACGAGGTGGAGGGCGACCCTTCGTTGGCTATGTTGATTAAGCACCGCTCGAAGCCGAACCAGATTGAGAGGATGGACCTCGTTGGAGACGTGGCCGGGTGTGACTGCCTAATTGTCGATGACATGGTCGACACCGCCGGAACTTTGTGTGAAGCCGCAAAAATGATGAAACAAGCCGGAGCCGCCAGGGTTTTTGCGTTCATTACTCACGGTAAGTTTATTAGAGTGGTCGCCCTGCGTCTGATCACCCTCCTCCGCTAGGGCAACCGTTCCAGGCGCGGTCGAAGGCTGTTTGCCCCTGGATTGAGCTACATCCGAACCCGATTCTGACCGCAACAAAGCTGCGGAATTGTGCGGTCCGCCGGTCCAGATGCCGGGGTTTCTGGTGTGGTGGAGGATCCCACGAGCCGGAAATACTAGCACCCCTGGAAGTAGGACGCAGAAAGCGAGAAAACCAAAGCGAGTTGGCAACATCGTGAACTTGGTTCTATGTAACTTTAAGTCTTCTCTGTACGTCTTCTATGTACTATACAAAATAAGGCGGTTCTATGTTTTAGGGCGGTTCTATGTAATACAAAATACGGCTAAGACCAGATAACTAGGAACAGGAAAAAAGCTTTCTAAAACCGTGAAAATGAAGGCAAAAAGGAAGTGGGATTCTGTTGGTAAGGGATGGATGGATAAGGCTTCTTCACACTGCTCGATCTCTTCTGAATCTCCTCTTAGGGTATGAACGGGTAAGAACAAATGGTCGGACCACTCGGGCGGTAACAAACGCCAACGCTACGCCAACTCATACAACGTTTCACGATTTCTGGGACAAGAAATTGGTGTGGGTCAAATTTCGTCACCTAGTAACGTCATGACCCGGTTTATAAGAAAGACACATTTCCCCCCCTCACGACCCCCGTATCCCCTTCTTTATTTCGCGGCCTCAGCAACGTTCTCAGTCGTCGCATCACCTTTTCCTCGAAACCCCAAAAGCAACTTTTTTCGAACCTTCTCCCAGGTCTCGTTATAACCCCACTTGCTTCCCCAACCGCCGGCCCTCTCGCCCCCAAAACGAAAATCGGAATCCTTCTTGCTGCCCAAATTGGAGTCCCAGCTCTTCTCGCCTTGGTCGGCATCCCGGTTCTTGTTTTGATCGGAATCCCCGTTTTTGCTGCCCCATTCGCCGTTCTTCCAATCGTCATTCCGGCTGGGACCAGCATCCCCAAGACCTCCAGCAGCCGGCCCATGCACAAGGTCGGCAGGGAGGGGCGGCAGTGGTGGGGAGGGGCCGGTGAAACCAAGTTGGTTTTCAAGGTCGGCAGGAAGGGGCGGCAGTGGTGGGGGGCCGTTGAATCCAAGTTGGTTTTGCCAACGGGATAGCCCTGGCGCGGTACTGACCGGGAGACCAACCTCCGACGTAATCTCCCCGGCCTTCCCCCGGCGTTCCCGGAGCTTCTCCCAGTACTTGGGGGGCTTACCGTGGCGTTCCCGGAGCTTCTCCCAGTACTCGGCGGACCAACCCCAATCGAAGGGCTTCTTGCTGCCGCCATCCTTCTTGCTGCTCCAGTCCTTCTTGCTGCCGCCGTCCTTCTTGCCACCCCCATCGGAATCCCAGCCGATCGTCCGATCGGTATCGCAAAAGCATTTCCACCCGAATTCCCATTCCTCTCCACAGCCGTAATTCTGGTCCCCACCTTTGTCGGCCCCCAAGCCACCTTTTCCCCCGGCGTTCTCAGCC
>JACKZZ010020151.1_pt1 | contig 14785 bp, 2 predicted proteins | sample 8027871 | NCBI WGS metagenome assembly JACKZZ01 (sample SAMN15724774, study PRJNA655200) | protist metagenome | isolation source: fluorescence activated cell sorting (FACS) single amplified genomes of... | place: USA: West Boothbay Harbor, Gulf of Maine | collected 2000-07-19
CATTCCCGAATAGCTTCCACTTCAGCTTGCTTGGCGGATAAACCAGCTTGAGTGAGCTTGAGGCGCCTTGTGGCAAGATGTTCCTGGTACGCCTGCCAAAGACTAGATTTGCCAGCTGGAGGCGGATCACGAATATCAAGATCACAGGCCATTGGAATAGGAGAAGCATCATCTAGCAAAATGTCTGATTGGCGTTGTAGACAGAAGTCGGTGTTGTCTATGCCAAGTGTCTCATTGAATATCATGCTTTCATCGAACTTTGACCAATCGAAATCAGCAGTGCGACGCACAGCAGCATCAGGTGTGTCTTGGTCAAGGACAATGATCCCATTTGGCGATTCAGCTGCAGGAGTTATGTTATAGCCAAGAAACACACCTCTATGTCCGACCGGAAGCAGATGTGTGTGAGCCGTAGCACCAGGTTGCGCAGCATGACGATAGGTGATTCTGGAACCCCAGACTCGCAGATGAGACACATCCGGTCGCTTACCAAACCACAACTCATGAGGAGTCTTCGTTGAACGACTCGGCACAAGAAATTGCGTAAGATAGACAGCGTGAAGCCATGCGTAGGACCAGTAAGACAACGGAAGTCTGGAGGCAATAAGCAAGGCACGGCACATCTCCATAAGATGACGACCAGCTCGCTCAGCAACACCATTCTGAGACGGCGAGTTTGGAAGAGTGTATTCTAACCGTATATGCATCTTCAGACAGATATTAGCAAAAGTGGAGTCATGGTGCGTCGCCGTGTGTTCACCGGCGTTGTCGAGTCGAATGCAGTTGGGCACACCGACTTCCTGTAGAAAACGCTGAAGAGCCTCATGAATGTCTGACTTGTTTTTGAGCAGAAATCCGAAGTGCTTTCGAGTGAAATCGTCAGTGAAAATGGCTGTATACTTATAACCATCCTGTGATTCTACTTCCATAGGACCCTGGACATCGACATGAACTCGACCTAGTGGATATGAAGAAGGCTTGATCGGTCGTTTATGCGGTTTCGCAGTGGTCTTGGCTGATGAACATGAACGACAGTCAAAGTTGACTCTTGAATCGAGCGCAGCACCATCAAGCGACCGTGCTGACCGCTGAGTGCGCGAAGCTGAGGGGTGACCAAGCCTCGCGTGCCATAACTTGCGAGTGACACTTTTGGGGCGCATAGAAGCCACATTGGTGGCAGCAGCATTGAGTCGAACATCTATTTGATCACCGGTGAGTGCAGAATCTGTATCAGGCTGAATGTCAGTAGAAGTTCGAAAAGTCATCAAGCGAGTAGTGAGCTCGCCTCGGCTTTCAAGCCAATGTTGATGGCTAACCCACAATCGATCTAGAAGGCCAGACGGAATCCTTGACTTTACAGCTGGATCACGCTGAACTATCTGAGCGGAGTCTCTTTGGGCTGTAGAGCGTAACACAACTGAGTGCATGTTGGGCCGATGAATGAGTCGGTACTCGCAGTTGTGATCACAGACCGGCAGCCGGAGATCGGAACATACACCGTAAGCCAATATGGAAGTAGGCTTGTATGGCCATGGACCATCCTGATGGTCACGATCGCAATCAGCGGCTGCGCAGTAATTAGTTCTGTGAAACAGCTGCCAATTCTTGCGTTTTGCCGTGGCTTGCACGAAACGATTGTTGATGAACGGGTCACAGCTTGGATTTTCAATCGATATAGAGACAGTCGGATTGACTTCAGTTAGACGCCAAAGACATTGCAAACACGTTTGAAGCATCCGGTCATGAGACTTTGCTTTATAAGACAAAGGATCATTACGTGAATTGCGTTGCGCAGCTTTGGTGGCTTTGTCCCTACTGACTGAATGTGTCTCACAAGGAGGTGAGTACCACACTGCATCGAGCTGGTCGATTTCGATGTGCAAACGTTGATAGACCAGTCGTTGTAACTCGTCGAATGTTAGTGACGAGCAGTCGAACTTTACATAGGTGAAGCGCTTTCTAAGATGCTTTGGAAATTGTGCGCGCTCAAACCATTCATCCTCATCGATGATGTCAATACCAATAGCGAAGGCCCTTGGATTTCGCTGAAGAAAGTATTTGCTGTGTGAACAGAAGGTCCCACAGCATATTTCTACTGAGTACACCTTGCCAACACGCCTCTTTTGTTTGATCTGACACTGACCAAGACAAGTACAGCGGTGGCACAAAGAACAACGCCCGGGATCAAGCACATCGGATTCGCTTGGTCCCGGGCCGTGTCCCTATCTGAAGGCTTGCGGGCCGGAGGTCCGAAACTCGATCATCTTGGCCAATTCGCGAACATAATCATGTGCTTTCCTCTTCCACCTTTGGCGCAGAGTACTGTCATGAGCGTTTCTCGCTTCCTCAAGAAAGTCGGAAAGCTTCAGTCGCTCATAAATTGTTGCTTCTTCTATCCATTCGCGAAAGTCAAGGCCATGTACTTTGACTTTGCCTTCGAGCTTCTCAGCTGCCAAGGACATGAACTTTCTCTGCGTTGCCAGAAGATTACCCGGAATAACCGGTTTAATGATCGTAGGAACTGACGCTACTTGAATCTGAGGACTCATTCCGTCACCGTGACTAGCAAAGAACGGTTCTGTTAACGGAGGTAGCTGGACTTCGGTAGGCCGGAGTGGATCATGTCTGTCACATTGCGGATTACGGTGGTCATCGGTACACCCATTAAGACAGGCAAACTTGCAAGGATCACCGTCACACACTGCAGTAGGATTGCCACAAGCCCGGCACTTTACGATAGGCCGAGGCACCTCATACTCATCGTGCGGTTTTGAGGTCAGAAAACCGTTGTGGAAGCGCAACTCATTGACTGTTGTTGTCACGTGGTCATCCGACCGATGTTTTGCTGGAGAGTTATCAATGTCACCGGAACAAGTAGCCAAATGCCCGATATAATCCATCAGCTGTTCCGGTATCGAATGTAGATGATGATCCACCCGAGAGTACAGCTGATAGTCGGTTTCAAATGTCTTTGTTGCTGAAGCGAGAGCTAACTCAGCTAAAGGCTGAAGATGTTCCAGAGCAACTATACCCCCGGCATGATTTTCGGAGATCGTAGGCAGAGCATCGGTGTTGTAGTTTTCAAAGTAGTACTCTGTCATATACTCGAGCGCACTGCCCAACGGCGTTGCAGAATTGCTGAGCTCACCGTGTAACTCCATATGTCGAGTGTGGAGCAGTGTTAGCAGAGAGAACAGATCAGAAACTTGGTGAAACAGTCCAGCTGCGTTGGGTGGTTTAGTCTCTTTGCGTCTACGATCGTCTCGTTTAGGAAGCTTGCTTAAGACCCGATACAGTGTTAGTGGGTGAGCTTCACCTTCAGTCGTTTTCAATCGTTGTGACAGGACCGAGTCGTCCAGGCTGCTAACATCGGAGCCGATTGTGCTCCCAGCGTGAACTTCGAGACTGGCGTTAGCCGATGAGCTGCACTGAGCAGCTGACTTGTCTGAGTCCCCGTCAAAGCACGGTGTGGCTGTAACAGGCATAGCAGCAATAGGTGCTACTTGCAGATAGAGTGGCGAGGTCATGGGAACATGAGCTGGTGCGTTTTCCAACAACTTAAGAACTCTGGCCTCACGCGTTGCTGGGGCAATTAGCATCTTATTGTAGACACAGATAACACGATGCCATATGTTGCCTTGTTCTCCGACGAGCCAGCTGTCTCTGGAGGATCTCAGACCAGTCTCTGGATTGACTGTATAAGCGAACGGTGGGAGTAGATCGAAGATAGGCTTGAAAATCGTCTCGTCCAAGTTCTCTAGAAGAGTGAGTTTAAGCCCTCGAGTGATAGGCATGGTCCCCACAATGCACACTGGAGTAGAGGGACAAATTAGCCCAAACATTTCATATCTCTGGACATCTTGGCTGACATACTCAAGGTACGGTAAGTAACACGATCCACCCCATAAGCGTTCAGACGATTCGTCGGAGCTCTGGAACCCTTTTACTGTAAACAATGTTAGCTGCGGAAAAATAATCTGCATGCCAAGAGAGTTGACGTTAGTTAACAGAAGTATTGATTGGGCACCGCTGTCGAAGAGTGCGCACTGCGATAAGATATCGCGTTGTTCATCAACTGAACACTTCATGTTGAGGATAGTTCTAAGTTCCTGTGCTGCCTTGATCGCCTTTACAGTAGACGCAGACAGTGTGACTGTGTTAGTTGCCAGATTAACGTATGGGAACGAAGATCGGTGATCATCGGAGATGAGATGGGCAGATCCAGGCGTCGGTGCACTGGCTATTGCAGATGGCACAAAACTGGCTGCACTTATCTTTGTCAAAGTTGTCACATGTGAAGTGGACCCAACACTTGATGTAGAGGCCGAGTCACATTCCACAGTCACTGGCGAACAGTCAACATTAATATCAGAGTCCTCATTGTCATGATGACGAGGATAATGGAATGAATAGTCACTGCTACGGAATGGATAATCACTGCGGCTGAAATTATAGTGATATTGATATTGAGACAGAGTAGCAGCGCAGGACAACGAGCTGTCGGGCCTGTCGCTACCGGCTTCATTACCATCTTCAGTTTGCGCGGACTTAACTTCACCAGTAGAGGCTTGAGCCGGTGAATGCGAGAGTCTGGGTCGTTGTCTGGAGCCTCTGCCCGAAGTGCCGTCCTCATCTCTGTCATGTGACTTGGCACGTTTGTCATGAGACTGTAATGCAGCGTCTGCATGATGATGACGGTGTTCTGGGCAGAAGACAAATTCCTTATCTCCTTGCCTGATAATGTGCATAGGTCGACTACGGGAATCCACACAACCATAATGCATTGCGAAGGTGCAGGGCATTCCATTTTTGTCAGTCGCCATACACAGCAGCGGAGGATCAATATGATGTTTGCAGAAGTCATGACACAGGCCGCAGCTTCGACTTCCAGTCGACATGCATGGCAAGCAGCGTCTGTGTATGCTTAGCGGTACATAATTGTCATCTTGAGCTATGGCAGGATATCGATTTTCTTCTTCTACATCAGAGACGTCGTCAGATTGAGAAGGACGTGTTGGTTGACCAAAGGGAGTGCTGCCACAAGAAGTAGCAGGCCTCAACGGTTTGTAACGAAGAGAGTGTTGCGTTGTGAAGTGATTATCCCAATGTTGATGAAACTCGTGTAATGGTACCATCATCTCGAGTATGTCCTCTCGATCGTCACGGTCTAACCTTACAAAGGGGAATGCTTTGAGATAAGTTGACAGTGTAGAGTTTGTCCTAGCTCGGCCAAAGACATGCACATCTGTGCGCGTGACACCACAAAATGCTTGTAGGCATATGCCACAACGTTGAGATTTCATTGCCTGCACTTGTGACTGATATTGAGAAGAAATACCGTAACTGTAGTCTGAATCCAGCATGCCGATCGCTGAGCGGAGTGAGCTTCTACAGACCTGCTCATCTGGACCGGTCAGCGCGTAATACCCACAAGGGTCTAGCATTGGATAATGGCGCCTGCTGTAGGTTTGGAAAGCCAGGCTTAGATGATGAATGTTTTCGAGTAGCCATATCAGCACTGCCTGAAATAGTGTATTCCGAGCTTCTGGTTCTGACGGAGACCACCATTGCGGAGGGCTAAAGGTGAGTGACCGAATGGGAAATAGGCGCTGCGCTATAGGCCGTTGATGGACCATTAGTTGAGCTTCACGCTGTACGCGTTGTCTGAACGATAGCAGATAGGCCTTGACTTGCAGAGCTCGTTGGACAACTGGCCAGTGCTCTTCAGAATTTGAGGTGTCATAGTGAGGTTCATATTCCCACTCCATAGTTAGAGGAAAGCTGCGACCGAGTGTGGGTTGACAAACTGTCGCCCATGCCTGGTTTCGTTGATAGACACCCTGCAGCCAATTGTGCAAACGGAGAATGAACCGAGCAGCCCTATCAACATGGCTACGCTGACAGAAAGAGTCGCTGTTAATCTGGAATTCGTTGAATAACTTCACAATAGCATTGATCTGAAATATTGAAGATAAAATGGACGGAGTGTCACATATTTGAAAACCGATCATTTGCTGGATATCCTCTCGTGCCAGAGCCACGCTGCTCCGGTCAGCATTGTGTATCGTCTGCGGCCTGGCCGGAGCTTTGTACTTACATGGATAACCGAAAAACCAATCATCCGACGTGCTTCTTGCCAAGCAGTGCTTGTGAGCATCGCAGTAGACATGCTCAATCGCTGCAAAATTGACACAACCGTCAGAAGCAGTTGCTTCTGCATGCTGTTCATGAGAGCATCCACAAGACAAAGTCTTTGGACCAACACAATAATCGGTTGGGGTAGCGTGTTGTGCAGTCAGTTCGATCGGGCACTGTGCGCGTCCACACCGCATCCCAGTAACTGGATGTACTGCCATACACTGTAATACACTTGTGCGCGCATGCAGATTCTCGACCGACTCAGTGTTGTGTGTTTTGAAACAACGCCAACAGGGGTAGCAGGCAGCATGCACTACAAACGAGACGTTATCAGCTGAAACTGCTGGTCGATGTGTCGAACGTAATAAGGCCTGACCAAAATAGGGCGCGTTGATCAGCAAATGCTCAAAATCCGAGTGGCTGAGCGTGACTAACAGAGGAGCTTTGTCAAGTTCAGCTTGGTCACGCGGTACAAATGGCGGTGGCTTGCCACGACCATAGACGTCGGTAATAATGTCTTGACAGACTATGCAGTTCTGACTGAGCAAATCGAATTGATCAGAGCCCAAATTGTACAGAGGTGGCCACGGTCGAAAATGACCATAGGATCTCAAGTTGCTGGCAGCACGCCGCATCTCCCGTATTTCCCAGAACAGAGGCAGACCTTCTGTAGTGCAACGCTGGCAGTAGAAACGCGATGAGCGTTCCATATCAGACAGAAGTATTGAGTCTGGTGTGTTGCTGCGGACGCTCCTAAGATAGTGCGCGTGACATACCGAGTGAACTACCACTTCACAGAGAAAGTGTTGCCGATTTGTAGCACAGAATTCAGTTTGCTCGTGAGGAAGAACAGTTTTGCCACACAGTTCACAGTTCTGAGTGCAGTGACAGAAGCCGAAGCCCTGTGCTATAAAATCTATAGACTCGATTGCCGCCTCGTCACGAGTTGAATTGAGCATTGCAAGGTTAAGACTATGTATTCTTGAAAGAGGACCACTGGGGTTATTCGCTTCATAAGCATAAGAGCACACATTCGTCACATACTGCCCATTAGAAGACATAGTTTTGGGGTCCATCACAAATTGATGGTGCCGAGATGCCACGGACACCTCGAACGGTGCATCTGAAGCGGTAGCAGAAGTGGAGCCCGCATGTTTGTGCCGCAGCCTGTTGCAGGCTCGACACTGGCGTACGTGTTGTTTGTCATATACGATGCGCGTGCAGCGAATGCAACTCTGCACTCGTAGATCGACTGCACTTGTAGGCTGGCTTTCGTACATTGGCGAATGAAGTTGTGGTACGAATTCATCTGAGCCGACCTGGGAGGATCCGTCAGGTGATTTGAGGAAACCGTCAGTTGAACTGTCTTTGTCGGCAGCCGATACGAAAACCACATCTTTGCTTGCAGGACCTATCTGCACCGTGCATAAATTGACACTGAGTAGACAGACGTCTGTGGCCGCCTCGAAGTCGTCGAACAGCGTGTCGTCTGATGAATCACCGGCGAGTGAAGTTTCAGTGGCACGAATTGGGTGAGGAGACGAGCGCGCGCTCGAGTTGTGAGCACTGGAATGCCGACTGTTAGATCGATCACGGGTGACTCGAGAGTCGGCTGAAGCAGAACGTCTGTTGTCACGACTATTACTGCGTTGCTCTGTTCTTCCTCGGCGTTGACGATCTTTGGCCTTTGGGTCAGGTGTGGGAGCTCTTTTATAAGATGATGATCCTCTGCGCTCACTGTCAGATCGATCCGAATCACGCCCACGTCGCGAATTCTGATATTTGGTGTCAGAGTGACGTGCCGAACTAGGATACCGCGTTTTGGCTAGTTCTGAGCTGTACTGATCTTGTTTCCTCCTAAGCTTGTCAAGATGCGAAAGCTTAAAGGGAGACCCAGCAGCTTGCTTTGCGCCTGTTGTCAGATCACGGGCGACATGGCGTGGCTGATTTCGAAATTTCGCTTGCCGCTCCTTCAGATTGGATCCCATTGGATGATTAGGACACGTAGTAAAATGATGACCCGAAGTTTTGCATTGAGCGCAGAATGACAGTGGTCGACTGCTCTGAGGATTGATGCGCCCTCTCCACCTGGCACCTCCAGGCTTCGTGCAACCGTACTCGGTGTGCAGGCAGCCACCACAATTCCTGCAAGCTTCAGTTCGGCATACATGCACTGGCCGTTTGCAATACTTGCACGTTTTGTTGAGCGGCGCAGTACTGGGTTCGCCCAGGTTTGTTGAGAAGGCATTGATCGATGTTTTCACGGCAATGGCCTCGGCCATAGAAGCATAGTAAGCATCGTCGTCGTCCTCTTGAGCTTCACGATCGATTGAATCAAATGGTTCTGTGTCAATCATTCGAATACTGTTCGGCATATTCGCCTTAGGGGTGACCCGATTGGTCATTTGCTTGACGTAGAGAGCACGGGCTACTCTTTCAAATGGAGCACCATTTGGAATAATTGCACTGTTCAACGACGGGCCGGACATATAAGGGTCACTGTTATGGCCGGTGAGTAGTATTTCGGTCCAAGCAGATGTCCATGCGCGTCTTGCTTCTTCTGAGCCGGAGCCTGCTAAGGCAGGAATAACATAGCTGTTGAAGAAATCGGCATTTGTATAAATGTAATGAACACCAGAGTCAAGGGCTATTGCTGCCATGTATCGCTTCACGATTTCGTTGATGACATCAAACACTGTGGCACCCTGCCGAATGAGCCCGGGACCGTTGACTCCTGTGACGAACTTCTTCGCAGCAACAAAGCTAGAGTTCTTTACATAGAAGGGTGAGTCTCGCCAGCTTCGAGCGATACTTAGGAGTAGACCAAAGCCCGTACATAAGGCCCTGTCACCTCCATTCAGGAATTCTTTGCCGTGATCGTCAGTAAGAATGGTGAGAATCTCACGAATGTTCTGTTGAACCAGCTCAAGATCCGCTATAGTCACCAGAAGGAAGGAGTCATCAGCTCTCGCATCTTGCTGCAGATCGTGAAACAGGCATTCACTGCAGAGTGACGACTGCGACATTTGCGCGATGTCCTGATACAGCGCAGTGCTGGCTGTCGCCGTGTGCTCCGGTATGCGATCCATCGGGGAGTTATTGTACATATGATGAACTGCCATGTACAGTGCCTGCAGTGAGTGTCCCCGACGAGTCCCGAAGACATCGTCGTCGTGCGCCGATTCGGACTCATATGGATTATGAGACCGCTGAGCTGTTCCTTGCGGCGCAGGGTACAATACAGGTTCAACTGGATCCGTCAGACCACCCAGATTACTGAGCACTTGACCACTGTCGACACGGGACTTGTGATCGTCTAGATAAGCAGCTTTGTAGCTGCGCAGAATTTTGTCTAGCGGCATACGATCCGGCGGCGTGAATGACACGAGTTTGGGATCTTCTGTGGTTCGAAGGATGACTCGGCCGACCAGAAGACGTTCGATAAGTTTGAGATAGCCCGCCGAACGCCATATGCTAATTAACTCTTGAGAAATTTCTCGTAGCTGCAATTGAGTTCGCTGCTGTGACGGCTTTGGCGTGGACCAAAGTGGTTTTCTGATGGCGTCAAGAAGCTTCGAAAGTTTTGAGACAGATAATGGCTTGAAACTGGTCAACCCAACGCTTCGCTCCACCTGATACCAGAAGTAGGCATAGACGTTAGTGCTGTACGCCGTAAACAGCGTATTATACTGAGTGAACGTGCGTAGTTGATTCGCCAGTAGGTCGGAGTTGCCGATAATAAGTGGCTGACCATTTCGAGCCTTGGCTCTACACAGATCGCCAATATTGACGTAATTAAACGGTGAGTTGAAATACCACCGACTGCTTTTGTCACCGTGGTAAGGCGATCTGCCGTCAGTTTGGCGCAAGAGTATTTCCGATTCGATTGGCGTGAAGATACGGTTTAAGCTTGGTGGTCCGGCGTTACCTAGCTTTGTCTTCACTGCAAAAGCTACCGTCTCACCAGGTTCCACTTCTTCGAAGCCGTGACGCAGAAGCACGCAGTGTTTGTCGGGCTCATCAGACGGTTTGGTAGTCCTGTACATTGAATTTGGTCGTTGCTTGATCTGATGCAGCGTTTCAGGATCACATAAATGAGCCACCGCAGTGGCCGAGGTTGAGTCGACGGGACGGACGAGCGCCTCAGGAGGTAAAATTGCCAAATTAGGATGCATGAAAGACGAGTTGCGGCCATAGCCGTCGATCAAGGCATAATGATCGTCAGTCGAGTCCTTTAACCGTCTAGTATGTGAGTGGTGCTCTGGACGCTCGGCAGTTGTGTGAGGACGATGGGTTCCAGGCGATGGTGATGCAAATTCAGCATCGACTTGAGGAATGCTTTCAGCCAGTGCTTCGTCATGCTCAGAATGCTGGAGCTGTTCACCAGCGACAGGAGTTGTGTTGCGCGCCTCAAGTTCACTGATGCGAGCTCTCAGTTGGCGCACTGTTTCACTTTCCGTGGTGGCTGGTGGTGGAGCAGATGGAGCAGATGCTGGCAAATCGCCCCCACTATTGGGAAGGTCGGTTTGAGTAGGCGTTCCGTTGATGTCATCATTGCACCCGTCTGTTGATGTAAACTGACCCCCACTATTAGCAAGGTTGACGATCTTGACGTGTGCCGAGTTGCCGAGTGCAATGGCCTCCTTGATCATATATTCGTGCCTATCAGCAGTTTGCATAAGCGTCTCTTGGACGGTATTGCTCATGTCGATACCGGTCCTGGCAGCATGCTGTTGCAATAACTGCTGCGTGTGTTCGAGACTTGTTTGCTGGTTGCCGACGGCACGGGTCAGAATTCGAACCTCATGTCCTTGTTCCGTCTGGAACTCCTGAAAATCGCTCCTCAAGGCACATAGGTCTCCTTGAAGATGCGCCAGACGATCGTCAAGAGGATCAGTCGGGTGAGCAGTCGGAGTGGCACTAAACTCTGTATCAGAGAGGTTCGTGTCATTTGCTGTGGTGTACGTTCTAAGCTCCGTCTGCACCCTGTTCGTGAATCGCCATAATTGCTGCAGTTGCTGTTCCAACGCAGTCATGTGACCGAGAAGTGCAATTTCGCTTGACTCGAATTGTGAATTAAGTTGCGACTGCAGTGACGAAAGAACCTCGGACTGGACCTCGGAACGTATTGTTGAAACGATATCGGAGACGAGCTCATCGACACGGTTTTGAACTGAATCTCGTAAAAACGCTGCTACGTGATCGCTGATCGTGGTGCCAATCGAGCTCGAAAAATCCCGAAAATCGTGATTGAGTAGATCATAATTTTCACGTACGTCTTGAAATAGATTGTCGCACACGTTGATGTGTTCACCGAAAAATGCATTCAAATCGTCCTGGTCTCGTTGCTGGCTGGATAACTCCAAACGACTTATGCGTGAGCTGATCTCATGAAGCTGCGCGTTAACGGATATGGAGCTGGAGTGAAGATATCGGTCGAAGAACGGTTCTTCGGTTGAGTAGTGACCTGGGTGAAACTGTTCGTGTATCGGATCACCATATTCTTCTCTCTGCTGCTGAGCACGAGCTTCACGTTCTTCAGTGCGCGCGCTAAGCTGACCTGAGGATTCAGGAGTGGCACGACCTGAGCCAGGACCAGAACCGCCGAAATGCCGTAGAGGGGCATAACGGCGTCGACCAGGAGTATTGACATGTTGATGCACAAACTGTGCCGTACGTTGAATTTGCAGCGACGATGGCTGCGCGCCTTGCATAATTGAGTCCGAGAACTGTCGTCCGGTAGTTGAAGTTGACAAAGGTGTGATTGGGTGATAGATGTCGGACCCAGAACGAGTAGCAGAATTGTGGAACTGAGCGGGTGCACCACCGCTAGTTGTCACAGGCGAGTACTGATGGGCAAGCAGCTGCGCCCCTTGGGTTCGCTGAATAGAAGTTGGAGTCGAAGTTAGTCGATCCGCACCCGGTGTCGCACGAGCCACATCTTGTCGAAGGATAGTCGACTGCAGGGGCCTTCGGCCATGTGACGGAGGGGCAGATAAATGAGTAGTCAGCGGACTGCGAGGAACACTCGCAGTCGGGGGCAAACCATCAGTTGCGTCAGTCAGAGCTGGCAAAAGATGAGCGTTTGAAACAGTCAAATGGCCAGTAATGCCCGCTGACGCCAATAACGAGGTACGCCCATCGTCTTGACTGGACGTACCAAGAGCCGTAGCAGAGACAGCCTCGGCAGCTGCGTCGATGCTGCTGGGCAATTCATCACCTAAGTTGTCCATGTAATAATCATTCGCATCAGAGTGAGAGCCCATATTTGACGAACAGTTTGATAGATACCAATAAGTCGTCGCTCGGTACAGGTTAAGACTGGCAGCTCAGCAGCAGTGGTGGTGCGCAGAGGGGAGACTCAAACCACTGATGCTCGTGTCAGCCGAGAGGGGGTGCCGTATGCACGGCAGACCAGTAGGACTGGCGAGGGGGCCGGAAGGCTCTTATAGAGCAAATTCAGTCGTCGGGAGGGCTAGGGCCGAGACTGCGCTGTTGACTGAGATGGAAATGAGCTTGGTAGCGTCACTAGACCTCGATCGCGAGAAACCCGTGGAGTCAAACCAAATAAGCCTTCGCAATCAGCTCAAACCATCATGGCCGCCAAGGGTTACTAGTAGTCTTGGCTTGCACACACTTTAAGGCGCACTGATTCGCGAAGTCAGCGGTGTGTCGAACGCCTGCTACTGGGCGTATCTTGCTGCAGAGAGTAGCCTTTGTATCTGCAGGGGTGTTCGTGATTCAGGACAGCATCAAAGACCAGTATAGCCTTCAAGAGGCAGAAATTACCAGAGGTAACGTAAAGTCTCGGTAACCAAATTGAGTTGGCGTGGAGAGCGGAAACGATTAAGAGCAGAGTAACTGAACGTACCATGCCCCTTTCGCCCGAGCTACCATGAAGAAACGCGTAATCGGGAGACTACCGTTTAACTTGCTTCGTGGGTCCAAGTTACTTGGCGTTTGACAGCCAGAGTGGCTGCCGCGTTAGATGGCGGTGCGTTAACGCCCGAGCTGGCCACGCTCCTTGGAGCGTAAACTGCGTACCACCAAAAACCGCGGCTGGTCAGCAAACGCCATAACTGGCCTGGCACTTGAGCGGGGCAAAGCGATAGATTGCGCGGCCCAAGATACCTTCGGGTCGTGGAAGAGCTAGCTATATGCGTCGTCGTTGCAGCGCGAGTATACGGCACTCGGGGTGCTCGGATTAACCGAGGGATATAGTAGCTTTCTAGCGGAATTAATGCTGTCAGAAACCTAGATCGAACGCATTCAACCTTTGAACAACCGGGGACCGGAGCTCCGGGAGACGTTAAAAGGTTTCAACTTGGGTCCAAGGGTTTACAACCCTTCCATCAGTTCCGTAAGTCTGGAACAAGAAATTAACATCAATGTTTTGTTTCGTGTTGCAAAGTCCGACAAAGCCGTAATGTTGCAGCACGCAACGGGTGAGACACGAAGGTTGTCTTCGACCTGAAACATTGCGTGTTAATACAAAAACAACACAGAAGCGAGGCCGCTGCGTTTCAAGGTAGCGTCGCCGAGTTCTTCGTACGGCGAGTGCACTGAAAGACGTACAAAGTGTTTCACGCTGTGCGTCGACGAGCTCGGTAAGGCATGAGGTCAAGCCAATAGATATGGTACGACCATCTAGCGTCATTAACGAGGCAAAGACGAGCAGCAAGCGAGAAACACGCGAATAGAATGAGGTTTGCAGTAAGGAGTGCTGTAACAGAAACAGCCGTGGCAACAAGCGTCACGATCGTTTCCATCTGCCCCACTGCAAGCAGCCGCCAGGGACTAAAATCGTCGTCGACTCGGCCGGTCACACCAGCCACTCCGGTCGGGTCTCCTTCAGTATACTACCCTCTCATCCTTGTCCTACTCACAGTGGTCCGATTGCCTGCTGCGACAAAGATAGCACCGGCGAGTACACCCACATCCCGGACCACGGTGCTCCACATTCACCTCGGTGTCATTTACCGTCCCCAACAGTTCCAGTTGGGCTTACACGGTCCCCCGAGCATACTCGTGTCGATTCGCCTACGATAGCGATCACACCACTTTCGTGCCAGCGAATTCCGTCCCCAGCAGCTCATGTTGGGCTTACACGGTCGCCAGTGCAGCCCAGTGCCGATCCGCCCGTGTCAGCGGTCTTAGCACCTTCATGCGGGGAGGTCGGGTTGCCCGATCTCTCCCGCCAGCCACCATCGCCGTCCGTGCCGTATGAGGTACCACGACAAGCGGTGCAGCCATGCCCGGTCGGGCTCTTTCCTCGGGCCGTGCCCGATCCTGAGCCACCACCACGTGTCTCCTGTCATCAGCCATCTCAACGAGCTGGTGATTCGGTCTATGTCCCATTCTCGTCGAACGAGATTCATCTGCCGTTAGAGCCGGCTCAGAAGTTCGTGCCTTTGCCGATGCTCATGGAGGTACCGACTCCGCTGTTCGAGTTACCGCCGTGCACCGAGCCACCTGTTGTTGGCTCCAGGGTCGGCCTCCCTGGCTTCCAGTTCAATCTCGTTGCCATGCAGGAGCTGGGGATCCCACGAGCCCTGTTGCAGCAACTGGCGGATGGGGTTAGAATGAACTTTGTTGATCAACCATCGGAGTTCTACAAGGGCAATCACGGCTCAGCCTCCAGGTCACC
>JACKZZ010012781.1_pt1 | contig 14773 bp, 18 predicted proteins | sample 8027871 | NCBI WGS metagenome assembly JACKZZ01 (sample SAMN15724774, study PRJNA655200) | protist metagenome | isolation source: fluorescence activated cell sorting (FACS) single amplified genomes of... | place: USA: West Boothbay Harbor, Gulf of Maine | collected 2000-07-19
TCCCCAGATTCAAATCGAAGTCGACCTTGAAAAGATACCATATGTTTCTTCTCTTGATTTGGCTTTGCGCCGCGATAATTTTCCCCAGTCTTCTTTTCCTTGACCACATTCTTGGGGGAATCGCTTTTCATCGTTGCCTGCTGCGGCTGATGGGATTCGAATGCTTGAGTTGTACATGAGCCTGAACTCGAGCTGGAATTTGAAAAAGAAGATTGAACTGATTTTTCCTCTTCCTCGCAATTTTCTTGCTGTGGCTCTATTTCAGATGTAGGATCAACAGCTTTGGGAGGTGAGGTGATCTGGTCTTGATCTTTAATTCGGGTTAAATATTGATCCAATATCGATCGCAATTGACCTTCTGACTGATTTCGAGTTTCCATTTCATCCACTAGCTTTTGCTCTAACATATTTCGATGTTCAATCGCGCGGTATAAATTCACCTTCCACTTCTCCTGCTCTTCACTGGCGGGGGAAGAGGAGCTGTGCAAGGTATCCTTTTCTTCTCTCACCAATGCAGGACTTACTTTCCGTTTCGACTGATTCTGAATCAACATCTCCTCGTCAAGAGCTCTTTGTTCACGTTCAAATCTTTCTCTCGCAAGAGACATTTTCTCCCTCAAGCTTGCAATGGAATTGTTCATTTTATCACCGACGTCGAAATGAACAAGTACGCTTGACCCTTGACCTAATTCGGTACGGTCCTCCTACTTCAATATGATTGGTCAATTAGTGGATCAATTGGCCAGTGGTACTCGTCGACTTCAATTTCTACAATCTGATTGGACAGTAAATCCCATTCAAATCGGATGACATCCATGGAAATATTGTCTTGTTCAATCCATTCGCTCAATACTTGTCACTTTCGAATAGACGACCTCCTAAAGTACACAACAATGGTGCGGTTCAAGACTCGGTTTATCTTGACTGAAATTTCAATCGAAGACAAATACGAACGTGACTTTTTTAAACTAAACGCTTCAGATATTTATCGTGAGATACGTGATGCCATGAGTCAAAATTTTGGTGACATCGGACTAGCTCAGGTATTGCTTTCGCTGCAACTTTCGTTGTACAATAGGCATTTAAAATTGGCTGTCGTACGATGCAGCCGTGATTATGCACAAAACGTGATTACATCGCTTAGTTTTATCACCTCCATTCAGAACATTCCCATCACATTACGTGCTGTGCGATTGAATGGATCCAATCGAACGTGCCTAAACGCAGTAAGGAAATTTTATCTCGAAAAATCTAAAAAACTAGGCATAGAACTTAATCGACAAGAAACTGAAAATGATTTAAAAGTATTTGATAAGTAGACCAGGGAATGTATGTTGAATTTTTATGTACAACCGATGTAATTAATCCATGAGCTTTCCCTCACTTTCCATTTTTTCTTCAATTTCATTACACCGAAATTCAATCATTTCAAATATTTCACGAACATCTGTATCTGGAACGATGAAATCTTCTTTTTGTCCTGTAACTATTTGAGCAGTCGACATGGTGTTAGCTTTTGAATCGATCGAGAATATACAGTAGAATGGTAAAAGAAAACTTACTGAATTCCAAATTAATCGTTGGCTGGGAGCCATATTTAGTAATTTCGTAATCCAGCAAAGCTTTAGGATTGGCCAGTTTTGTCTATCGATACACATGATTTGGTTAGATGAATTCAGTCCATCCAGGGATGTACAACCCGATTGGCAGCACCACATACCTTATTGGCGATCATTTGACGATAAAATTCACTGAGGTTTAATATGAACATAGAAGCATGAGTATGATGGTAATATAATTTTGGAGCCTGACATCGAAATATTCACCGTACTTACTTTGCGCCCGTAGCCGTATTATCATATACAGATGTGGATATTTTGGCTTTCGTTAGAAACTTGATAATACGACGAGCTTGTCCTCGGGCTACAACCATAATTATATCAATGCCTCGTCTTCTTGGTGTTGCTTGTAATATGTGGAATATTCCAGATGAAGAATAACCCAACGTTGGGTTCGGAGTGCATCTTATTGCCTTGGTGTCCACTCCATTCATGCTTTTAAAAATTTAAGCCAATCAAAAATGAGGACTCGTTCCATACGACTATTTGATTGGCAAATCATATCATGGTTGTCCAGCACGAGCGAGTTCATTCTGGAATTCGACTTCGTGCAATTGTGGCGATGACGAATATTGAAAGAAAGCCATCTGTGGACGATAAAACCCTCGCCATCGAACGTGAGAACGTGTGTCCTTTTTTATTACGCGTATTTTGGCAAAAAAAATCACATTTCAAGTAGGTGCGATAGACTCGTAGTAGATGATTTTTCCATTGAGAAGAGGATTTATCCCATTATGATGATAGAATGCAGCAATTTAATAGCATGCCCGAGGAAAAACCGGCGAATGAATTGCAAATATATACATGGTATGATCACTCATTCCACATTGAAAAGTGATTCATTTTATAGACATTTAACACGAGGCTCTAGGAAAGATGCGACATTGAGAGAACTAGTGGAGTTAATCCAATGTGAAGTTGAAGAAACGAAACCACGAAATGTTCGATTAAGCCTTTCCTTGGTGCATCCCGATCGATCTGGAAGGTCTGTGTGAATAAAGGACTGTAGAACCCATATTCAAGACTAAATCCAGTAAAATAGGTATACGTTCAGTCGCATTGGAATTATCCCCGCTCAACCTAAGCATCAACATTCACAAAATGAAAGTGAGCTGAAAACATTAGCCAGTGTTGGATTTCAAATAGGTGATTTTCTTTCTGTCGGCATTTTATCATCAAAATAGCATCTGTAGGGTACTAATTATTTTTCCATTCTAATCGAAAAAACAACATGATGCATACTACATCCATTGTCATATTACACAGTCCAGTGGTCTCCACGAGCATCCTCGTACGGAAGGTCGACCATAGAGCTCAGGTCGACATTCAAAGAAAAACATTCCAAAGAGGGTCGAGTATTATGAGCTGATCCGATCAGCGGAGCAATAATTCAAAAAAATCCAAAAATCGAAGAAAAAAAAACGGCGAGCAAAACGTCCGACATCTTGATGAAAATTCCTCCCGGCATACTTCTCAAAATCGGTCGTATCGGTACGTTGTCATGACCTCCCGTTCTTCTCCAGCGCCCGCCCCGAGTACAGGCCGGACATGCATTGACGGATTTAGCTACGCGACGGATTTATTCTACAAAATCAATCTTGTGAAAGATCAATTCGTGCAAGATAGTGCGATCATGAAAAACATTTCGGAACTCATTCGCGGTCGAATTCAATTGGAAGAAAAGTATGCCCACGATCTCGTGCGTCTCGTGGACAATGTAGAGTCAAGCACTTTGGCTTGTTTGGAAAAAAGTTCGCCACGCTATTATCATTCTATCGAAAGTTCTGGCCAGTGCTCTAAACTACAAGATATGGCGTTCCAGTTAATGGCACAATATCGGAATGCAAGTGTTCAGCATCAATCACTCATTGAAAGCCTCGCGGTGGATATCTTAAATCCGTTGAATGATTTCCTGCAACAGAAAAAGAATCAAGTCAAGACCATGGCAGAAGTGGAAAAACGCAATTCACGAACTGGGCGGGTAAGACACCACATTACACTTGAGGGATCATCATGCCGGACGTACTTAGGAATGAACATGATAGAATATTGAAAAGCAATATCGTAAAGCCTCGCTGGCGTATGAAAAACAATTTTATGAAGCTCATGGGTACTATATGAACGCAAAAAAGGAAGGACTGTCGTCCGAGTCGATTCAGCAGGCTGTCGTAGAACTATCGATGTCTATTTTACAGGAAGAAGTACCCGAAACAAGTCATGAGCAAACGAATGTGAGCACGTCGCCCATCAAATCGCTCAGACAGCCAAAAATCAAAGGCTTGCTCACGAACTGGCTATTAATCGGACCGGAAGAAAAAAAGGAACAAGTGAGGCAACTCTCGGCCAAAGCCATTCAGGTATATGACATGATCCTGTGCGACGTCGTGGTATCGTACTCAATCATCAACAGACCGTAGAAAATACCCGCCAACTCTGTCGAGATTATTGGACGGAATTAAAAGAGGCACGATTAGAGCAATATATAGGAAAGCAATACTTTTTGTGTGAATATCAGGTACGTCTCACTCATGACTCTATAATTCGGACCACCACACCAAACTCAACTGGGTTTACGTCTAGACGTATCACCAAAAAACCCTGGAACTCTTGCGCTCAAGTATTCGAAAACATGTGATTATTCAAGCATCTGTATTTGCGAATCAACAGGTACACTCGTCTGTCTTTTCGTAGGATCCATAACCCGAACTACATACGTTATTCCGGAAATAGTACGATTGGCAAATGGTGTCTCATTTTGTCGAAAATACCAAATGGGAAAATGAAATGAAAGAGTTTATATGGAACAATCAACAGCGCCTGGATCCAACCACGAGTCTGTGGGACTTATGTGCCACCGCTTCGTATTTTGATACGTGCCAGCAACCGCAATCGCAAGGAACGTCGTCTCCGTCGTCTAAAACAATGTCCCCCACTGTCTCGAGCTCTCAATTGCCCGTTCCACCCCCAGAATTGGAAATCACGATTGCAGATATCCATCAACCGCAACGACGGACACCGTTTCGTGAGGATTGCATTGCCGGATATTTGGTGACCAGAGCCACGGCGTCGTCGATAGATCTGTCTGATGTAGTTCTTACACCGATGGCTGACATTTTACAAGCCGCAGCGGCATGTGATGAACAATTGTCTCGATTACTCGACCACGAGGCGCCAGAGAGTATCGTAAAGCCTTTCAAAATGACACCAGTGAATGTTACTTCCGAGGAGGATGAGGTCGGATCTTCTTTCGATCCAGAGACACGAGTCACGCTGAACTTTTCTTCCCGTTTGACATCCGAAGATTCGAAGCCCGTTGATTCCGAAGCGCAGCCGACCTCAGGTCATGAAAAACAAAATCATCTCTCGGCGCCCACAAGCGCAATTCAAGTCATTCGGTGAGTTTGAAACAAAAACGGCATTCTATATTGTTGAGTGGAAAGGAGGCAAAAACCTATTTTCTACGTTTGTATATATATATAAGATGTATGAATGAAAGCACCAGTGTAACCTATCATTAAATGTAAAAAGAAGAATTCCAAAAAGGCCCATGCAGCATTGATGGGTTGGTAGTTGTGTTCTTCACCTCATCGTCACGTTCAACGGGAAGAGCCAAGTTGAGCAACGGGTCGAGCACCGTCGAACCTTCTCGTTGAACAACGTGGAGAGGCGGGTAGACCAAAGGATTGTGGTCCACCGATGATGATGCTGCTGCGTGGATACACGATGGATCGTCCTCACGGAAAAAAAAGTCCAATGCTGCGATGAGCATTTCATTACTATTTGCCGCATGTGGTTCTTCTTTAAATGTGGTCAATATGCTTTTGGGATGCAGCGTTGTTGCGTCTTTTGGCTGAATCGCCACGGTGCTCGACTCTGGAAGCATGAGCGCTTGGGAATCTGCGGCTAATCTTGATTTTTCTTGGCCAGAAATCAAAGCATGATGTGCAGCTGCGGCATGCGTATTCGGAATGGAAGGGGTCCAGAGCATGAGTGGAGTCGTCGAGTGTAATGTGGATGAACTCCGTCGTCGAATCCATTTCATGAGCTCAGGATGGTGTTTACGAAAGAACGGGTGATAATAAATGCAAATTTTGTGCTGCGATCGATTGACTTTACGAAAGCCAAAATAATTGAGCTATGGACAGACCCATATATTAGACAATCCGGGCCTAGAAAAAGCACAACCGTACCTGTCTTTGAAAGGATTGGAATCGACCACTACGAAAGTATTTGGGCAAAATATCTTCTTCCAATGCGGGGATGCTCATGATTTCAATCGACAACGTGTCTTCGGACCAGCGAATGATTTTTGGATTCGCGCGATTCATGAGCTTTCGCAAGGCCGAAATAAAGGCAGGCGTGGTCGTGGGACAGGAGGATTCAGTCAAAGCGCTTGGCTTGGCTTTGGATGATGAGGATGCTTCGAGAGACGCATTCGTCAACGTGCAAGTATGGCTCGATGGCGACACAATCGTGGCCTTCGTGGAATGCATCACGGCCGATGGGGGAAGCATCTCGTCGTGTTCGAGACAATCGTCAAATGACCACGGCGATCAGTGGCTGTAAGGACGCGCTAGAGGTTGAAGCTGGATTATGTCTGAGACCAGGCGCTAAACCCCAGCTGCTTGAATCGAAAGCCTCTTCGTGTTTGTATCGACAGACGTATGTTGAGTGACTTTTGAAACACGCCGGCCATGCATGCGTTCAGCTCAGGGGCCGGAGCCCCAGCGCAGGAACTACGAAGGTCTACTGGATCGATGAATATATTACGAGTTTAAAAACGAACAGTTACTGTTTCGATTGGGCTTCGAAATACTGTGTCGGATCGGACTTTGCTTCTGCGTCGAATCCCTTGTGATCCAACATCAATTGATTATTAGAAGACTCGTGCTTGTCCTCCGAAAGTGCAGGCTTTCGAACGTCTTGGTGGAGTTTCTTATACGAAAGAATGCGGCGAAAGACATACTCGAGAACGTATCGCGCATCGCCTCGCTGGTCCTCCCGCAACTCCCGTGTAATGCCCATAATCTCCCCACTTTCCTTAATATAATACTCCAAATCATTGTCCGTACATTTATTCGTGAGCTGCGCGAGTCTCAATTGCTCTGAGGCAAAGTGTTCATCGAGGTCAAACTGATCGAGGGCCGGAGGCGGTGGCTCTCGCAGGATCGGGGGAAAGACCGCCGGATGCAGGGGCGGAAGCGGTGTTTCGAATTGCGGTGGAATGAGACTCAGGGGTTCAACCCGAAGGCCCATGTGTTTGTGGGCCTTGACACTTTCCGGAATGAGCTTAATGTCGTACTGGAATAACTCTGTATCGAAGAGCTTTGTAAAATCTCTCGGGAGCTCCTCGCTTTCTTGTAAACACGAGCGCAGGCGTTCACTTAGGGCCTCGGTATCGGGCAAGAGATGGGGTTCAGCGACTTCAGGCTCCTGTGCGTCTCTCGCGTCGAGCTCGATATCCGGGTGGTGGTTGAGCCACTTTAGGAGAATGTCCATGAGTTTGGCATTTTCTTCTTTCTCGATCCAGGCGTCGGCAAAGATGTCACTCGATCCGAGCACGGCCACTCGTCCGTGTGTGGTTGTTTTCTTGACTTTTTCCAGATCATCGATTTCTTCACTGTCACGTTGGTTATTGTGTTTGCTACTGTGGTGAGAAGGATGATCATCGAGACTTTGTGGTGGTGATTGCCACACGGCGCCAATGGGACGATTCATGGGATAGGAAATGTAGCCCGTGGATAAAATCGGTATCGCCGGAGCCTTGATGTCCAACGTCGTGCCATAGGGATAGACAAAATCCAGGCCCTTGTGGTCAAAGGCCGTGACTTCTGCGGGATTGTTGTTGTTCGCAAACGTGCCTTTGTCTTGACTACTTGTGGCCAAGGCGACGCGAGCAATTTCACGATTGACAATGCCATTCGAGATAAAGACTTCTTTCGGGTGAAGGTATTTGTAATATACCGTGCGAATGACCGAGTCGTCATTGTACGAGATACCGTAGGATTCTTGCAAAAAGCTATTGACGTTGGCATCTTTACCGCGTTTGTCGCTGTCGCCCATGAGAAAAAGGACACTTCCACCTTCGTTCACATACGTATTGATGTGTTCGAATTCGACGGTACTAAATCGTTCTCGTGGATTGGAAAAGATCACGATATTGGCTTTTTTCATACGCTCGAGTGAAATGTCATCTTTGTTCACTTCAACGTTATACTGGCTGCGTAATTTACGTGCAAACTTTTTATATCCACTCGTGGGAACGTATAATTCTTTCTTGCAAGCATTGAATAGCACGACATTGGATGATTTTGTGGTACTCTGTCCGGTCTTCACTGGATCGCGAGCAAGGTCCATATCCATGATGATAATGTCTATGGATTGTCGTGACAAAAATAAAAATCTTTGACCGTTGAAAAGATACTTTGAAAAGATGCCAAGATACTTACGCGACCTGGCGTGTGATTGGCCCGTGCGTTGAGCACTTTTGGACCGGAGCTCGCGAGGGAAAACACCCTAACCCTAGTACCGAAGTTCAGGAAATCCCAGAATCCTGTCCAACCGTGGTCCACCGAAAAAGAAAGACGAAAAAGAAAAACAGATGAAATGAATCAAACGAATGGGACGAAATGAATCAAACGAATGGGACGAAATGAAATCAAACTATCCATCTGGACTGCTTTTAGCATCTGCTTCCGCTGTAGCTTCATTCTAGGCCTTCTATATGTCTTTGAACTACCGGTAGACACCACCAGTTTGTCACGGTTAGTAATTTTCTGGACTTGGGCATGACTCAAGGTGAGAAGCATCGGATCGTGGTATCGTATCGAAGGTCTCAAACATTTCGCTAGAAATGTGGCATTTCCTTTGAGTGAACGTGTTCGTCTCTCGATTCAGCACTAAGCTCCGCTCAATGATAAAGTCGTTTCTTTTCACGGTGGCGGCAAGTATTACAATGGTCTATATTCCGCCTGTAGTACAAGTTTGTTGTTAGGTTTTATTCAAATTTCACAATATTCAACCATTGCCATGAGTTTCTTCACTTTTGAGTGCCTTCATATCGCCCATCGTATAAATTGTACCTTTTATAATTGCACGAAGGCTACACACGATTACGTATCAAAGAGGATGTGATGATTTGCAAATTCCGGGAGCGCTTGATCTTCGTCAGGTGCACACAGTATGCCACCATCCTGTGCCTTCAAAAATCAACTTTCCTCTGTCGGTCCGCTCGGGGAATTGAACCCCGGACCTCTCGCACCCAAAGCGAGAATCATACCACTAGACCAAGCGGACGCATATACCGGTTGCCAATCAAATTATATTATTGTATTTCATCTATTCTATCGTTTTCATGAAATGAGCATGCTGTCCATTTCGTACTACACACCTGAATATACACTCTGTTCGACGACCCTTGTGCTAATGTCGAAAACCCAGGATGATTTTCGTCAAATGCTGCAGAAGAAACGAGTTGCTTCTGTACTGACGAGCAGCAGCTCCTCATTGAATGGAAAATCGAATATGCATCAAAAAAGCAACCCGGAGAAAACCAAGCGCTCTCGAAAAGAAATGCCCAGGTCGTCTGGATTCGAGAAGAAAAAAACCAGCCAGGAGACGAAGCCAAGTCAATATCGCGATCGCGCGGCGGAGCGACGACATGCAACACAACAATCCAATCCTAATGAAACACCAGAGGATGAATTCGTGCCGGTCAAAGGGTTGGATTTTAAACGCCTGGCCCAGTTGAAACAACACCAGTCCGTCGCGAAGACATCTGCGCCAGTGTGTCGTGAATCTCCAGATCCGACCCCCAGATCGAGGACTGAGATAGGCCAAGCGATCCATGACTGGATTCTCACGAAGACTCGGCGTTCGTGCTTTGACGCGAGTCGATTCAAGTATGAATTTACGCTCATGCACGAAAGTGAATCGATCGATGCTTTGCCCACGACGATACAAAAAAGTAAAGAAGAACTCGAGCTATATCAAGATAATCATCCGTGCATGAGTTCAGGACGCATGAAACCAACTTTTGACTTTGCCACGGTGCGGAATGATGAAGTGGGTCAAACGTCGAGAAGAAAACGCCAAGTGGCTGCTTACGAAGAACAAGAGCGCAAACGCATGCAGGTCGAAAATGAAAAACGACAACAATGGCAAGCTCTTGAAGCCGCAGAAGAAGACATTTTTCCAGAATCTGAATTAATGGATCCAGTTCTTGGACCTAGTCGAGGACCTGCAGTATTAGGACCTGCAGTATTAGGACCTGATTTCCCAAAGGACAGTGCCAAGACAACATCTTATTTTGACACTTGTGATCGCACGAGAGTGGAAGAAGAGAAAGGTATTGCTGGTGCAGTCTCTTGGGATCAAACGATTGAAGAACAAGCACGAAAAGAACGACTGGCGAAATTAGAAGAAAAATTACTTGGGTCAAAGGAAGATGCGTATGGTGAATATCAAGGAACGTCCTTTGTCTATGGGGAAAACGAAGACGAAGATAACGAGCAAGATAAGAAGAAGAAGAAAATGAAACGTGCCGAGGGTCAAGACGAAGAGCAGCAGCATCAACAGCGCCGGAACCAAAAATTCAATGCCGATTTGAAAAAAATTGAAAAGTTAGTCGAGCAGAAAACCAATGAAAAAAAGAGCCAATAAAAGACTACTAGCAATGCTGTAAAAATACATTTAATATTTGCGCTGTCATCATGTTGGCACTAATTCTTTTGTGCTAGGCTTAGGGGAATATGGATACATGAATATGAATGCATGAATATGAATACATGAATATGGCAACGAGTACTTGTATGAAGATCCGGATATCCTGATAATAGTATCCGGATATGATCCGGTTGAAATGATCAGAAACGTCCATGGGCCAGATGATTGGCCGCGGTCCGGTCCAGGAACCATTCCACCGATTTGTCATTCGAAGACCTGTGCGCTGATCCGCATCATGTTCACGACGAGCGTACGTATGTTCATGTCCCGATCCGCGGTGTCAATGTCCAAATGTGCCCATCATCGAAGTTTCTCCACGACGATTCCGATTAATATTTTAAAAGACGGCACGGATCCACCACTCCAGGACATCTCCAGTTATCCTGAATCGTTCCATCAGTTACATGTCTCGGGCAAGACCTTGACCGAACTCCTGCGCATGGACGAAGACATGCGCAGTATGGAAGAAGAACAGCGACTGCTGAAATTGTACAATCGACATCGTATTCGAGAAAGAAATGTGATCAAAAAGAAATAGGTACTCAAGGAATCCTATGGCCATGGTGGTGACGGTGATGATGCCGATGATGGTTCGCTTTTCCAGAATTATAGAAAATTGCAGATTGAATGTTGCTCGTTTTAATGTTGGTCTTGTCCTCAGGCATTTGAAAAGTGATAGTTTTCAACTGACCTAGTTTACTATGATACCGAATCATGCCGGCATCTCGAGGAGGCGCGTGGAAATCCGTCGACCGGTGCTTCTTTTTCTCGTCGGCTAATTTTTGAAGGCGGTTGAGAGATTTTTTGTTCAAAATTTCCGTCCGCACGGCTTCGGCGATGAGCGCTTGTTGGGTCAGTGGCGTGACCACGGGTACTTTTTTACGGCCTTGACTTTTTTTCTACCGGATCGTATCATGGATGATGTCAGAACCGGGCATCCTCCTCGATGAAGATATGAATATATTCATATTGACATATAGTAGACGTTTTACCATTTCAATGGTTCTTTTCTCCAAGGCTTGACTAAAGACAGTACTTGCTTCGACCGTTGATTTCCGTAATTGTCGCTGGCCAGCGAGTATCAAGACCTTTGGTTGAGATGGTTGACCGTCCGTCGTGCGTCTCGTACTTGGGCGAGTCCGCGTGCGATACGGTTCTCGATAGGCCAAGGATGTCGTCTACGTCGTTGAGAATGTACACGATGTACGTTGTCAATATATGGAAGACGGGGTTTTAAGGTTTTGCGGGATAACCCTAAAACCCTAAGTACGATTTGTATGTTTACCGACCTTGGGTTTTTTTCTCATTCGTGTGTTCTCTATCCCGTCTTCATCATGAACATCATCATCTGGGTTTTCATCCTCTTCAAAATCATGATCAAAAATGTCTTCTTCCTCTATCGATAGGACCGTCGTCGGAGGTTAATATTGGTATGGTTTGTTGGATAGGTCTATAGCTATCCAGAGCTGTGGGATCGACATACCTTCTTCTGAAGAATATTGAGCATCATTATCATCGATATTCCACGCATCTTGTTCCCAAAAATCATGATCAGCCTCTTTTGCTTCTCCGAGTAATTTATTCATACGCAAACCTCGGGTCGAGCGCGAAGGTAATTCCTTCTTCGTCTCGATCTCTTCGTTAGAACTAGAGTCTTCATCACCACTACTACTACTACTACTACTGGAATCACTTGGCTTCATGGCCACGATGTCTGCTGAATATTCAATACTGCAAAGAACGCACCAGACAGGTTGTGGCCGTTGAACGAACGGTCCGGTCAACCTGCAGAGCCTGCGGGCCAACGGGCATGACCGTGGATGAACTAGATACACACTCATTATTACGGGCTGTCAAGTACTAAAAAAAGGTGCAATTAGTATTTTCCGATCTTTCCCATTTTCCCATTTTCACACGTTTGAAAAGACAACAGACAAAAGCCTATTCGACGCGATGTATCTCTATCTGAGTAAAAAAATCGCCATCCCGAATAATACCAACCTCTACTCTCTCGATTGGAATTCAGATCACGGCTGGCTGGCTTGTGGTGGAGAAAATGGACTCCTCAAGGTCCTGAAGATGGAGGCCGTGACGCCTGCGAATAATACTAGTACTCGGGATGGGCCACGAGGGATTGCCGCTCCGTCGAATCTCACGATGAATCAAACTCTTGAGGGTCACTCCAGTGCCGTCATTTGTTCGAGTTGGAATGCCAACTATCGAAAACTCACGACATCCGATGCCTCAGGCTTGATCATTGTCTGGATGATGCATCGAGGTGTGTGGGTCGAAGAGATGATTAACAATCGACACAAGAGCGTAGTCACGGATATGAAATGGAATCCAGATGGACAAAAGATTTGTATCATTTATGAAGACGGTGCGGTGATTGTGGGTGGTGTGGATGGTAATCGCATCTGGGGCAAAGAACTCTCGAATGAGCTCGCGCTGGTAGAATGGAGTCCAGATTCACGACACCTCTTGATCATTACAAAGGAATACCAACTTCATCTCTATGACCATAATGGATCCAAAATATCGTACGTGAATTATGAATATTTTTGAAATTACGAATATCTGAATAATATTCAGATATTCAATTTGAATATGACAATTTGAACATGTTAAAATGAACATGTTAAAATGAATATGAAAATTTGTAAATATGTACCTATCTGGAAACCCGGAACATGACCATTGTCGTAACAAACATGATGACAATAGTCGATTACCGTTGTATGCAGTGGATGAAAGTACAAAAAGTAAGAATTATAAAATCGTGGGCATTCATTGGTATGATGGAGTGGAAGGATACGTGCAGCAAAATGTCCCGACATTGGCAATTGCGTTCAAGCATGGACTCGTTCAAATCAGCCGATCTGAAATCGATGATGATCCGATTCTCATTGATACTGGAATGGAGCTCCGTCGGTGTCGCTGGAATACCAATGGAACGGTCCTGGCTCTGGCTGGAACGCAAATAGTGAGAAATACCAAGTAGGTCTCGATTTTTGAATACCCTTACCATTCTATAACATATTATGCGATTCTGATTATTTATGAATATGTCCTTTTGAATATTTTTGAACTCAAACTTTTGAATATTTATAAATATATTCACACATAATTGTGTAATTCTGAATATATTCAAAAACGCTCAATCGTTGAATATATCCATTTAGCTCCTCCGAATCCACACGCGTGAATGTGGTTCAATTCTATGATCCCTATGGTGTTCACATCAAGAGCTTAAAAGTTCCTGGTTCGGCCATCGAAGCCTTGAGTTGGGAAGGTGGAGGACTGCGCATTTGCCTGGCCGTGGACTCGTTTCTCTATTTTTCCAATGTCCGTCCGGATTACAAATGGGGTTACTTTTGCCATACGTTGGTCTATGCCTACACCAGTATTGCCCAGTCGGAATATACCGTCGTCTTTTGGAATACCCGAACGAATGAACGCGTGGTCAAGCACGTACCCAATGTGTTATTCATCGCCACGTCGAATGATGATACGTGTGTCTTGTGCAGTGCCAATTTACCCGATCATCAGAATCTAAAAGTAACTACATTTGTGAATATCTGAATATCTATGAATATAAATCTGTGAATATCTATGAATATGGGAATATGAATATGAACATCTATATATGCGAAGAACTGAACAATATGAATATCTGAATATAAACCAAAGACGAACAAAAGATACGAAAAAGTCGATGAATAAATAAACTCAAAACCTCTCTGGTACTAGAGCTGCACGCTACTCCTGTGTGACTCCATTGGCTCTCCCGTGGACTCTAAAGTCGTGCCGATCTCCAATCCAAAAGTCGTCGTGATGACCCAATATCATGTCGTAGTCGCCTCACAAGATGAAGTCTATACGTGGCACTATCGCACGCCCGTCTCCAAGTTAACCAGTATCTCGCACAATGCTCTTCGTCAAAGTGATGGACGAGAACGGATATTTCATATTGACACCTCATTGGATGATGTGCCGCCTCAAATTCCACAGCACTACGTTCGACCGACTCTGGATGATTTAGATGAGGAGCAGACACCCGTGGATCCCATTGTGGCCATGTGTGCCAATACCACGGTATTATATGTCGCCCGAAGTTCAGGTTCGTTTTTGAATATCTTGTTGTTGAAACTTCGAAGCATATCTGAATATGGGTCGAATGCAACCAAGAACATCTGAACATCGACCAGAATATCTATTCAAACCATCTGAAACTGAATCATAGGCCAGTGCTCTCGCTATACCTTGCCTCATCTTAGCCTCGAACATGCCTACGACTTACCTTGCCGTCCGCTCTCGCTTTCGTTGAATTCCACAGCCACTCGACTCGGGATTGTTGATATTCATAACGTCGCACGATTGTATGATGTCGAGGCCCAATCTATTGAGAAAGATGGTCTAAAACACGAAAC
>JACKZZ010008017.1_pt1 | contig 14770 bp, 16 predicted proteins | sample 8027871 | NCBI WGS metagenome assembly JACKZZ01 (sample SAMN15724774, study PRJNA655200) | protist metagenome | isolation source: fluorescence activated cell sorting (FACS) single amplified genomes of... | place: USA: West Boothbay Harbor, Gulf of Maine | collected 2000-07-19
TTTCCAAGTTCTATTTTCCGTAGACGGATTTTTCAGACTGGACCCTGGAAACGTGTCTGGACCCAAGAAACGAAATGACCTACCTATCGCGCACCGAGGAGGAGGCCCTGAACTCGTGCGTTCCGCTTTTGCGGATACTGATACAGAACCCGATTTTCCACACGGAGTTGACGGAACTGTCGGGAACTTGGTGAGCATTGTGCCATCGTTTCCTCGTTAAAAGTGAAAAATAGTATTATCTGCAGTTCAATATGTCAGTATTTTACACCGCAAGATCACTCAATTCAGTGAGCATTGCTTGTTACTCCTGAAAACCGCTCGCAGGCGCCCGTTTCAAGCAAGAAGTTGCCTTTGTTGGCCGAACTGCTACCAAGCATGGAGGCGGAGTCCCGCACGTCGTCGCTGACTTCCTGGAAGCCGGAGCACGGCAACGCACTCGTGGAGAACCTGCTGTTCCAGTGGAATCGCCTTTGGGAGGAAAAATTCTTCGCGCAGCGGGAGAAGGACGCGCACCAGGCCAGGATGCACGCGGTGACCCTCCAGTTCTTCCAGGGAGACGAGCTCGAGCTCGAGGCGCTGGTCGGGAGGGCGAAGAGATTGGCGAAGTTCCGCGCAGACCCCTTGTCCGACCAGAGCAGGCACCCTGTTTGCGCAGACGCGGTGCAACGCCTGGTCGGCGGCGCCCGGCGCGGCGAGAAGGACGCCCCCGCGAAAGTGGGGTCGGGAGGGACTGGGAGGGACGCCCCGTCCAAGCAGCGGGGCCACGCCTCGAAAGACTCGGCCGCACCTCTCGTGAGGCCCAAGTCCCTGGTACCCAGGGACCGCCGCCGCAGCTCCGTGGGGAGCTCGCAGGACCGCGGCCAGAGCCTGCCCACGCTGCTGGCTTCGCCGGAGAGAAAAGCCAGGCGCGGCAACGTCGGCAAAGTGGCGCCGCAGAGGGGCAGCAAGCCGCTGCGGAGATCGTCCTGGCACTGCTGCGCGCAGAAGGCAGGAAAAGAGGGTGGCGCGGCGGACGAGGCACTCTCAGATCTGCAAAAGCACGTGCGCCGAAGGGTGCCCGGGATCCTGCAGCTGCGGGAACAGATGTAGCAGTTTTGCGAAACGGCGAAACGCATTTGAAGTTTTTCCCAGTCCCTGTCCTGGCGGAGACGCATGCAGAAACTGGGTCCTCGCGGAGTCCGTCGCGGAGACGGCCGCAGACAGAGAGCCCGCACGGCGTGGGCGAGAGCCCGCGGCGGGCAACGCGGGGTCGGCATCTTCCGCAAGCGAAGCATCGGTGTGTGCTGTGATGGATCGCGAGTTTCGGTCTGTGAATACTCTGGATGTCCTGCATTTTTACCTGCTTGCGTTCGCAGAGACTGCGAGTGCCCCTCTGGCGGCGTTGTTCTTCCTGTCGCCGAGGCAGGCGCTCTGCGTCGCGTTATTTCTACAAGAATTCAACCGTTGGCTATGCAGTCGTGGAAGGCGAGTTTTCTTTCGCGAGTTCACGGAGCTCCTGAAGCAGTTGGGACGCGTTGCCACGAAAGGCCAGCGCGAACGGTGTTGCAGCCAGAAGCGCCACGGCGAAGAAAGCAACTGCGGGGTCGGGCGAGGCCAAGCACCGCGGTCGCGCCAACCGCCGCAGCGGGCGAGCTCGACTCTGCAGCAGCTGATCAGCAGGACGCGGGCCTCGCAGCGTCTCCCGCAAACGCGCAGTGACTGGCGGCCCCGCACTGGCAGCGCCTATGGCTATTGCTCTGCGAGCCGTCGTCCATCGGCACAGAGGAGGGCGAGGCGCAGTGAAGGCCCTGGATCGCAGCATGGGCGAGGCGTTCGTAATTGTGGACGCCAAGGAGGGCCTGCTGCACGAGGCCGCTGGTTCCGCTGCTGCGAAGTCTTTCGCTACGAGTCGCTGATGAGCACTCTGGAGAAATGGACTTTTTTCGAAAAACTTTTTTCGAAGACCAGGTGTTCCAGCAAGGCACCCGGCCTCGAACCTGGTAAGAGCGGCGGTTCCCGCCTGTGCGGCGGTCCCACGTCAACCATATCAAAAAGACGCAGAAGTCGCACATTCGCAGAGTGATGGCCGTTTGGCGGTCCCGCATCAGCGACGCCAGCGGCGACGCCGGAGACACACTGTACACGTTGAGAAACCGGACACTAAACCTCGCCAGGGTCGACTCTGAGCTCGCGCGACAAGTGTGATCCACTCGTCGAAGAACGCCACCAGATCCTCCCTGCTGCTATCTTCCCGATTCTTCCTCTGTCTCCAGAATTGTCGCGTTTCCCGCCTACGCTAAGGGACCACGACAAGAACGACAAAGAGAAACACGAAACGAAAAATGAAAGAGCTTGAGAACGCGAGGAGAGAGACGAAAAGAGAAGCCGAGAGACTCCGAGAACGCAGAAGATTGAAACGAAATGTTACCTTATTAAAGAAACAAACACTCAAAACACCAAAGGACACACTAGAGTTGACGTCTGTCACAATTTCTCCAGAAACCCAAATAAAAGTCAAAGATCAGAACAAGACGCGCCACGGAGGCCCGACACACGGCCGGCCTCCAAACACGAATCTCGGAACGTGAAAACCGATCCTACCCGTAAAAACACAAACCGTTTTTTTCGCCATAACGGAGACCGATAACGGTCAAATAACCGGAAATCTGGTTTGCCAAAACGTTTTCGCGCATTGCGATTTCGTTCTCGTTTCTCGCCGTCGGCGTCCTTCGTAGATTAGAGAAAATTCGAAAAAAGAACGAAATAAAAACCCATATCTCGCGCTACAAGTACAAGGTATTCCCAACGACGGTAGAGATAGGAAGTGTTGGATGTTTCCGGTCTGGCTAGAGAAAAAACAAATTGAATTTATGTTTCTGGTCTAGGTAGAGAAAAAACAAATTGAATTTCGATTCATGAAGTATGTATGCATATCGAGCGGTCTAGCGTATTCTGATAGGAGAGCGATCTACAATCTCGATAGGAGCTCGAATATTCAATCATGTATTAATGTGATCGAGTAAATTGGAATTTCAAATTCGTCTTTTAAAGGAATTCTGATCGAGGATATGTAAATTTCAAAAACCAATTAAAGATGACATGAGACCGGAGTCTTATTTTCTAATTGGAAATTGAATGACCTGACGAAATACAATATCTCTCCAGAAAAAGATGAATTTCTCTGTCGAAGAAACGTGGAATTTTTATGAATCTGATGTATGGGAAAAGATGTATTGTATGGATATCTCTCGAGAAAAAGATGAATTTCTCTGTCGAAGAAACGTGGAATTTTTATGAATCTGATGTATGGAAAAAGATGTATAAAAGAACTAATATTTCACCACCACGACGCAACGTCAACAGATTAATTTCAAGAATAAATATTTCACCAACGACGAAATCGTCAACAGATTTCCAAATTACGCAGACAGAGACGGCATCTGCGTTTTTTTTTGTGTCGCCCTCGCTCAGCAAAATATTCAAGTTGCAATTCGTGATATGAATAACTCATTCTCAATGCATGCAAATTTGCCCGATTTCCTCCCAAAAAATTTTCCCGGCATGCGGGCTTTGTTCTACTGTTGGTTCAAAAACGGAATTGAGTACCGATACGGAGTAAAAATCACGAATTCCGAACCGCCAAATGACTGAGACAGATCAAAGGGAGAAAAAAGTGAGCAACTCCGGAACGTTGAAAGACGGGAGAGGGGGTCCGCCAAAAGAAGGGGTGGCCGAGCCGGCGTCGGATGCCATTTTGATTTTGTCCCATTTTTCAGGCCGGGGGACGGATTCTGAAGCTGGTACGGACATCCCCCCCGAGAGGATGCTCGAGTCGGCGCCGGGTGCCATTTTTGCCCCACTTATGAGCAAGCTTTCAGGTTGGAGAGCGGATTCTGAAGAGGACGCGGATGCCTGCCTCCGAGAGGGATGACCGAGTCGGTGTCGTGTGCCATTTTTGGGTCAGGTGTATCAAAAAATCACAAGCGTTGGGATTCGCTCACCAAAAGACACCCCTTTGGAGGGACCAAAAAACTGACCAATTCGGGACCGTCAAAAGACAGGCGCACTGAAAAATCACGACCTGATGATGAACTGAATCTGATCGGCGTGTCCGCCGATCAGATTCAGTTCATCATCAGGTCGTTTTCAGAAAACCTATCACAGAAAACTGACGACCCAAAACAACACAAGACAGCCAAGCCATCAAGAAAACTGTACCTTGACCACGAGCCAAAACAGCCACGAACGATACGTGCGATGACTCTCTTGTGGTTGTTATTTATTCGCAACTGAACACAATGAATTTATTATTATATCCAACCCAAAAACATCTGGAAAGGAGAGGCCTCCCGAAGGGGCTACGCAGTCGCCGGAGAAAAAAACACAATTGGAAACCTACGACAAACAACGACAACGACAACAAATCATGAAAGATCAAAACTCATTAGCTATTTTTTCCTCTTTTTTACAACGTCTCCAAATACTTTTTGTGGATTCTTCTTGAAACAATCTAGTTTTTGTTTCGCGAGCTCAAGCGACTTTGCCGGATTGCTTTCGTCGACGACAGTGTGTGCGAAGACCCTCCTTCCCTTGAGCGAAAAGGACGAGACGAGTTGTGGCTTGCGTCCTTCCGCACCGTTGGGCTTGTGCTGAGCAGTTATCCCTTTCGGGAGTTTCCCAAGGTCGGCCAGAGAGTGTTTGGGTGCTCTCTTCTCCGGATCATGGTAAAACCTGTCACGAAACAGATTGCTCCCCGTGCGATTCGGCTTTACCTTGTTCTGCTCGTGCTCAATTGGGGGTTGGAGGAATTCCTTCAGTTTTTTTAGGTCCTCCTCTTCACCGCGTCGGTGAGCGTGCAAAAGGGCGCTGTCGATAGATTCAAAGACCAAACCGGGCCCTTCGCCCCCGGAGCAACGAGCGCATTTGCACATCCACGCTTTTCCGTGCCGAACAATTTCTTGATACCGACACATTTTGCACAGTTTTTGCCATGCTCTTAGTTTCCCAAATCAAGACAACACACGTGCACCAGGACTTCATACTCTGCTAATTAGATAATTAAAATTATGTTCTGTGCTAATTAATGCCTAGCTTGTGCATCGTGTCGTTTTTGAATTAATTAAGTGCTTTCTCTTGATTGATAAAATGTAAATATCGAATTTTGTGTGTCCATCTTTCCCATCTACTTCGTGCAATACTGGAAGGAATATTACTACATCTGCAAAACTGAAGAACTCCATGATTATAATATACCCATGTTTATGTGAACGTTACGATCGAATCAACAAATACGAAATAATATACAAATAAAATGAATTCACACCATCACACGCTTAATTTTCGGAAATGGCCGAAGCTGGGAGAAATCCTTAATGCTTTTTTCTAGAACCCGAGCTTCCCGCATGCTTCCCATTTCGGGTGGGAACCTGATGATCAAACCATCCATTTTGATGCATGAATAGGCGACGACAGGAATACGTCAAAAGCGGGGGGGAACGGAGAAAGAATATGCTGCTAGCATCCCGCGAATTCGATCGATATATTACACACTGTCGACGTTAAATTTAATAGTGATACCTGTGATGGGGTTGCAGATTTTGTCGTAACCTCCCAGGATGGAAAACTTGTCGATGCCCCCGGGAACGTTGAGCGGGCACGTGAAATAAAACATGTCCCAAGTGAACATACTCGTGCCGTTTTCGTCATAAAAATCCGCGACTCGTTCATGCAACTCCGCGCCATTCCAGGGCCGCCACCTACAAAACATAGATGATTATTGATTCGATTCGCGTCTAGTACACACACATGACAATAATGCAGAAACGTAGAAACCATCGAAGGAGTCCTCGGTCCCGACCCTGTCTCCTGCTCCCAGACAGTTACTCTGCTCATAAATCATAATAGCAATTGAAAGAATTGCAAAAAAATACATGACTTCAAACATCCAGAGTAGGAATTGTAGGAGTTGGAAATAGGTCACAACCCAAGGACCATGACCGCTGCCGAAAAAGAACTCGTACGTGGAGGAGAGCAAAATTCTGAAATTGTATTTCGAATATTTTATGTGTCGCTAGCGGCAGAACGCGAAACGATGAACATCAGTAAAGTAATATCTTGTCATCCAGACAGAAGTCAAAGACTATTATTAGACTTTGCCCGTTTGTATTTAACTTTAACGATGTATAAGAGAGTCTGTGGTAGTGAACCACTGTGCAGTATCTCTTTAACAAAAATTACTGTATTAAAAACATATACTTTGTGGTTCTGTCGTTGCGCAGATAGAGGCCAAAAGTGAGTAGGGACCACTCCATCAAATCGAGAATCATAAATGTTAGCACGATGAAAATTTTCACGCCCTCGAAATCTTCGGCGGCCGGATCGGTCGCATCGTCCGGTCGGCTGTATGTCGTCCGCGGAAAGTTAGGGATGAATACCATGCTCGTCCCGCGCAATGAAAAGAACATGACCGTGAGGGCGATGGAGGACACCATCTGGAGTAACAAACGCAATCGCAAGAAACGCCCTCGGCAGTAATAAAACTCAATACGAATAATAACAGATTTTCATTTTGTAAAGATTTTATTTCCTTCACCTTCTTAAATGAATCTCAATCTGCTATTATACATTCCAATATTATCCAATGAATACCTTAATCAACTGCCTGCTTTGGTAGCGCAGAAAGACTTCGAACTGCACGAGTTGGGAGTAGTGTCGGATGAGGAGGAAATCGGCCGCTGAGATATTCAGTTTTTTCTGCATGATTTTGTTCGCGGAGAAGCGTCGAGCGACCCTCCGTCCCGGGGCCGGCTTCGCTGACTCCTCAAAGTAGTTGGGCTCCAGGTGGATTCGCGCGAGATCCGAGACGTCTTCCTTGACCTTTTCCGTGAGCCGGTTGAGCTGCTCGCAGTAGAGTATTTGCTTCTCCTCCGACATCTCCGGAAAGGGTATGTAGCCCTCGTTCGCCTCGGCGAGCTCCAGCATTTCCTTCGCGATCGGTGAGTTTTGGGCCGCGAACTCTCGCAACAGCTTGTTCTCCACGGGGTTCACCTCGTAGTCATCCTCCAAATTGTACACCTTCTTATAGCTGCTTTTCAGGTCCATCGCCGGAACAAATAGGCTTTTCTCCGTGTCGACATTCGCATCCACATCCAGCCCCCAGTCCTCCAATTTCTCCGTTATGCGTTGCTGTGGTGTGGGAATTCAAAGTAATGTGATGGTAGTGAAGAAAATCATTGTAAATACTAAATATTAATTCATTTCATAATTGTCCACACAATTTCCACTTTTCACTTTTCACACACTGAACCCGGTCGTTGCAATAGACTGTTGTTACTGTGAACGGTTGCTATTCAATTCTACCCGCATGGAATTTCGCGTTGATTGCCGATCCACTCTCTGGGACAGCCGGGCTGAGCGCCGCGTGCTCTTCCGAGAGACCGCCTGCGAGTATCTGGCATCCGAGGAGTCCATGGGCTTGACTGCATCGGAATCCGTGAGCTGCATCGTAGTTTCCTCAGTCAGTAGCGCAGGCAGAGCCCGGCTCTCTTGAGAGCCGCAGCCGTTCGCCTCAACAGAGGCGATCACGCTATCCGTTATGCTCGTTCGACGTTTATCCAAAACCTCCTGCAATGTGGAGGATTTGCGGGCCACAAGCCCGGAAAGCTTGCTCATGACGACAAATTCTCCGTTGTCTTCTTGCTCCTTCAGACTCTTCTGCTCCTGCCCATAAAACATGCGGCAAAGTTCCCAACACGTCAACATCTTGGGCGGCACGTTCACCTGAAATGATTCACAAAAAATCAATTTTGTACAGCTCTGCTATTATACTACGCATAAAATGTAAATGAATCCTAAGATAAATCTGCCCAAATACCGCAGTAACGCGGACATTCGTGAACTGAACGAAAAACTTCTGCGGTTGGTCTTCGTCGCCCCATAGCTCCTGCTGAAACTCATGATCGCCGCGGCAAAAATCTACCTCTAACCACCAACACACAATCAAACGTTTTGGGATATCTGTGTGTCAAATGATGTGAAGTTTGAAATCAAATCAAACAAATATCAAAAACAACAGCAACTAGCAATCCAGACAGTGACAAAATTGGAATTCCTTCCCACTAGTGCGGCCCTGTCTATTAGATTTCTTTGGATGTTGGTACAAAATCTAAAATCTTAAATCTAAAATCTAAAATCTCGACCTAAAATCTAAAATCTAAAATCTGGCACTGGTCGAAAATCTAAAATTTGCAACCCTAACCCTAACCCTAACCACCCTAACTCTAACTCTAACCCTAACCCTAACGGCACTGCTGGGCTGTTTTTTTTTCTATTCCCTCCCTGGCCCTAACCGGTTCGCTCCATGGGAGAGTTTTATGCACAAAACCCTAACAGGGTTTTTGGCACTGCTGGGCTGTTTTTTTTCTATTCTCCCCCTGGCCCTAACCGGTTCGCTCCATGGGGGATTTTTTCGCCCAGGGCCCTAACGGGGTTTTGGCACTGCTGAATGAAATTTTAGATTTTAGCCATATCGGAAATTTTAGATTTTAGATTTTGTAATTTTAGATTTTAGATTTTTAGTACGATTTTAGATTTTGTATTGACATCCGATTTCTTTGGAGTCTTAAGTTCCGTTCGAAAAAAAATACCTGTTGTGTTTTTCACAAACCACTGCAACCAGGCGATGCATTTTTGGTAAAACGGAGGGAACGTGTAAAACGCTTGCTTGTGGGCGACTCGAAACTGCGACACAGCATTAGCCTCTGTGAAACGAAATCCAAAATGCCACACCGCATGCAAAAAATCCTTCATAGCCATCCCTACAACCATAAGCGGATTCGCAGCCATCTGCGAGATAGAATTTCATTCATTCCCTAGTGAAACAAATTCAAAATGCAAAGAAGAAATCCGATTTAAAAGCCGGTACACTGCCACGAGGGGAACGATGTGACATCGTGTTTTCTAAAATCAATACTGGGATTGGGTCACGGTCACCAATCCCGTGACGGTGACTCTTCCGCCAGAATAACAAAGACAAGTCAAAAACAAAAAGGGTGCGGGGGACCAGACACAAAGGTGCGGGGGACCAGACACAAGGCCGGTAAAACATGTCAGCTGGTCCCGTGTAACATACTGTCATATCTCGATGTACTAGCAACGGTTCGTCCGTCGTCCATTTTCAGGTCGTTTTTTCCAACAAATACCAGAACGCCTCGCCCAACGAACGTTTTCTGGCAATCGATCCAGAGTTGGATCACATTTCGAAAAACCGACAGACGCGTCTCCTTCTCTGCAGGAGACATACCGGTACGCCACGCGAATTGCTGATGCTGGAACGCGCCGAGTTTGTTGTATATCGGAAAAAGAACGGAATACATAAAACTGACCTGAGAGTTTTTTTTCCGACCCAAACACATGATATTCATGCAATCTCTCCGTAAGTCCGAATTTCATAAAAAGAACGTGTCACACATTCCACGAAACCCGAAGTTGAAGTCATAGTGCTCATATTTTTTCGTCATTTTTCATTCACAATATACGAGCGCCGTTTGAATCCCAATCCCGATGATAGATGGCAGGACGAAGGTCGCTTCGCAGATCGATTCTCGCATGGCGGGAAACGCCATCATGAATCTCGTGAAGCTTACCTGCCCAAAGAGGGCGAAAACCCCCACAAAACAAATATTTGTGATGACACCATACAACCAATTGAGACGCTGTTTTCGTTGCGACCCATAACTGATGAAGAATGACAACTTCATCACAATGGTTGACAATATGACGAGCACGAAATATCGCCCCGCCAGGGTCTCCAGACCGCCTCTGCCGGCGTCGTCCACGGGAATGGGGTTATCCACAAAGGAAGTCCATCCATTTTCGTAAGACGTGACCTGGGCAAACCAATAAAGTGCCACCCACAAGATCGTAAAGCTGGCAAATCCCGTCCAATCCGCCATTTTATTCTGCATGACCATGTACAATAGGCCGGCGTTCCAAAAGGCCTGCGGTATCCTCCGCAAAATGTCAAACGTATAATCCCACCTCGGCTGTGGGACTTCAAAATAGAAACCTGGTTCAAACGTTGACAACATTGGCAATTGCTATAATATCCTTAAACTTTGGTGCTTTTTGAATTAGAAAATGCATGCCAAGAATTCGAAAGAAAGAGCAGTGGGAGAAGTCAAAACATTGAAGCTACGGCATATATTCAAAAAAACTTTATAATTAATGCCAATACATGCTATTGAATCCTATTTGAATTCGTATTTGACATTTCTTGTTGGAGAATCGAACCTGCAAACAGATATTTTATATAATATACCTGTAAAAATGTCCCAATCGAATACCATTTGCAGTCTTCTTCACGCGGGGGGAGCATCGTTCCTGTTTGTCTGAGAGAGTAGACGACTTGAAAACCACACTCGACTCGACTTGCAATGGATTCGACTTGACTCGCTGTACCAGCTTCACCAAGCTTTCTGCCTCAGGCGAAAGCAGGTTCTGGTTCAAAACCTGTGTCGCCGGCAATAGAAACCTGTGTGAGAGAGGAGCAAGACGAGCAAGATTGTGTGATTAGGGCTTCGTATTTGACTATTTGTGCATTCCTATTTAATAGGAACCCCCTGTGTAACCACCGACGGCTATTACTACCTATTATGCGCAAGGGAAAATGTGCCGGCCCCATCACAACACAAACCTTAACTTTCACAATCGAATAGGATTGAGTTCATTATTCATTAAAAAAACCGTGGCAAACAGGGATCCACTCCAGGATGTATCTCTTGAAACTCTTTGAGGGAGGAGTTGTCTTCGAAATCTTTCCACGTCGCGGTATTCAGGTCGAAAGCGGGAGAACTCAACCAATCATGTCCTCGGAAAGCGCAATATTCCGCAAGAGTCTCGTTGCTGAATTCGCAAGATCTCTCATTACGCCACCGAAAGATGCAAAAACAGTAACCGACGGGTAACAACACAGCCGCGAAGACACATAGTACATACCCCGCCTTCAGAAACTTCGGTGACTTGGAGGCGAACTGCATTTCAAATGAATTTGGATAAACACCTCTTAACCTTACTCATGTCTCATGGGTCGAGATCCGTCAGCTTTCAAATACTGCATCAAAATATTTAGTAATTCTAATTTGCAATTGAATTGTCTCATCTGTCATAATAACACTACAGAATTTTATAAGACGTCTCCGCGCTATTCCGAGAGGATCAATCTTCACGTCCGAAATTCGCAACGTCCGAAATTCGCAAATACCCAGGGAGATATTTGCGGCCCGAGCAGCTGTCTCGGCCCACGCGTCTCATCCCGCAGGCTGTCGGCAGCTTCGTCGATTTCCTCATCGCTCAGACGCATGCAGTACTTCGCCATTCGACGCATACACTATATTTGTTAAAATAATTGTATTATTTGAAGGCTTCGGCTTCGGAAACTCCATGATCTCTTGCCCAAAGTGTTTTTTAAAACCCATTTTTTTTTGTAAAAACTCATTGCAAAGAGTCAATAATATGACTGATCTGATCACAAATAAAAATACGAAAAAACCCTTTTTTGATGACAATAACACTTTTATAATTATAAATCGATCAATAACCAGTTAGAATTTTCAGCCATACAAAATGATTCCAATGAATTTGAATGATACCCGTCCTATGGGTTGCCGAACTTGCTTGCCCGATTTCACGCGCCGGGATCGGGTCCGGGTCGGCTGTACTCGGACCTCCGTCTCGCGAGCCGCGGGCGCCGGAGACGACATCTTTTTCCTCGCGATTTACTACCACAATTCTCTTTCCACGATTTACTAGTATAAATATCAAATATTAAGTACTACCAACCTACCACGAAACCACGTACCCCACCCCGTCGGCCAAAAAAAAACCAAATACAATCAACAAACATTTAACAAACGAGGGAGAGCGCACGCCTTTAGAAAACGGGCGGCACGACGAGGTTGAGACAGAGCTGGTGCAATTTCACACCCTCTAAATATCATCATTAGGAGTCCCGAAATCCCGATTCCATTGCAGTGGCGTAACAAAATTTTGTTCCCTGCTTCAATCCATTTTACGGAAGTCTCGAACACTGATTTTCGGCTATTTTCCGCTATTTCCGCTTGTAACGCACAAAATGTACGTGCCACGCTGAGGCCAGAAATTCCTAGGGACCACCTGAAATCAAACCCCAGAAAAATCCGACACCCAGTGGGCCTCAGGGCTAAGCTCCCGTGGGCCGCTCCTGCTATGTTTTATCCACATCACGGCTGCCTGGGGCGCCGGCTCTCTTTTTTGAGAGAGGGTGTTTTTACGCACCCCTAGTAGTAACTCCTCTTTTTTTTATCTACTGCGCCATACCGGTCTTTCACGATTTCACGATAGGTAGAAAGGTGTTGCGCTCTCCAAAATTCGCGCATTGCACCGAAAATCTAATCCCGACCCAACAGTCGAAATCAGAACTAACTCCGACCCGAAGGCCAGAATTAGGTTTTACCCAGGTACCACACGGCGGACAAAAAGCATCCCACAATCCAGCCATGGTATAACGCAGAATACACTGGGTAGAATGGTGAGTATTCGCTTCTTCATACCGGTCTTTCACGATTTCACGATGGGTAGAATGGCGAGAGAGACTTGTAGCTTTTTCTACTACGCCATACCGGTCTTTCACGATTTCACGATCGGTAGAATGGTGAGACAGGCTGTCCCCAACTAAAAGTCTCTAGCGACCGGGCCACGGTGGTAGGCCAAGTCGCGTTCCTGCAAACAGAGGAATGTCCGCGACGGCACTCTGCTGCATCTTCCGATATGATGATTCCCGGTAGTTTGGACGCACCACCTCTGCCTCGTAGACACGCTGACGTGGAGCAGATGCCCTTCCAAACGGCCCCCCGCGGGAGCCAACCGTGGCACAGCTTCCCAACAAAGCAGAAAAAGCTCCTCCGATGAATCCGCGAAGAGGAACGGGAAAATCGCGACGGTCCCAACCATAGGCGCGGTACGCGAGCCGGACGCGGGGTCAACCCACGATGGGGACCAGGAAAACCGGCCGCTCCCATGCATTTTTCCTACTACTACGCGCGCATTCTTCTGGGGGGAGACTCCGCCTCCCCCCTTTCTGCAATATTGGAAATGCCCAAGGCCGGGGCCTTGAGCCAAAATGGCTATTTAGAGCATTTTACGAGCTGTAGACAAGGAACTAGACGAACTATACGCCTTACGCCGGTCGGTAGGACGTCCACTACCCCACCGCCCCCCGCACGTGTCACGGTGCAAAAAGGGAGACGAGTGAGAGAAGAGGAAGGTCGTCAGGTACTCCGCGTCCGGTTTGGATACCCGCCAGGGGCCCGGGGCGTTTCGCATAAGACAACCAGGCTACGCGCCTTCCGTTGAAGGGCCGCCTTCCTACCCCGCGAGTTGACGACGGAGACGGGTAAAGTTACACAGATGCGGAACGAGACCTGAATCTGACGTACAAACGTAATCCTTGCTACTGCAGCGGAGTCATAGTAAAAGAGACTCTACTGCGCCCAACCACACCCCTTCCTACGCCCGAGGGAGTAGGACGGACCAAAGTGCATTCGACGCCAGTTTGCCCCTTCAACAGAAGTCTCGAACACTGATTTTCGGCTTCTAGGCATTTTACGAGCTGTAGACAAGGAACTAGACGAACAATACGCCTTACGCCGGTCGGTAGGACGTCCACTACCCCACCGCCCCCCGCACGTGTCACGGTGCAAAAAGGGAGACGAGTGAGAGAAGAGGAAGGTCGTCAGGTCCGAACACTGATCTAACATGTGCTGTCCGGCTCACCAAGATAGACTACTACCAACATATCATCGGGAATAATCCTTAGTTGCAATGCTATAATTTGAAGAATTCGTCCGAATTCTTCAATTTGTCCCACCACAAAATTCACGTGGGTATTACATTACTTAATATCAATTCATTGATATTCTTCCGGATGGATTATATTCCATCCCAATAGAGGTTTATCCCAGTGACTGTCAAAATCCCAGGATTCCGCACATATTTGTCAACCCACCAGGTGGGCAACGGCTTCCAATGTTGCCTCTTGAGGAAGAAAGCGAAACTCCCAAAGGTCAGGATACCGATACCGACGCCTTCCACGAATTTCCTCGCATTCGCAGGATTTCCCCAGAACCTTCTCTGGCCTGGCTCTGGTGCGCAAGACGCATCCGTCCCCCATTTTTGCATTTGAAGCAGTTCATTGTCGAGCCTGCCAATCCCACTGTTCCTCAAAAATGTTTCGCCGTCCATAGAATTCAGGGCCATTCCCTGCATTCCCCCGACTGTCCGACCTTGATACACCCCCATCGCAAGAGGCACAGCCATCTTTCTCCGGATATTATTGTAGAGAAACTAATATTATTATACTTTTGCCGGGATTTCTTCACTATTTTAGAATCTGGTCAAACCTCCCAGTTTTGAACTCGATATATAGTACACAAATACGACTCAGAACACGCTACTGGGTTCTTGGGAGTGTTCCTATATTCGGGACATGACTGCTGCCCCTAATTCCAAGTTTCTGATCCTCTTTGAAAAATTCCCATTTGCTGCAATGGAAAAGTTCAGTTTCGATTTTCCCCTGAATTTCCCATCATCGGCAGAAGTACTTTTTCCTCGACAACATTTGATGGAACACACGCATGCAAGATTTCGTTCATGCACTGTAGCCAAAACGACGTGAATGTTTCGCTAAAATTACAAGACTATTAAGGGTTGGTTTCCTTGATTTCGTTCCGGTTCCCTTGTTAATGCAGATAAGATT
>JACKZZ010009865.1_pt1 | contig 14769 bp, 2 predicted proteins | sample 8027871 | NCBI WGS metagenome assembly JACKZZ01 (sample SAMN15724774, study PRJNA655200) | protist metagenome | isolation source: fluorescence activated cell sorting (FACS) single amplified genomes of... | place: USA: West Boothbay Harbor, Gulf of Maine | collected 2000-07-19
AGAATGGACACCCCTCGCAGTCGTCGTCGACAGGCGATTCCCTTGTAGACGTCAAGGTCGGCGCAGGCCGCGACTCTCTTATGTACCAAGAGATGACTGCTGGGCCTTTTGTGAGTGGCGCCACAGGAACATTGCGCACTTTTCCGCCTGCGCGCGCCAGTGCCCCACCTTCCTTCTTGGAGCCTCGCTGGCTGATCAAGGAGAAAAACCTTGTGTTCGGGCAGGAACTCGCGTCGGGCAATTTTGGCGTTGTCTGGCACGGCGTTTATGCTGGCAATGACTGTGTGATCAAGCAGCTCAAGGACACTTCGTCCTCGTCACGGGACGAGATGATGCGAGAGGCTTGGCAGTTGGCGCAAATCAAACCGCACGCGAGCATTACACAGTTCTTCGGCATACTGGATGTGGACTCTCAACCAATGTGCCTCGTTACGGAGTACATTGCAGGTGGTAATCTCAGGGCACTGGCGGTAGTTGCCTGCCTGATTGCATCCTTAGTTCCCAAAATACCCGCCAGTGTCGAAAATGGGAGCCGCTTATCGATTTTCTCGACCTCACTGGACGGAATCTTAGCAAGTGGACTCAAAGGATCGCTCCTCCAAAGTAAATGGAGTGTTACCAGGGCTACGCGCTGTTCAGCCGAAAAGTCTCTCACTGGTTGACGTCGAGCTTCAGATAATCCATAATGAGCTTGCCGCGGCGACGTTGGAGCTTTTCGAGCCGCTTTTTTGAAAGCCCTCTCATCTCGTGGCGAATTCGCTCCGGAACCATGGTTTGGCTGCTCGAAGAACAGAGCAGTTCCGCAGCTGCACTTTCATAGTGATGTCCAGATCGTCGTTCCCAGTACTCGTGCAAGACAGACTCAGCCACGCACTGCACAACCTTATCGTCACAGTCGTGCAGTGCAGTGCGCCCGTCCACGACGCGAACAAAAACGCGAAACTTCTTGTGGGAAGGCTTCGTGTGATGATCAACCGAAGTCGCAATTCCGGAAAAGGTCAGGTCGCCACGCACGGGATCCTTGATACCAAGACTCGAGCCTTCTGCTAGAAAGACTTGTATTTGCGCGTTCTTTAAGGATTCAACGATAGTGGAAAGAAGGCTTGAAGGAAATACCTTCCGCAAGTGAGAGGGAAAGTTTATTGAATCAAGAAAACAAAACCAACAAATAACAAAAACAATAACAAAAACAATACAAAAGTGAAAAAGGACAATACCTTAATCAACAACCAACAAAAACGAGTCCCAACTAAGGAGACTCAGACCAATAAAGTATATAGAGTACAGAATAATGAATGGACGGTAGGAGGAGGCAGCAAAGGAAAAACGTGCCATCAGACGACAAACGAGTCAGGCCTCCAGGTCACCGGCGGGGACGATCAAAGTTAATGTCCTTGCCCGAGTTCCATTGACGAGCAATAGGGGCTGAAACAGACACCGAGATAGACTTAGCCAAGCGCGCGAGGATCCATTGGACCTTCCTGACAATCGCCGTCGCCCCGAACGCGGCGAGCTCGGAGTCTAAGAGATCATCGAGGTCGCCCTTAAGGGCCGTTGCGCACCAGTCAAGGGATACGCCACTGTATAGCAAGGACCACGTAGCCTTCGAGACCACGCCGGTGATGCCGATCGGGATGCAATGTGTAGAAGGGACAGCAGCAAGCGCCGCCGCGTCGGAGCAGAGGTCGACTAGCGCCCCGGGGATCGCAGCCGAAAACAGATCATCGAGCTCCAGGCTTGCCTCGTCACGGGGCTCGGAGCAGCGGTCATTAGGACAGTGCAACAGAAGGTGCTCGACAGAACCGAGCTCATCTAGACAAAGTTGGCAATGACCATCTCCGATGCCAATGTGCTGCAGGGACTCGAAGGTTGCCGCACCGCTAATGCGCATACGCCAGAGCGCTTTATGCAGCACGTCAGGCAAGAAGCCATCACGGGTGAAGGCCCAGCTGTCAGGGTGCATGCCCGGAGGGGTAGGGTAAACCACCGCATCTTCCGGTACCTCCATGTGGAGCTGCTGGGCATTGGACTTGAACTCAGAGTAAAAGGAACTCGCCACACACTGGCGCTCGACGTCCCACAGGATAAGGTCATCAGGCGAAAGCTCGCCGGCGTAGAAATCAGAGTCAGGGTCAGGGAGGTCCATCGCCAGCTCGGTGCCCTCGTCGGCCCAGCGGTTCAGCCAGGCGGCAGGGTCATCCCGCAAGGCTTGGATATCCTCGCTGTCGCGTGTGTGGGCTCTAACCCATTTCCACTCATGCCTGCCAGGTGCAGCGGTCGCGATGGTGACGAAAAGGAAAATCAGCGCGGACTCGGGCATCTTGGAGATGGACTCCGGTTCCCTGAGCGCGCGGTGAATTGCCTTTACAGCGGACTCCCGGTCAATAAAGTGTGTGGCCTCTGCAGCAAGAAAGGTGCGCAGTAAATCCAAAATGGCCCCGAACAACTCAGCACGGTGAATATCTTGTAGCCCAACGAGGCGGCCGGACACGACAGAGGGCTCCCACTCGCTCAGGTACCCGTTTTGATCGACAAGGACAACTGCAGAGGCATACGCCGCGCGGCCGTCTCCAGCACTGCCATCGGAGCCAGTGAGAACGCGTCGGTCCTGGTAACGAGAGTCCGCGCGAGGAAGCGGCGCGGCAATGAGGGCCCGGAAAGACCCGTCCGAGCCATCCACCAAGGTGGGGGTGAAGCCATAGTGCCTCGCGACTGCGTGGAGCTTTTCCGCATCGATCATGCCTTCCCAGTCCTTGTCGTCCAGGAGCTCTAAGTCCCAGTCAGGCGACACGAGATCGCGCTGCTGAAGCGACTCCGCATATAATGCACGAGTGGAGTCCCGAACGACATGCGACGGCTCGCGGTCATTGAAAGATCTAGGATACCTAATCAGGAATTCGCGGTAATACCGGTCGGCGGAGGACAGTAATCCGTGACCCCCAAACCGTTGGGGTAGATAGAACCAAAAGTCCGGGAGGTGAGAGACCACCATCATCTTGTTGCGGATAAGGCCCGCGATCGAAGCGTCGATCAGGCGGAAGTCATTTGGCGACAGGAGCGGCACGGCACCGGTGTACACGTACTTGGACTGAATCGCCCCGGCGATTATGATGCGCAGCTCGCGGACGCTGAGGTAACCATCAACACAGTTGTGGCCTTTCAGGCGCTTGACGCTGGCACGAACTTCAGCCAGGACTTCAGCAGAAAAGGCCGGAAGCCGACCCCGCATACACAGGGGAAATCCTGCATGTTTAGGAATCATTCCAGAGACCTTCTCGCCGTTCACTGTCGCTCCACAAGGCGTGCGAACCTCAGCCCCGTCGATGCAGTAAAGCGTGCGCCCGACGCCTCCTCCAGGCAGAAAGTTGACCACACAGAACTTCTCTATCTGTGAGTCGCCTCCGCGCGCCCGGATCTCGTTGATGTAACGCTGCACGGCCGGCAACAAGGCATCAATGGTAGTGCGGAAGGCCAGGAAGTCATCAGTGACACCGACAGTGCCTACAGGAACAGGCCCGGCGAACGGGATGCACTCAGCAACGAGTTCGGCGACGTCTGCGTCCTCGAGTAGCTCATGGGCTATCTGTCGGCAGCGGCCGCGGTCCAGCTGGCGGTTCACACAGTCAAAATATAAGCACGCGAGCAAGCAAGATAGGACCTGGCCTTGCCCGAACCCGCGAGAGGCGCCTAGCGGCGGTGTAAGTCCCTTGATGGTCTTGACGACCATTTCCCGGTGGCGCGCGCTCGCCATTATCGCGGCAAGGAAATCGTCAGGTATACGCCCTCGGAAAAACCTCTCGGCGATATCATGGTCAGGCGTGACAAAGTATTTTGCACAGTCAGTCGTACAGACTGCACATCCTTTTCCCGACAGGAGGGCCTGTTCGAGGACATTGCGTGTAAGACGCGCCGCGCCGTGAATGGTTCTCCCAGGGACAGAGCTGAACTGTTTGGCCGTGAGCAGATGAGCCGTGCAACGGAGGTCCTTAAGCAGCAGGCGATCGACACCTCGCAAGAGCATTGGTCCATTCTCAACCGGCCGGCGCAATCCCAAGACCGTAGCGAGCTTCTTCTTGTCTAGCAAGGTGACGATCAGAATGAGAAGAGCTAGGACGTGTCCGCCCTCGCGCATTTCATCCTCGCATAGCTCGGCGACGCGCTCAATCAGAACGTCCGGGACCGCCGCCCAGATTGCTGACGTGAGGCCGAACGCATCGCGCGCCGTGGCCTTCCGCGTTGCACGGAGCTCGTCTCGGAGATTGCCGCCAACAAGACGGGGCATCGGTGTGGCGAGCTCCGCATCCGTGAGAGTAGGGGTCAGTGCCTCGACTTCCGGATCCGGGTCAAGTCCGTCAAGCGCAGTAAATTGCCGTTCGTACTGGATTCCCGTTTCGCGAAGAAAGTCCGCTGGACGTGAGATGACACGATCGGCCCCGTTCAAGATCGCGGAAAACGGCCGGAGCGGTCCGTTCCCGGCTGCGCGGGCATAGATGTGGCTAAGCCGATGGACACCTGTCCGAGACGCACGGGCCGAGCAGAGCGCGGCGGCCGAGGCACGTTGAAGGTCATCGCGCCGCTTCAAGTTCAGCTCGAGTTCGTCTTGGCAATGGCGCATCATCTGGCCCAGTTGGGCTCGGTCCCATATCGGTATGTCGAAGTAACTTCGTGCCCACTTGGCCCAATACTGGTTCTTCCAGAATGCGGTACGAATGGCCGGAGTGAATAAAATTCGCGCACCCCAACGTCTGAGCTTCGAGAGGTGGCCCACGGCCTGGAGGACGGAGCGCATTTCTTCAGATGGATTGCCAACTGGACACTTCGGCTTGCGCACGGGAAAAGCCTCATGGGCAGCGCGGAGGACGAGCTGAGATACCTCAAGGGCGCTCTGCATGCCTTCCAGGTCGTGCTCGCTCAAGATGGACTGGAACTTTTCGATTCCGTCCTTGGGGAGTGATTTGGACCGGTACAAGACCCTCTTGGCCAAGCGCACACGCGAGGGACGGAAATCGAAGTCAGCGTAGAGCATCTCGTGATCATAGTAGTCAAGCGGAGGGGGCTGGTCCACCCAGAAGTCGACGCCACGGTCGAACAAGTGTTCGTCAACGTGCATAAAATCGATTGCGGAGGAGCACAAGCCCTCATTCCGAGTGTTCTGAAAGTGAGTAGGCTCCGGCGTGCCGTGCATCGAGTTAAGGTGCACAAAGGCAGCCCGAGCCCACTCGTCGCGCCAGGAAGCATCGAGGGCGCCCTTACAATCCCTAAAAACCGTCAAAACGGCCTGAGAAGTCATGGCTGCGTTATTTTGCCGCGCCTTTTTGAGCGTTGGTCGCGCCGACGCTGCCATTTTGTTCAAACGCTTTCCTGTGTCCCCTTAACCTCAAATCCCTCAGACTCGTATTCAAAGTGACGTAGGGTGACGGTGGAGGTATCCTCTCCTGAGAATCGCGGAACGAATCGGCCATACTTGTGACACGTTCGTCATCCGAAATACTTTCGGCCTGATTTGCATGGAGATGATCAACTGAATCGCGAACTCCGCTAGGACTAAGCATGCTTGAAAGGTGCACATAGCTCGGGTGGTATGGTGTCCCAGCTCGAGTGAACAACATGTCTTTTAAGCGGGAATGGTAGCGGCGATTAGCGACCCGCAGAAGCTGGGCGTGGCCAGAGAGATATGCATTCATAGAGAAGCGGGTCCGGACGAATTTTCTGAGAGAGCGGCCTTCTTTTGCAAGCCAAGAGAGTCCTCTGTCAAACAAGAGCTCAAGTTGCACCTCTGCAAGAGAAATCGGGTCATTCGGCGGCACCAATCTTCCAATTTTTCCGTCATCAACGATGGAGCGTGTACCACCTACGTCCGTGCAAATGACAGGAACTTCGGCCAGGGCGGCTTCCATAATCGCGATTGGTAACGCCTCAGACTTGCTGCTATTTAAGAAGAGCCACGCACTCGACAGCATCTGCTTCGAGTCTCTGAAACCGAGCAAAAAGACATTTTCTTGCAGTTTGAGTCGAGTGATCATACCTGAACATTCTTGGGTGTAGCCCACGTCACGATCCAGTCCACCGCAAATCAACAGCTTGTAGGAGGAGGCACGAGGGTGCTCACTCTTGTGGACAATATACTCAGCAGCCTGAATAGCATTCAGGACGTCTTTTAGGGGTGTGACATGACTCAGCATCAAAACGGTTGGCTCAGCCGAACGCATATCTGGCCCAGCACGATCAATGTGTGTATCGACAGAACCGTTTGGAACTGGGGCTAGCTTTCTGGCGACTCCTCCGCGAGATGCATCGTCGTGCTCGTCGTGGGCCCAAGTTGCGAGAAATTTCTCCCATTCTGGATTCGCTATTGATGTGCAGGGCGAAATAATGTCTGCGACCCGAAGGAGCATTGCGCTGCAAGACGATATAAAAGCCATCATAACCTGGCGAACGAACCAGGGAAGCCACGTCAGCACTGAGAGAGTCGACGCTCGTTCTTTGGCGAAAATTCCGTGGTCCCAGATTATAACACTTACATGGAAGAGTCGCCGGGCAACAACAGCAACAACACCTTGCGGGCCGTGATGGCTCACGTGGTAGACACCAGCAACTCCTGGAACAATTGGTCGAGCCAAGACAATCAAATATTTTGAGAGCTGGTCGAGGGCCAGATCCATCTCGGTGGGAGTGGGAGCCTCCTCTCCAGCGGTCCAGGCGCTAGAAATCCACTCCCGCCAGCGATCCTTAACAATTCGGGAGGTCCATGTTACCGTCCAATCGTACACCTGGAAGTAAACGTAGAGGCTCGTCAGGGCTTGCGAAAGCGACTCAAATATCGGCTTGGCAGCGCAAGCCTCAGCAATAACTTCCAAAATCGGCAAGAACTGCTCTCGAATTCTCCTCGAATTGGTTCTCCACTTTCGCATTGCCAGCAGACTGTAAGGAACGTCACCCAGAATCTTTTCGCTCGGCCCATCAAGGTCGGACCCACTTGGAATGCATTCTAGGCTCGCCACCATATCCAAGGGGAAGCTTCGAACATGCCGCGGAGATCCAATTTCCGCGACAGCATGCCAAACGAAGTCAACACCCAGGCCCATAATGAGATCTCGCCGGCAATTAGATACACCGCCACGGTCAGCTGGCCAGGTTCCGCTATCGAGAGACACGACGTGAATGGCGTTATCGTCAAAATCTGCCGTGGACAACATCGATACTTGAGCCTCGGCCCCCGTTTTCGAAGTTGGTTCTTGCTCGGCAAGAAAAAAGGAGCGATTTCCCGAAATATCCAGGATGGTCCGCTCTGCAGTCTTTTGTGGAACCGCGTTTCTAAGCTCAACCGAGCAACCCCCAGGTAAGAACTGAAACAAATCGGCCAGTCTTGTAATTCGCAACGGTGACCTTGGAAGCCCAGAATCATGTGCGTCGATGACCGGTCCCACGAGAGGCATCACTTCCTGGAGAGCAATCGAGGCTTCATCAAATCGCCCCCGCCGTCGAAAGTGAAAATACTTCGCAAGCAGCGGCTCCTCCCTGATGATATGCCTGTCGATTGCTTCAACAAAAGAATACGGTATCTTTCCCTCGGTCCAGGCTTGCCACAATTGCGCCCGCCTCAGCCCCGTCGACCAAGATCCGGACGCTTTGCTCGCAAAGTGCACGTGAGAGATACATGTAGATGTTGAGGCTCGAAAATCGTTCCCCGTACCGTTACGAACTGGTAAGCATGAGGCCGCATGCGATCTTAGAATTGATCGGCCTAGCGCAAGAGCGCCAATTTTAGAACGTCCCTTGCGGTGCCAAATGTCCATCCAGTTCCATCGAATTCCAGGGAAAGGCGGTATCGAGAAATCTGGCATCGTCAACAAAAAGCCTGGAGTCGCCGCGCGAACCTTCTTCGTTGTGTCAGCAAGGACAATCTCGAGCACAGTCGCAATGCGTGCCTTTTTGCCCGGAAGTGTGTGGTCGAAAACTGATGTGAGCACCCCCAGGTTCGGTTCCTTGTGAGTGACCACGGCCCGCTGAGCAAATACGGTACTGTCGGAGCCATGGATGAAATACACCGTGATATCTTTGACTTGATCTAGTTCTTCACCTCCGCCTGAAATTGAAGAAAAAGTGACCTTCATAGCAAGCGTAGACGCGCCGTAATATTCGCAGTTTGCGTCGAATTGCAATTCCCCAGCAACCCCAGCCTCAGAGATATTCGGGCGCCTAATCTTCGCAAATGTCTCCCGTCCAAACTTATCCACGGACGAGACAAGAGCTTTGCCAGTTGACAATGAGTCAGTAAATCGACGAAAAGCACGGGTTTCGGTCAACCTAATCGTCGCCGACCTCGATGGGTCATTCGGAAATTCCGTAAATGACTTCGCAACTCCAGCGGAAATTTTAACGACGCCGATCAGAAGTTTCTGATCAACACCGCTCATCAAGTCACGCTCCGTGAGTAAGCCTTCGTAGACAAGGGCACTTGTACAAACAGTGCTGAAACGCTGATAGCATATCACCGCCGACACGCGCTCCGGAATCGACCGAATCACAACAGGTTTCAACGAAAATCGGCAAAATAGAGCGTCGAAATCGGTCGAGAACTGAACAAAATGAAGGGCGTTTTGCGAGTCACCCAACGTCGACAGGCACGTGTGCCACAACATCGAGTGGGAAACTTTTTGTTGAAAGTCTGAGAGAAATTGCAAAGGAGTTCGAGGAAGGAGAGAACGAAATCGTTTTCCCAGTCCGCCTTCTTTCTTCGAGTGATTGAGCAGGTACCTCAATTCAGAGTCAAATCTCGGGTCACCCATGACTGCGAAAAATCCCAGTCTGCTAATACATCGAAATCGAAAACTATGTGGCGGGCAGGAGTTCACGCAAGAAGAGGCAACATCTTGTGGCTCGACTATTCCACCCTTCAGTCTCGGCGTGGTTTGTTGAGGGCTCGAGGGCAAGAGTGAATAATTCCAGCTTGCGGGGCGCAAATTATGATCTCCAGCAAGCTCCGCAGCGAGGCGAGAAACAGTCAATCCCAGTCCAATCAGGGCACTGGCGGTAGTTGCCTGCCTGATTGCATCCTTAGTTCCCAAAATACCCGCCAGTGTCGAAAATAGGAACCGCTTATCGATTTTCTCGACCTCACTGGACGGAATCTTAGCAAGTGGACTCAAAGGATCGCTCCTCCAAAGTAAATGGAGTGTTACCAGGGCTACGCGCTGTTCAGCCGAAAAGTCTCTCCACTGGTTGACGTCGAGCTTCAGATAATCCATAATGAGCTTGCCGGGGCGACGTTGGAGCTTTTCGAGCCGCTTTTTTGAAAGCCCTCTCATCTCGTGGCGAATTCGCTCCGGAACCATGGTTTGGCTGCTCGAAGAACAGAGCAGTTCCGCAGCTGCACTTTCATAGTGATGTCCAGATCGTCGTTCCCAGTACTCGTGCAAGACAGACTCAGCCACGCACTGCACAACCTTATCGTCACAGTCGTGCAGTGCAGTGCGCCCGTCCACGACGCGAACAAAAACGCGAAACTTCTTGTGGGAAGGCTTCGTGTGATGATCAACCGAAGTCGCAATTCCGGAAAAGGTCAGGTCGCCACGCACGGGATCCTTGATACCAAGAATCGAGCCTTCTGCTAGAAAGACTTGTATTTTGGCGTTCTTTAAGGATTCAACGATAGTGGAAAGAAGGCTTGAAGGAAATACCTTCCGCAAGTGAGAGGGAACTTCAGTTCTCACTTTTGCTCGAAGTTGAGCACCGAAACGTGAAGAGGGTGGAACCCGAACTACGCCATTAGCATCGACCGCACTATTAACTTGCCGGATCACCTGATCGAGTTCCGAGTCCGATACTGGCTTCCGTGAAGTGATGCTACGCTGGCCGCTCACAGCGACCGGAACTCGGAGCGCGAATGACGGCTCCGGGTAGTTTTGACCTCGTAAAAAATCAAGCGAGAGAACAGCTAGCCAAGTCCAATTACCGAATATCGGTGCAAATAGAAGAAGTTGAACCGATTGAGCAAACGAAGCGACAACAAAAAACAAACTGGCACCAGCTACTGTACAAATTATGCCGGCAAACGTCACGAAGCCGAGTCTGTTAGGACCAAGGAACAGCTCTACATAGTGCACAAGCAACAATCCCTTGAAAAAAATTATGTCAGAAAAGCACAAGGAATAGTCGTCTAAGCTTGGGGAAGGAAAAGCACTGTGGAAAAATGTGGTAGGCAGGCGTAAAAGATACCGTGAAGCCGATTACAGAGAGCAAGAAAACCTCCCAACCAGAATCCAAAAAATCGATTGTGCTTCCCCATGAGCCCACAAAGGCAATAATAAGACCGACAAACATTCCAAGAAGCAGGACAGGAAGCATTTTGCCGAATTGACTCCGCGAATCATCACGAAAATATGTCTTCACTCGGTGTTGAGATTCCGGTGTAGCGCGGGGCTCATTGCCCCTTTGAGAGGTCGGATCCCAACTCTGTCGACGAAAAATGTGACCTAGAACAGGCTCCATGAAAGTAAATGCAAAAATGAAGAACACCAGGCCCCAGAGTGTGATCACGCCCACCTGATTCGACGGAACGAACAACGAATTGTCGTCATCCGTAACGGAAAACAATATCCATAACAGTACAAGAAACTGGTACTGGAAGAGGGAGAGGTAAAATAAGACACCACTTAGTGCTGACGAACGCGTGTACTCATAGAGAACTCCAGCTCGAGGCATTTCGTCAGTTTGAACTGCCAGTAGCCACGCCTGCTTTGCACGCTCGAGAATTAAGTCCCATGAGTGCGAACCTTCGGGAGGAACTGTCGCAACCTCCCTTGGGCGATCATTGGCACGGTCAAAGAACCACTCTATTAATGGATTCTCCCTGGAGCGAACTAGCCACGCCTTTTTCAGGACAAGATCATCCGGTGAACTTCGCCAGAGAGAAACAACCTTCCTTTTCCACAATGAAAAGGTTGTGTCTTGCAATTCACGTTGGACGCGAACAGAAAACAGTCGCTTAACCTCCTCGTCAGGGATGAATGCGGCGTTGCTTGTCTCATTATCGTGCCATCGACGAATCTCATCCTGTGATATTGAAGGCAAAGTTTCATGGGATGCGTGGGCACGTTGAGCCAAAATCACGCGAAGACCAATCAGCAAGGTGATGTCGGTAACTAAAAACCCCACGACGAACACTGAAACTTCCCCGGAGGAGTGCTCTTGGCGACTTGAAAATATCAGCAACAAACTCAGCGCAATTGCGAGTATGACCACATCAAAACTCGCTGTTCTCCAAGCGTGGACGCCCGGCGCACGGAGATTGATAATCAGGGCAGTGAGGGAGTTCATCAGAAAGACGAGTGCCACCGTGCTTGCAAACACTAATGCTCGGCTTCCGAAATCAAACGGAAGCCAGCAACCCAGAGCTAAAATGAAAACAATGAGACTACTGAGCAGCAAAGCAGCGGTTAGACGGATCGCCATTACGATCTCTGCACCGAAGATTCCCAGGTCGCGAAGCAGACTCATAAGTTTCGAAATACTCTGAACCCAGATTCCCGAAGAGAAAAAGCCGAAGAGCACGCCGGCGGACAACGCAAGGCGATCGAAGCGATTCTCGACGTCGGTAGATCCAAATTGCCCGGTGCCCGTCGTCAACAGCAACAACAAATTGACGAGAAGCGGCAGGGCAAAAATAATTCCATCGACGACCTGCTGAAATCCCTCATACACCCGTTTCCATCTTGAAATTGCAGGCATGACGTCAACCTCGATCGCACTCGATGACTCCGCGCGAAGTCTCCGGCCGAGTTTTGCCCCAAGATCGAAAAGTGAGCATCCAAACATTCTGACAGCATTAGACGAATGAAGCCCCTTCATTTCGAGAGCCGCCGCGGTACTGAGGTTTAAAGGATCGTCAAAGTACTTTCCAGGAGTTCGGATGGCGAGTGCAAGCTCGCGCAAGGCCTGGACTCGAAGCTCCCCATCGACTACGCGAAGAATTTCCAAAATCGGGGGTGTCACTCCACAAAATTTTACGATCCTCTCGAACAAGGAGAATAACGGCACGAGCGTGGTACTGACGTCCGTCTTGCGAACTCGCTGCAGAAATGTTCTTAGCGAAGGCTGGGATTTCGCATCTGCGTCCGATATTTCGAGATCGGCTTCTCGATCCTCAAAAAAAGGAAAACGCAACGGATCCAACAATTGATCTAAAGAAGCAGAAACCACAGTCTTTTGAAGCTCGAAGAACGCTTTGTGAACATTCACTGGGTCATTCCAGACGCTATCGCATCGTGTAAGGGATTGAAACTGGACGAGCAGGAGTAATTCACGCACGCTTGCCATTTTAATTCCGTATTCAAGCCGCTGGGAAAGAAGTGACCCGATGCCTACATGTCCAGCTGCTCGAAATGCAGTTTGGGCAAGCAGCGTCCAAGCTGGAGATACGCCTAACTGGAGTAAATAGTGATAAAACAAAGATTCAGCAGCAAAATCCGTCGTCCCTTCGAGAAGGTAAACGTCTAAAGTTTCAGTGTCCGACAACTGAGAGGCAGAGAAGCACTGAATCTGGTCCTTCGACTCACGTGACAAGTCATTACAGACTGAAAGTGCGGGCAATTTTGCTAAGAACACAGTAAATGTGTCAAAATCACGCGGCTTGCTTCGTTTCCTCCCGATTGAAGCATCGGGGACATCGGTATTCCGCTCTGTAGTGCAAGATCGACGAATAGCCTCCAAAAAAAATTTGAGGTGGTGGGCAAGTTGCCCCTTTCCGAGAGCGGTATCAAGGGATCTCCGATAATGACAGGATGCGCAGCGATGTCCTGAATTGGAGGGCGCCGAGATGCACTGCACAAGAACTCGAGTTGATTCTTCCACCTCGTCGAGGTTTTCGAATCGGGGCAAGCACATCTGTCGCCGAAGTTGACGAAGGGAAGAGACTAAGAATTCAGCCTCTGATTCCAGCGCCTTCTTTCCAAATTGGGTATCCAGCACAGTCTTTCGATAAATTGAAAACTCAAACAGGGGGTCTCGAACCTCATTCTTTTCGCGACGTCCATCAGCAGGTTCTAGCTTACCACTAGGGTTCGGGGACAGTAACATAATTTCTCGAAGGTCAGCTCGGTAAGTCATCATGTTGGCTCGAAAGATTGAACAGTCTACGACAGGTGAACGTTCAACAGCCCTAACCCCGGAAAGCTCGTGAAACATATCCGAGAGCAAATCAAATTGAAAGGTATCTTTCACATTGCCTGCAGCGACACATCGTCGGCATGCGAGGGACCAGAGAGAAAACACCTTCCGTGATGTTAAGCCCATGTCCCGGGATGTGATCTCCAATTTTGTAACGGAATCACGAAGGAGAAGTTCGAGAAGAGGGAAAAGTCCCGAAAGATCATTGATCCTAGCGAAGCCAGCGTGGGTTGGCCAGCTCTCTCCAAGCAATTTGGAAGGAACAATGTCGGTGAACTTGCGGGCAGACCGATCCACCACGATTCGTGAGGTCCGGCAAGCACAGAAAAATTCTGAGACACTCGAAAGGAGTGTCAATGCGGATGGCGATTCAAACAGGTCTTTGCCCAGATGCAAGTCCTTCAATTCCTTGTGCCGAGCAACACCAATGGCACCGAGAGCGCCGTTTTCAAGGCAAAACGAGGCGATTTGATGCAAAGCAGATCGTGACGGGCCAGCAGCAGGAAAGTGCAAGTCCGCACTTAGAGAGACGGGTCGATCGTTCCGGTTCCCTCGAGCCCTCTCCAAAACGATAAGTTTGAACATTTGGTCGCTGCTTTGCCGCTCTCGCACCCATTCTAGCAACCCTAAGAGGCGAGCCCGACGTTGGCGTTTCGCCGTCGTCGTCACAAATGCGTTCGTCAGCAAATTGACCCCGTTTTCTATCAAAAGACCATGGCAGCGCTGGAGTAATACCTTCAGCTGCTCATCTTCCGCTGCACCTCGCGCCATCACAGCATCTACATTGTCCAAGATACATACGAACTTATTCTCGTCAAGAACTCCATGGACGGTGTCGCAGAGAACGCGGACCGGTATGTCAGCCGATACCTTGAAGACTGCACCAGCGACGCCAATCGCGGCCCAAGCCCGCATTTTTTTCTGAAAGTGAGCAACAGAGGCGCTCGTATCGAGCCGGAGTGTACGAGCCGCGGCGAGATCAGTGCGAACCAAAACAGGTTTCAGAGACAAATTAAAAGACAATGTAGAACTGATCGCGTCTTCGCCAACGATCAAGACATCAAAAACACCCTGAAGTGTCCTAAAGTCGGCTTGAGATAGTGTGGGCTGCTGCTTCCCGAAATCGTAAAAAAACAGCGACCGCGCGTTCGAAATTTGAGCCAGCGCAGGCTGTAGCTTGAACGCGCTCATATTCTTTTTGGACGACGCCTGATGCACACCCACAAGCCCGGGTGTCGACTCGACCGCCAGAGGGAAAGCGCTTCTCGGCGTTCTCCGCTTTGTGGCTGTCCCGCGCCTTGCGACCGAACGGCGACTTTCCTCTTTTGTAGAGTTATTACGAATATGTTCCTGATTTCCAGTTTCTGATCTCGTTTGCTGGCCAGCTCGCACCGAACTCTTTGAGCTCGAGCCGCCCCGAGGTCGTCCCGCCTTGCTCGCAGAGCTGGAGGGCTCAACGGATTTTGACTTAGCAGCCACCGCCGAACGCGAGGAAGAGGAAGTGAAGCGCTTGTCGCGTAGCTCCCTCAAGGAAGGGCCTTCTGGCTCCACGATCTGGGGAGGATCGCTCTCCGCTGTGAGCGTACCGCGCAGCTTTCTTAA
>JACKZZ010017058.1_pt1 | contig 14768 bp, 12 predicted proteins | sample 8027871 | NCBI WGS metagenome assembly JACKZZ01 (sample SAMN15724774, study PRJNA655200) | protist metagenome | isolation source: fluorescence activated cell sorting (FACS) single amplified genomes of... | place: USA: West Boothbay Harbor, Gulf of Maine | collected 2000-07-19
GAGTAGGTTGTTTTGTCATGTCTATCTATAACTACTACTACTACTACTGGTACCGTAGATATCGACATATTGGAGATGAATTGGTTCGTTTTATTCATTTCATTGAATTAAATGCCACTGGAATTCGTAAAATACTTAAAAAGTATGACAAGAATGTGAAAGGACACAAGATTTCAAAGGCATATATAGCTTCTAGAGTAGATGCAAAGGAGTCCCATTTGCAGCAACTGTATCATTATGAAGGTAATAATAGATAGATACACAACCTCTTTCAATAGTGGTGTTATTTACTATTATACGGTAGGCATATCTGCCATTGTGGCTAGCATTCATGAAGCTCTGACATCTCTCAATAATGAAGAGGTAAGCAGTGTTATTAATAACACACATGTTATATGTATCTACATATTAATCAATTTCATACGTACAGCTCAAATTTTCACACCAGTCTCCACTTCTCCTCCTCTCCTCCTCTAGAGAATCACAAGAGTTCAACAACACCATCATCGTATCTCCACGACATTCCATTTCAGATCTAGAACCTATTTTTTACAAGATCAATGCTGCTAGACGTAGACTACATCAATCTACCATGTATGCTAATACCATTGCTGCACAATCTCTTATCTTTGATGACGGTAGTAGATGTTCTGATGATGACGAAAACACAGGTTTAGAACGGATGGAAGGTGGTGGTATTAGCAAAGGTCTAGCTGGTCAAGATAGAAGTGGATATCAATACCATACCTTTCCTAAACGACGTGAAGAGATCTCAAAGGTATCTAGAATATTGAATATGGCAAGTACCTTTCTTTATATGATGAATTATTACATTGTTGCTCCTACAAGTGCCAATTATGCCATTGCTTTGGGAGGTACACCTGCTCTAAGTGGATTGATTATAGGAATGACACCTATTGCAGCCCTAATTGCTGCTGTTCTTTATAGTTGGTGGGCCAATCGATCTTATAAATCAGCTCTTGTCTTTGCAAGTATTTGTTCTATTATTGGTAATCTCATGTATTCAATGGCTCTTCCATTTAATAGTATTGAAATGGTTATGGCAGGTCGTTTAATCAATGGATTTGGCGGTGCTCGTGCTATTAATCGAAGATACATTGTAGATAATTATCCTCTAGAAGAACGGACAGCTGCATCTGCTATGTTTGTTACTGCAAGTGCTTTAGGAATGGCATCTGGACCTGCAGCTGCAATTGTTTTAGACTACGTTCCCAACATCAGAGCCTTTCATCGTCTATTTATTACCTATGATTCTGCATGTGGATGGCTTATGGGTGTATTATGGTTAATCTATTTATTCTTGTGTGTTGTTTTCTTTAAAGAACCTGCTCGTAGTACTAGTAACTATTCGATTCAAAGAAGAAAAAGAGGGGAAAGAGAAACGAGTGTTTCCTTATTAAATCAAACAGAAACAAAGAAAAGAAAGAGCAAAAAGAGTGCTGTTCAACTGGTACTTGGTAATGTACCTGTCGTCACTACTTTAATTATCTATTTCATCCTTAAACTCGTCCTTGAATCTCTATTAAGTTCATCTGCTATCATCACTACTTGGTATTTTAAGTGGGATTCTTCTACATCAGGTGTTTTCCTTGCCATCTTGGGTCTATTAATGTTTCCTGCTAACGTGGGCGTTGGTTATTTAAGCTGTTATTACGAAGATCGAGAACTAATCATGGTTTCTCTATTTTCTACACTCGTCGGGATATTATCCATTATCTCCTACGGTCCTTCTTATTCCTCTGCACAGTATATACTAGGAGGTGTGATTGTTTTTGTATCTACTAATGTATTAGAAGGTGTGAATATGTCTCTCTTGTCCAAGACAATTCCTCAAAGTCTTGCACGTGGGACCTTTAATTCAGGGCTCTTAGCCACAGAAGCTGGAACATTGGGGCGAGCAGTGGGTGATAATTTCATTACACTAGTTGGATTAGAAGGGATTGATTATGTATTAAACTATACCTTTATCCCTCTCGGTGCCATTACTTGTATGGCCATTATTGCAACCTGGTTTGTCTATGAGAAGTTGGAATCTGATTTGGATGAAGAAGAGGAGGACGCATAGCTATCATAATATTATTATTATGATAGGGGAAGTTCACAGTGTTTCAATAATACTACCAGTATGATAGTTTGTTTTCATAATAAACCTCGCTATCCATATCCAATCATATATAGTTAATATAATATATTGATACCACTATCCATCTATCTATCTATCTATCTATCTCTACGGACACTTTCGATGGACGATGGAAGTACCGTGTTCTTGAAACTCTGCCTTCGAGATCCACATTTCATGAAAAGATCCTAAACTTGCTAAAATAGATCCACCCAACCAAGCACTATGTTTCCTCTCATTCGGATGGGACGCTAGGATCTTGAGTTTATTCATATTTGGTACAATCGTCAATACTTCCCTTTCCAATCGATTCTGTAGATTCTCAAAACAAGATGACCCTCCCGTCAAGACAATATTATGGAACAAATCCCTTCTCAAGTCTAATTCACAATTCCCAGCCACTTGAGTAATCATCTTTTGCAAGGAAGAATACTCTTTTTCGTGTGTAATTGTTTTTCCATTCACAAACAAACATTCTGGTACGTTAAATCGACCTGCACCTACATGTACTTTAGTTCCATCGGGCAATTCATATTGTAATTTAGGAATATGAGCATTAGAAATTTCATCAAAGGCCATATCAGATACTCGACAGACGTTTTCTTTTACTTGTGCAATTACATGTCTTCGAGCAAATTCAATCATATCCTCAGACAAGACTGGTGGAGAGAGTGGGGTACTAGTAGAGGAGGGTCGTTTACTACTACTACTACTAGTAGTAGTAGTAGGATTCAATACTGCTTCACATCGAGCGTGTACTTGACTCTTCTTGGTTATATTTTTGATCTGTTTGTATAAAAACAAATCTAATTCATTCCCAGCCATTGGACTCCGTTGCATATTCTTTGCTAATCCGTATCCTTCATGCACAGGAACAATACTTGTATGACCAGCCCCAATATCAACTACTAAACCAGTAGATTTTCCATTTGCAAAGCAACTTAATACAGCTGTTTTAGATAAAAACAAGGCCGGAATGTCATATTTTTCAAACATAAAACTCAAACATTCTTCTCTAAAGGCAGTTGGAGCATGATTCGGTTCAGCAAAGAGCACAGGATGTTCTAAAGCTTTAACCTTTAATTGACGAAGACATGCGTCATTAAATAATGTTTCCACATGATCCCATTGTGTAATGTATCCTTCTTCTCCAATAGGAGATACAAGAGAATACGAAGAAGAAGAAGAAGAAGGTAAGGTATGATACTCATCAGGTGTTTTAACATAGTAATGATTGGCATTCTTTGCAATAGAGGTAAACTCTTGATATTTAGGAACATCTTCTCCTGCAAAACCAATTCTTGTTTTACTTGTTCCGATTTCAATCACTAGAGATTCAATATTATCTTCTCCTCCATTGTTGAACATATTTGTTGTTTTGTGATATCTCTTATCGATGGATTTTGAATGAATGAATGTATTATATGTATTATATGAATGAAAATCCTTAAAGATGATGATTCATTAATTAATAATCACACCACCACCCCAGTTTGAGAGTGGATGACTGTGTGTGTGAATAAAAAGAAAAAAAAAGAGAGAAAAACAAATCTGATTTATCCATTTAAAAAAAGATTGGATAAGAGAGAGAGTATTTTAATAAATACCTTTATTCTGTTTTAGACTACCTATCAACACCTTTCATCTTTTCTTCTTGATGCAATGCAACTAATTCCCTTTTTAATCGATTTGAAGACTGTCTACGATACTTTCTATCTTTTTCAATTTGTTGATATTCATTAGCATCTGGATATCCACTACCCCATGTCCTTGGACACAATCCCAGTGCCTCTACTTGTCCTAATAATACATCTCTCTTCTTACCACTACAAACACCACCACCACCACCACCTTCCCAACGATTAAATGCTTCACTCTTATCCAAGATACGTAGATATCCAGAGATCAATCTATTCGTACATTGACGATACAAATGCACCTCCTCTTCACTTGTACTACCGGTAGTTGGTTTCTTCTGCTTCCTGTGTTTTAATTGAAGAAGAGAGATTTGGTTTAAATTCTCAAGAATCAAATCACGACATTCTCTACATCTATGTTGGCCAGCCATTCGTTCATGCATTCGATAGTGTTGAAAGGATATACTACTGGTAGTCTTAGAAGCTATACTTGCAATTCGTTTATTACAAAGCGATACAACTCTAGTTCCTAATTGAAGAAGTGTATCTAGAGTAGCTTTTGAATCTCTGTTTATACGTGCATGAACAATGCCTTGACGCAAGAGAGTAGATGCATCTTGTCCTAAACCAGGGATAGGGCCAGAGGGTTTAGCAATAAGAGTATTTGCAACAGCTGTTGGTTCTTTTACCAGTCGTAATAAAACATATTGTTTACCACCATCACACACTTGTGAAAGTGCATCAATTGTATCTAGAATCAAACAACGTTTCTGTAACAAAGTTTCAATCGATGCTTCATCTAGAAACAGCAACGGACTGGTAGTAGAAGGTATACTCGTACAGCTATTATTAGTAGTAGTATTCAACTTGAATGCTGCTTCTCCTAGAGTACATTCATACACTTTAGAATTAGTAGAACATTGAATAGATAACGTTTTAGATACCAAGTCAACTGTTGCAATAACTTTACAGTCGTTTACAATTATTTCACTAGGAACGACTCTTAATAGACTCTTATCAGCAGCAGAAACAGCAGTAGAAATAATATCATTGTTAGTAGTTTTCTCTGCTTCCTCCTCAACCTTGTTGATCAACTTGCCCATAGTTAAAGGGTAAGAGTGATTGTAGATTATAATTTTCTGCAATCTATTCATCTCTCTTGTATAGTTTTCTTGGATATAGTCGATATAACGACTACAGATGATAGCATTATCAAATGCAAACACATCTTCCCATTCAACTACAGGCAGGGTCGTAATACTACCAGTCTCCCTTCTCTTCTGCATAAACGCATTGAATTCTGTTGCTTTTCCCCATCGTTTACTAAAGTATTCATCCTTAGATATCAACTCTTGCATTTTCAATACACCCATACTAGTATTAGTACTACCATCTTGTAGTAACTTCAACCGATCAAATTCTCCTTTCAATCGAATCTTTTTATCCTGGTATGGATAATACATATTAATTACACTACACTTGCTCTTTATTAATACTCCCAATATGGAGGTATGAGGATCTATTGGCGTATTACATGGTTGATCGTTATATAAAAACAATGGATAACTTAACAATGCAGACGGTTCTTCTTCTGTTACTGCTACTGTTGATGATCTTGTAATGATGAGTTCTTGTAGATACATTTCCAATGTCATAAACGTATCATCCACTGGTCTTTCGTTACTACTACTACTAGTCCACAACTCCAGCTCATTCAAATGTTCCATCCAAACCTTTCTACACTGATGTTTTCCTTGACATTGATTACAATAACAAGACTCGACAGATCCATTGGGTAACAATGGAGGATCAAATGGAATATCGACAGATATGCTTCCTCTGTTCTTCCTTTGTCTCTGTTGCTTTTTAAATTGTTTTATCAGCGTCTGAGGAATGTGAAAGATCAAAATATCATCTAAAAGAAGGATTGTAGGTTGGTGTATTAATACTGCCTCACTCTTGGATTCCCTTTCCTCTTCTACTACAAACAGCTGGTTTTGTTCATGTTCATAGCAAAACTGGGCTATAAACTGAGCTACAGTGTACCGTACAGAGATGTCAATATGTTCTAAATCTTTCAGAACATAAAGTACAAAACTTCTTTTTCCATGTTTACGAAATGCATCTCCAACTGCTGTTTGTAATGCGACAGTTTTTGAACAGACTCTTGACAAGAGAGCATACACTTGGGGTTTGTTCTTATTAATAGTACCAGTAGTAGAACTGTCCAACAATTCATGCACCAGAGTATCAATGGTAGATTGGTCGATAGTAGTAGGATTAATATCAATACCAGTCAGTTGTCGTATCTCCTTCATGTTGTTAGTGTCGTAGTTGGGTTTATATTATATTCCAATACCTTGTACTCAAAGTGTCCGTTATTATCTTTGCACGTCTTCTCTCTCTTAATAATCTGATATATATAAATGAACTAAAGTTACTATATCCCTGTCGGTACTATTATGTATAATATATACACATCTTATCCCTACCAACTTACCACCAAGTCACTACTTCCTAATGTCTCTACCTGGCATCTTAATCCATTCCTTATCTTCCTATGATATTTAAGATTATAAACACATAATAGATTCTATATATATAGAGATACGATGTATAATAATAGCAACTGCAGTAAGCTTTTATATTATATATAGTGGTGGTGACCTTAACAAACTCTTATGGTTGATCAATCAATCAATCCATCCATGCATCTATCTTCAATCTATCAAAGGCCATTCCATCTACCTATACTATACTATTATTGTGCATATCGAATCGTCCAGTCTTTGGCTATATGAAAAAACACATGTCAATGTATATCTATATACCAATACTATATCCTAGTAGGTATTTAATACCTGTATTTAATGCTGCTGCTTCATTTGTTTTCCAATGATCTGCAACATCATTAGCAAGAGGATCGTCTGGATTGGGTGCTGATAAGAGAGCCTAACATAGTATTAGATTATTGTTTCAAAGAGTGATGTATATATATATACATAGCCTACTTGAATGCTCAATAAGACGGTACGAATCTGTAATGCTGGAGACCATTTATCTTTTAAAATATCAAGACAAATACGTCCAAGTTTATCAATATTAGGATGGTACAGTTTCGTTAAGAAACGGACTTTTGGAGGAGCCATGGGATATTCAGCAGGTAAGAACAGTTCAAGCTTGAAGATCCCACCTATTGAGAGAGAAAGAGATGACAAGACTGGTAAGGATGAGAATATGTGTATAATATATATATATATCAATACCTTCATAGGGAGATGACTGAGGTCCAGCAATAACTACTTGAAAATACCTAAGATTGTCTTCATATGGAGTTGCACTAATCCCTGCAACTGTATTATATAATTATTGTATTGTCAACCCTATAATTATAGTATTAAATAGTACCTGGTTCTGCTAATAATCTTTGTGTTTCCTATTGATAATACAAATATCATTGTTTTTATTCTTCATCAAATAGTATATCTATTCTATATTTTCCTTACTTTAGTAATTCGACGTGGTAAATTAGAAGCATTCGACATGGTAGTTTGTTATAGATATAGATAATAGAAGATAAGCTATGTATTCTATATGAGACTGTAATACTAAAAGGGATATTAATATCGATAGGATATCGTACTAAAATACTAAAATACGTCTCACACTTTATAGAAAATAAAAAAATAATAAAAAAAAAAAGAGCAAAAATGCTTCTTTAGGAAATCAGAAACAAATCAGAAAAAGTATATATCAGATATCAGAAATGGCTCTTTTCCTGTCGTCCATTCATTTATTTTCAAAGTAAAAGATTTAGTATATATTATATACGCAACAACTAACTCTATTTTCTATTTCTATCATATCGCAATATCCCAAGTTTATTACTATGAATGTAGATCAACTCCATGGTATTCTGTTACATACGTTCAGTACAGATCAAGCTCATCGAAAAGCAGCAGAAGAAGCATTGAATCAAATCCCAATGAATGGAGATGCAATTACTCTATTGATCCAGTTTACATGTCAAGAGTCTTTACAACGTGAAATTAGACAGGCAGCTGCTATTTCAGTTAAAAATATCATTCATGAACATTGGATGAAAGACGAAACAGTGATTCAAAATTCTAATTTAGCATTTACTGAGATGCATAAACAGCAGTATAGAGCATTGATCTTGGAGGTACATTTGTATTACTATTAGTACAACCAACTGATTTACTATCTATTCTTTCATTTATAATACCCAGATGCTGCTTCAGGGAAGGGATAATTCTATTCGATCGATCATTGCAGAATGTATGAATTTAATTGCAAGATGCGATTTCCCAGTACGTTAATACCAAGGCATTAATAACATAAAATACAACATTATGTCATGTCAATGTACATATTTAGCTAAAATGGCCGTCCTTGTTGGAGCAATTAAAGTCTACGATCATGAACAGTGAACCTACCAAGATGTACAATGTACGTGATGACTGTGCGTATAATTAACAATATAGTATTTATCTATTTATTATTATAGGGACTAATTGGTTTAAGAAAGCTCGTTAAAATATACGAATTCGCACATACCGAAGTACGTAAAAGACTTGTATCTATCTGTATTCTTTAATAACCCTTTCGTTTTTATCTCTTTATATAATTATATTAAAGAAACGTGCACCTTTGAATTCCATTGTAGAAAGTACATTCCCAATGCTTCAAAACTTATTATCCCAACTTCAAAGGTAATCTAACATATCTCCATCTATCCTATAGACATAGAATTACTCACCAATTCTTCTTCTCTCAGCCACAACTCCATAGAAGCTTCGCTTATGATTAAAGTGATTTGTAAAATCTATTGGTCTGCTGTTCAATTTGCTATTCCTCCATATGCTGAAAATCCCACAGATATGAACATTTGGATTGAATTATTCAAACCATTACTATCAAAGAGATTGCATGAAGCATGTGAAGGTATTGAACCTTTAAACCAGCCTTTGGATGAAGATGAGAGAACGAATTGGCCATGGTGGAAGATCAAACGCTGGATTATGCAAATTCTATGCAGACTCTTTGCTAGATGGGGAAATCCAAAACAAGTTTCTGATGAACATGTTGCTATTAGTAACTATATTCGATCTACTGTTGCTCCATCTGTATTGGGAACAGTATTGGAGACATTAGCCTTACGTAAATCAGGATGTTTCTGTCCAGACAGAGTCGTTCAACTATCTTTGGTCTTTATTCAGAATGCAATTGAACCTTCCATGACCTACAAACTCATAAAGCCACATCTTCCCTTTTTATTATTTGAAGTGGTACATCCAGTATTGTGTTTGACACAAAAGGACTTGGATGAATGGGTTGAAGATCCTTATGAATTCGTACGTAGATCACATGACTTCTTTGAAGATTTCTGTGATCCTGTTGTTGCTGCATCGACTTTACTATGTGACTTGGCGAAAAAGCGAGGAAAGGATTGCTTACCGTTGATTCTTGGCTTCTATAATGACATTTTGACCAATTACAACCAATCTCCTGCTCATGAGAAGAAGTATATTCAAAAAGATGCAGCGTTACATGCATTTCATTCTATGGCATCTACACTTACAGCATCTGATGCTCATAAAGAAGCAGTTGAGCCTATGTTAATCCAACATGTAATTCCTGAATTTGCTAATCCTCAAGGGTATTTAAGACTACGAGCCTGTCGTTTGTTTTCTGGGAACTTTATGCGTAATATTGAATTCAAAGACCAACAGACATTGGTCCATATCGTACATGGAGTATTAAAATGTATGCAGGATGAAGAACTTCCTGTAAGAATTGAAGCTGCAAAGACACTACGTACTGTAGTGATGTATGAACATTCTGATACGATCAAAGATGTCATTCGACCTATGTTGCACCAGATTCTAGAACAGTTCTTTAAACTGATGGAAGAAATGGGTAACGATGAAGTGATTATGGGATTAGAAATGCTTATTGATCAATTTGCAGAAGAGATCGGTCCTTATTCCATTCAATTGGTTGAGAAACTAGTCGATTGTTTTACTCAATTCTGTGCAACGGCGGATGAGGATGATGATGCAAGTATGGCAGCCTTACAGTGTCTAGATGCAATTAATACCATCCTATTGAGTATTCATATGCATCCTGAATATTACGGTCCTCTCTCTCTACCCCTAATACCAATCTTACAACGTATTCTCCGTTCTGAAGATGGAATTGAATACCTGGACAGTGCCTTAGAAATACTTGGTACATTAAGTTATTTCAGTCTCCACATCTCTTCTGAACTATGGTCTGTATTTCCAATGCTTTTCCTTGGTTTTCAAACATGGTCTTGGGATTATATTGCTACTCTAGTAACAGTTATTGATAATTTTGTTGGAAAAGACATGGAAGGCTTTGTCATTAGGAAGATAACTTCTTCTGAAGGTCAGGAACTAAAGTATTCTGAATTGGTCTTTAATATGGCCCATGCGATACTGATAACACCACAAGCAGATACGTTGACCAAGTGTTCTGCATGTAGACTATTTTACAGTCTACTACACAACTGCTTTGGACAAGTAGATGCATTCATTGCACCTATTGTACATATCGTTTGTTCTCAAGTGATGATAGGGAAACGTGAAGAAGAGGATGATTCTATTTGGCCATTGTATTTGAATGTATTAACAAGTGCTATTTATTATAATCCTCTATTGGCATTGGGAGCGATGGAGAAGAGTGGTCATTTAGAAATGGTCTTTAGAGAGTGGTTTAGTAAACACAATGCCACCGCTGCTACTGATACAACGCCAGTTGAAGACGGGTCATTGATGGTAGATCAACACACTTTATTGAATGATAAGTTGGATCTATTGGGCATGACATCTATCTTATCCTTACCTGTCACCTCCTTACCTTCTTTATTGCAGTCTAATTTAAAACCCATTGTAGTAGATGCTGCCAAGGCTTTGCAGAACTATATCCAATGCGAACAACAGATAGAGAAACGTCGCCATGAGGCGGAAGAGAGAGGTGGAGTAGATGATAGTGATGATACTACAGGCAAGGAGTCGTCTTTGGATATGGCTAATCTAATCAATGCGGGTGGATACGGATCTGATGAAGACGTTGAGGGCTTTGAAGATGAAGAATATGCTGACTTATTAATGGAATTGCAGTATGAAGCTCAGTCTAATACGAACTTTTTAGGTGACTTGGGTGGTGATTTTGATGACGATGATGATTATTCCAGTGCATTGGATCGAGTTGACCCAGTGATCTATTTTGTAGAAGTTGTTTCAGGTAAGTCTAATACTGGTAGTAGAATCACAAACATATATGCAATAACTATAATACCATTATAGCCTTTACCAAGGAAAATAATGGACCTTTGATACAAATATGTCAAAGTCTGGGCCTAGAGTTTGAACAATTGATGCAGGTAAGATTCTTCATAAAGAATGAGGAACTATAATATTATTATAAAAACTAATGCATAAACCTATCTTAGGCATTTGTACAAGAAGCTCAACAGAGAAAAGCAGCGGCCCTTGCAGAAGAAGCAGCAACAGCAGTAGTAGCTCCATGAGAAAGATCTCTTGTCGTGTGTGTGTGTTGTTGATATATAATATATTTATAAGTTTTGAAATACCTGTCTATCACCTAGACAATAGCTTTTTGTGTTCAATATGCTTGAGAATGTTTCTATATTGCTCTTCTTGATGAATAATTCCACTCGTTTCCTTCTTGTTTAGTATATCAAAATGTTCTTGAACAAGGGCTTTTAAACCAGACAAGTATTCACTTGTGATCTGTTATATCATATATATTAATACAAGTAGACTGGCTACACTAGATAATCGCCTACCTGAGGGGTATGGTTCTCGTAAAAGTAGACGTACTATACACAGATAGAGATGTAGATCATAACTCAAGACAACGGCATATATAATATATACAGGAATACCTTTTCAAGTAGATCTATAAACAATACCAATTGAGACACTGAACTATGACTACTACTACTACTACTACTTTGGTTCATACTATCTGCAATCTTTATCGATCGTTGACAACATTCCAACACTCGATTCCCGTCACTTGTAATAAACCAAGTCTGTTCTGTATGACAACTACCAGTAGTGTTAGTGTCATCTTGTTCTTTTGTCTTGTTCTTCTTCTCTTGTTCCTTTTCCCTTCCGACAGGCCAAAACAAATGTGCACAATAAGAAACCATTCGACATTGATCCGTCTTTTTCAATAACTTGGCAGCATATTTCGTCGTTTTCGTCACTAAAACATCAAAATTCTCTTTTAAAGACGCCTTGTCTTTAGTAGAACTATTACTACTACTGCTAATGGGATGTGTCTTTATACATTGAATTAAAGCTCCAATGATCTGCAACAACATCTGTACTTGGGACTTGGAATCTGTGCTTATCTCATCTTCATACAAAATAAAAGCTTGAGTAAAGAACTCATAGGATATGGATTCATACCCACAGGTATCTGCTACTTGTGCACAATGGAGAAATAGTTTTAAGGAGAGAGTAGAGGTATAGTAAGGACCACGTCGAGTAGTACTAGTTCTACTAGAGGAAGAAGAAGAGGCTAGGGCTGTGACCATTTCGTGTACGAATTGTAATACTTTACGAGGATAGCACGAGATGTGTTTCTCGTTCTTCTTGTGTGTCTGTAGGTAGTCGGAGAGTATAGTACAGTAAGTTAGAGTAATATCATATTGTACACTAAAGACTACATACCTCTGAATGACTACTATTACTACTACTGCTTTGCTGTTCTGCTAATTTTAATGAAGTAAATATCAATGGAACTAATGTATAAGAAATTCGTTTAATTCCACCCTTTCCAAAGTGCTTTCTTGTAATTGAATACATCTATTCATATATATATATAAAAATACGTGTATCTGAAATATTATATATACAATGGTTTTATACCTGAAACAACACACCAGCATCCTCATGCTTTATTAAATGAACAACACTGCCCAATAGATACTGATCTCTTTCAAATACATCCTCTTCTTCTTCTTCTTCTTTCTCCTCTTTCCTCATCTCTTGTGATGATGTAATAAGAGTAGATACAAACACAAACAATATCTCTACTGCTTCCACACTTGTTAATTCAATGCCATACTCTATCATTCTATCCAACACCTTCCTCTCTATACGCATTCGACTGTTTGAATCAGGTAAATAAGCCAAAAGCTTGTGGTATTCTGTGCATTCCATCACTTGAAGAGTCAACGTTTCAAAGTTTGTACTCGCATACGTTTCTAATGCGTTGCTGGTGGTGGCATTGATGCTACAGTAGTATATAATAGAATACATAGAGTAGTAGGTAGTTAGTTCTACATAATATGTTCTAATATCACCCACCCATCCATCTCTATCAATCCCAAAAACTTTATTGTAAACGACATACAATGAGCTATGGATTCTAGTTGTTTATCTTGTTCTAAACATTCCAATACAAAGCTTAATAAACAACTTTGAAAGTTCAACCATTTGGAGAGAGAGGGAGGAGGCGTACTACCAGTACTGTTTGTATTCGCATTCTTGTTCTTCTTCCCTAATAGTCGTTTCTCCGACATTAAAACAGCTTGATCTCGAAAGGTTGTAAACACTTGTAGGGCTGTTGGATGAAGACTACTAGTACTACTAGTGTTGGGTTTCTTGGGGATAAAACCACTCAATCGTTTCAATAGTGTAGTATACATACACCATACATCTACTTGAGAATGTAATTCTTTGCATGCTGTTAGAAATGGAGTTAGATTCTCTAAATGGTATTCATCTGGAAAGACCTAAAGATGGATAGATAGACGTAGGAGTGGTGTATATAGTATAATATATAATATTATAGTATCTATCTCTATCTCTACCTGTATAATACAATCCATCAAGTATTCTTGAGAGATCTTATCTTTACAGGAAACAATAATCTTTAATACTTTAGGCAAAAGGTCCTATCATTGTTTTAAAATGACTGTAGAGTCGATAGATAGATAGTATATTTTATTTACTCTTTCTCTTACCTCTCTATACATCTCCCTTGTCATCCCCTCCAACTGACTCAAACGGACCAAATTAGTTCCTACCAACACTCGTAATTCTTGTCGTTCCTGCTCCCTCTTCTGTTTATTCTTTCTATCATCACTCGACTGATGCTGCATTCTTATCCACAAACGATTCGTTTCTTCAAAGTTTATCAACAACAACTGAATACAGTCCTTTATGTCTCCACCCGTTCTAATGATACAAGTGATGAATAAAGGACTGTTATAAACAACAAATCTATCTATTTATAATATAATACCCTTCATAGTCACTCCCTACATCTGGCAGCTTGTCCTTCACCATAACAGCTAGAAAGTTTCTTAAAAACAAACCTCTTTGAGGATGTTGAACGCCTTTTGCCATTTCTACTAGATCAAAAAGTATTTCTTTTGCAGGAGAAGCTTTAGAGCGAATGTAAACAGCTCCTACTGTAATTAACAAGTATAATCTAGGCAAGACATTACCACAACTCTGTACTCTTTGATATACATTTTTAATGGACATTGAGTTGGAAACTGTAGCTTCGTACAGATACGTTTCCAAACATCGTAATTCTTGTAGTATTTGTACGTCTGTGTTGTTGTATGATTATATATATATATAAGGGAAAAGAAAAGGGGATATAATAACTTACATAAATCATAGTAATCCTTTGGGGATAATAAACAAGTTCTTAGTTCACGTAACATTTCTGAACAATGGTTTAAAGTGAGTTGTAAATCATTTGAATCCATTGCTCTTTTCATATAAAAGGCATTCTCTCGTACACTTGTAGTGGCTTCTTTTAGATACATATCTTTCTTTTCTTTTAGAGAAGTTTTAATATTCTATTTACACTGATAGAATAAATAAAAAATCATAGGATGCACAATAAAGAATACCAATACAAAATCTATTATAGTATGATAGTAGATACTC
>JACKZZ010006603.1_pt1 | contig 14757 bp, 5 predicted proteins | sample 8027871 | NCBI WGS metagenome assembly JACKZZ01 (sample SAMN15724774, study PRJNA655200) | protist metagenome | isolation source: fluorescence activated cell sorting (FACS) single amplified genomes of... | place: USA: West Boothbay Harbor, Gulf of Maine | collected 2000-07-19
AGCGCCGACAGCGACCGCTAAAAGGGCAGAGGGCCCGGTCGTGAAGTGTGTTGGGAGGTCGTGGTAACCAGACCCGATCCCAGCCCGGAACAGCTTACTCCCTGAGCCGCGACTACCCCCCGTCCTGGCCTAGATGCATCACAAGGCGGTGACGTCTTGGGGGCGAATGGCGACGCCCTTCATGCTTGTAAACAAACAAACAAACAAAGTTTGTCGGCTTGGTGTGCAAGTGTCGGGAATGTGGAGTCAAGGCAGGACTGTAGCACTGCAGGTCCTGTGTGAGTTCTAGCTAACTTTTGTGTCGATGGTCTCGTTCAATGAGAAATGCGACTCCAAAGTTTGTCGGTTTGGTGTGCAAGTGACGGAAAGTTGGAGTTAAGGCAGACTGTGGTACTTTAAGTTTTGGCAGACAGTGACAGCAACAACAATCAGATTGTCAATCTTAGATCGTTACCGTAAGGCGAGCGAGTGTCACAGTGTGGATCAGGAGTGTCTTGAATCCTTCTTTTTTTCTAGAGCTTCCTGTAATAGCATGCTGCGTAGTAACTTGCGGCGAGATTCGTAACTTGCGGCGAGAGTCCTTAAAGGCGATGCGAATCGTGTAGAATTGTGTAAATTGCAGGACGGCGATCGACGAAAATAATCTAGAGACGTGAAAATCGGAATTTATAGGTTCGGAAGTGTTGTCAACGCGCAGCCATCAGGCCACCATCGCTGCCGCGAACACTAGACTGACTCTGCATTTCAAGTCCAGATTGTTTTTTGTTGCTCAAGATTAAGCGGTTCGCCGGTTTTAATCTAGACTAATACTACTAAATTAATAAGAAACTCGAAGTTGAACTAGGAAGTTAAACTACGCTACAGTTGACATTACTCTACTCGCAAGATGACTCCCAAAATGAAGTTTTCGGCTCTGAAGCTCGGCTTGGTCGTTGGGTCCACTTCAACTGTTCAAGCCCTTCAGTGCCCGCCCCCCGCTGATTGTAAATTGGAGCCTTGGGAGCTCGCGGCGGGCCACCTGACTCCCTGCCTGGATAAGCGGCTTGAATGCTATTACGCTGCCGTGGACGCTGGGTCCAAACCTGCGTTCGAGGCGTTCTTTCCCTCCACCACGGGCCGCCGCGAGGTGGCTTGGATGGGGAATTACCTTCAGCCCGCTGACTACGCTGCGTGGGTGAACTTCACGCAGATGACCACGGGCTGTTCCGAAGTCTCGCAAGTGATTGTGGAGCCGTTCCACCCCTCCAAGCCGGGCGAGTGGCCCCGGGAATACACCGAGGAGACCATCTCGGACAGTATCGCAGACCATTCGTCTGAGGCGCTACAGGAGCACCTCGCCGGCGAGGCGGAGGAGGCGGGTTCGGAGGCGGCCGAGGCGGGTTTGAAGGAGGGCACGCTCGCTGTCGGCGGCATGGTGAAAGCAGCAGTGGTGAACAAGCTGAACGCACGCACAGAGAGGGCTCCGTTTTTTCGGGCGACGTTGAAGTTTGCGAAGTGCCAGCGGGACAATGTGGACCGCGGCCTGGGGGATAACGAGGGGTGGGGGGAGACGTATGGGGCGCAGGGACCGGAACTCAGACCGGACGACCCGACGGACGTGGTCGAGAGGCTGTACGTGTTGGAGGGGAGCGGAGCGCAGATGAACGCGCTGATGGCCAGCGCGTTCCCGGACCAGGAAGGGGAGAAGGATGACCTGAAGGGGCACACGCTCGCGCATTCGAAGTCGCAATGGTTCGCGACCAAGATCTTTTCGCGCGTGGCCTTCAGCGGGAAGCTGGACGGCGGCGCTTTGTGGAACCAGGCGGGCGCGGTTTTCGAGAACGCCATGAAGATTCAAAACTTCCTGACAAAGGCCTCGAAGGACAAGGCGAAGTTCGCCCAGATGCTCGAGCCCCATTTTTCGAACGACGTGCTGCCGATCCGATTGGACCGGGTGAGGGAGGCGAAGAGGGCGGAGGCCTGGGAGCAGGCGGTGAGGGGGGGCGAGGAGATGGCAGCCGCAGCGAACCCGACCGTTTTGGGCAAGCTCTCCAAGGCCATGCAGAACACCAAGCTGTGGGCCATGGGGACCGACGTCGAGAAGGATCTGTTTTGGCAGCCGGCGCGCCAGCTGGGCTTGAACCTCCGAGCCCTGCAGACGCCCGAGAACCAAAAGCTGCTCCTGGAGGAGCTCGAGCACGCGATGGAGCCGCCGAAGTGGAGCTCCTGCCTGGCCCTCGTCACGTTCCTGATCGAGGCGGGGGACGCGGCGGCGCAGAGCGCCGCGGAGAACCCGGACGGGCTGATTCCGATCACCACCAACGCCGAATCCATCCGCAGAAAGCGCTCGGCCGAGTGGCTCAGCGAGGAGACGCGGGAGCTCTTGAAGGGAGAGGAGAAGTCGGAGGAAGAGTTTGAGAAGGGAGAGCTCATCGAGGGTGCAGAAGGAGAGCCAAAAGAAGCGAATTTGAGCAAGGGCAACAACGTGGCCGACTCTTTGCGAGAGAACCGGGAGGCGTTCCTTTCTGCGGACAAGGTGATCGGGGGGGTGACCAACACGCTGGTGATGGGCGGCCTGCTGACCGCGGCTGGGACCACTCTCGGGGTGCTTTCCGCCCCCATTGTGGTACCGAGTGCGGGCGCGGTCGCCCTAACAGCCCTGGTTGCGGGAGGATTCGCCGTGGGCGGTGCCGCACTATCGGAGACCCTACGGGAGGGCTTGGGATACCTTCCGGGGATTGTGGAAGTGCTGTACGGCACCGCGGGTGCCGACGGCAAACCGGTCCCCCGCATGCTCACCGTGGCGACCTCGTCGTGGACAAACCTGGAGCGCCTGCAGAGCCAGTCGGAGGAGGAGGACTTTGTCCCGAACCTGCACAAAAGCGCCAAAGCGCTCTGGGACGCCTGCGTCGAGAACGTGAAGAAGCAGGACGCCGCCTGGAGCCTCAAGGCGGCGGGCAAATCCGTGAGCTTGGTCAAGATGCACAAGGAGAAGAAGGCCCACGCCTCGTGCTTTTTGGGCGCGCTCGCGGCGGACAACGGGCTGAAAAAGAGCAGCGGCTCAGAGCAGAGCATCCTGCAGAAAAAGCCGTCGATCTGGTGGGATCTGCTGGGACCAGAGTCGGGAGCGCAGTACAAACTCGTCACCTGCGCAAGAGAGGGAGAAGAAGCTGAAAAGTGAATTCGAAATCGGGATTGTCAACAGTCGTATTGTTGGTTTCCGACGAATTGCAATTCGCACGCGCGATGGGTCTACGCATGCGAAGCTATCGCACATTATGTTTTTTGAGGTGGGACCCGGAAGTGATCTCGAGGACGAAATCAGCGAGTACGGGTCTACGCATGCGAAGTTATCGCACAGGATATTTTTTGAGGCCCCGGAAGTGATCTCGAGGACGAAATCATCGAGTACGGGTCTACGCATGCGAAGCTATCGCGCATTATGTTTTTTGAGGTGGGTCCCGAAAGTGATCTCGAGGACGAATTCAGCGAGTACGGGTCTACGCGTGCGAAGTTATCGTATTGACATTTGAGTGCGCAAAAGCTCGTCACATATGGTATAAGTATATTTATTATACCATATAACACAAACAAAGCCACATCGCCTACGCGCGAAGGCAGAATTAAATTCAGAATGAAAAATCTGGGGAAAGTTAACCAGAGAAAGTAATGATAACAAATATGGGATTAAGGTGCAAGGTAGGGTTAAAGAATGGACTTTAAAACGGATGTTAAATGGCACGCAAGCAGATAACATGAGATAGCAACGCGGGCCGAAAGCGTTCTAAAGAGAGATGCGAGCGAAGCCGCGCGGATTCGATGCATAAACAATAAAAAAATAAAGCTCGAGCCATTGTCCGAATTGAGTGAACTACTGGCAAACTTGATTAGGATGTAAAAATCCGAAATCAGTGCGCCAGTGGGAATCTCGAGTGGAGCATTCATCCTAAAGTCAGGAGAGAAAGTATTTTGTTATGATGTCTCTATATAAGTAAAATTAATATATTTAATATATGAGTCAAGAACCTGGCGACAGAATTGAATAAGCATTCGAAATGAAGTCAAAACCGAGATTGCTGCGATAAGCGTGAAGAGCAAAACGCAAAAAAATAGGAGAAAGTAGTCTACTTGAAGAGAAGTAGGAGAAAGTCGTCTATTGGAAGAAAAATGGGAGAAAATAGACTAGAATCGTCATAGCGTAATCCTCCTACAATCGGTGTAAAAGCGTTCCCAGGGCCATCTCGATCTTCATTGTTTGCACTTTCAAATCGTTTGAAAAGCAAAGTGTTCTCTCTATAAAGGTCGCAGAAACCGATGTGGGATTTGGCAGACGAATTCCCATCGATGTTCTCGACTTGATCGCAGATCAGATCGAGACGCCTGCGTTCAATGATGGGTCGGAGAATGTGCAGGAAGTTACAGACTTGTCCACCCGGGGAAATCCGTGTGGGATTTGGCGAGCAAATTCACATCGATGTTCTAGACTTGAACGCGGAGGCAATCGAGACCATGTCAAATCCTGGGGTGACAGCACATTCTACATAGCAATTTTTTGGCTCAAGTTTCTTGAGACGTGGAGTCCCGTAGCCATTTTGGCTCAAGGGGGGTGGGCCTCGGCACCTTCGGTGCCTTGGCCCGCCCCGAACTGTTTTTTCGAGAGCCGGAAGGCTAAAGGTATAGATAGCTAGAGGCTTGAGCTTGCGCGTCTACGCGGCCCTCGCCGAAATCCACACACATGACTTGTGACGACGCCGATGGATGCAGACTCGGGAATCGAAAACGCGTTTCGAGATAACCGCACACCACGAAAGCCCAGGTAGGGGCTACTGCACGCGGGCCCCGACATCCTCAACCGCAAGGAAGGCAACGAACGACCGGCGGCGCGCGCAGGCACCACCCAGATCAACGGCAAGATAGGCGCGAGTAAAGGGGCCGCTAGGCGGAGCGGCCCGCAGGAGGGAGCGGCATATGGCGCCCACAACCTGGTAACAGGGAGTGGAAGGGGTTTTAGGACCCGGGGGAAGTGCCATCCAGACCTGACGAATCAGGGAAGGATGAGTGCTGACAGAAAACGACCTCACATAGTAATCGGAAAGTGACCGAAAAGTGACCGAAATATGATGAAAAGTGAATTTCGTTCGCGGACGTCCGGGACGTTCACTCGAACATGTCCGTGATGGCCTGCGTCAGTAGACGAGTCGTAGACGACTACAGGGTCGGAGGCCTAAGGTAATGCCCGAAGCAGGCTAAATGTGGAACGGAGTCCGGACCCACATTTCATGTCTCGCGTATTACGTTTAAGCAGAAGCCCGGGACAAGCATTTCAAAGAGGTACTAAAAGAAACAGGATGTCAAAATCGTGGAATGGTTTGTTGTCGAAAAAAGTCGTGGAATGGTTTGACAGTCTGAAGTGATTTTCTCGTCTAGATTTCGTGTTCACATTCAGACGTCCAGATTCTACAGGCAATTCAAAGGCAGACAACGAGATGCTCGACGGCGGAGAAGTGATGGAGTAGGAGTGCTTTCACTTTGATTTCATTTTCAAATTGGCTTGGGGGCAGATGAGCCAATTCTCAAGACTCCACTTGGTTCTGCACTAGTTGTTTTTCTGTGGAATATCCTATAACTAGAACTGGCACGCCCTGCTCGGGCGTGCCTCAGAGGGTGGCGGAATGTGATCAGGGATAGTGCTGCACACTTTTGGCGTAGGGTGTCAACTTAAACTTCCACACACGGCGCGGCCCAGGCCTTGGCGACATCTCCAGCACGACACACGAGCTGGAGTCGTCCGCGTAAACCGGCGAGCCGGCCGGCGCGTAAGAGACTTTCGTCTGCAGCCTGCGCCGCGCCGCAAAAACTTAGAGCCCCCACTGCCAGTAACAGGTCTAACAGGGTTAAGTCAATAAGAGTCCAAGTGTGATGCCGTGAATCTGTGTAGAAAGGTCGATTCATGGGACATGTCACTGTGTCCGAACTAAGCTTCAGATGTCACTGGGCGTCAATGTGTGCGAGGGCAGTTCAGATCTAACGTTACATCAGGACGGGCATATGATGTTGGGACGGGTGAGAAGAAGTGTAACGCGCGTCGGTGGGGAAACAGTGACACGATGGCAGCGAAACTTGAATTCAGGCGCTGTGAAATCCGCGGAGAGAGTGACAGTCGGGAACGTGGTTGTAGGGGTCACAGTCAGTGCTATTAGTATTCGCCGGACATGATGGATGCCGAAGCCCTCTGAAGATTCTGAAGTCTGATCAGAATCAGATCTCAGCTGAACAGGACGTGAGGGGGGATGTGTGGATACTGATTCTCGTCGCGTTTTGCCGTGACGGTCACGGCGTACGGGCCCGGTGGGGCCCACATGACTCTCCGAGTCATTTAGTCTTTGCGTGCTTTTTTTTACGGAGCGCAGGGGCGTCGCGTTCCGTATCTCAGGAGTGTTGATACTTCTATATAGAGTGGTTCCCAGATTCACCGAACACAATACAACTCTAGACTCTAGTTTGGTTTTTCACATCTAACAAAACGTCTGAGAGGTTGAGATTGGTTTCAACATGAGATTGAGTTTGACTGACTAGCACAAGTAAGAAGACGCGAACGCGAGACCGTATGCGAGTTTGCTAGACTCTGATGCCTAGAGCGCCGAAGTTCTACTTACATTGTATGAGTGTTCTCCTATATATTGTCACTCCCCTCTAACAAAAACTTTTGGAGGCATTGTGATCAGCAATGACGCTCGAAAGTTTCTGCCTCAGCTAATCAAAAACTTAACCTAAACTGCTGCAACTCTTTCAACTTTGGCCCAAGACGTTTACTACTTCTACGAAATCAGCTTTAGGCAAATTACATTCCATAGTCAATATACAAAACCCACTTCGAGTTCTATTTGTTTTTCACTTCCGTATCTCGCTGAAACTACGTACAAAATTGGGGTAAATCTTATCAAACTTCCAATTGGGATTTGAATCTCCTCCGCGGCAATGTGCCATCGATTCGGGTACGACTTTCAAAACTTCAAAATATGTAGGTAACACTCATACATACTGTCTACGCGTGACTACGTTTCCTTTTCGTTTTGTATTTGCTCGCCCTTCTTCAGGGTGTCTGGCCAGGTTCTTTCAGCTTTGCCCTTTTTCAGGGTTTTCAATTTCTGACAGCCTTCCACAGGTTCTCGCGAGTATAGCCATCATTGGCGCACCAATGGGCCTCGCACCATGCTTGGGCTCATAGTTGAGTTTCTATTGTAGTTTCTCATCTGCCTAGGTAATACGGCAGGGGCATCCGTCCTCAATTCGGATTAGCACTCCACTACAACTCAGCTTGGCGACTATCTTTGTTGTAACTGTAGCTCGCCAGCGCTCCTGACATTTACTATTGTCGCGCTCGTTTCTTTCCTTTTACGTCTTTCGACATTGTGCACCAGTAATCGAACCTGCCAGCAGTTTTCTAGTTACCACATCCCCGAACCGTCTCGCGGTTTCTTCTACCATTTCTCATTACGGGGTAAAAATACGAATAGAATAAGAATAGGAATGTAATTCGCAGCTGTTTCTAATACTTCTAGAGTTGCTTAGGATGCGATTTTTTTTTTTTCTTTTCGCTCCTCCCCTGTCACACCGTCTGGGGGGATTCCTCAGCGGTTTTCGGTTTCACTGGCCTTGGGGTTGCTGGCTTCGGGGGCACCTGTTGAAGATGCTAGAGCAACATAAAACTCAGTCCCATCAGCCAAGAAAGCCCTCTGGAAATCGCCATGACTCTGCGTCCAGTCATTCCATCCTTTGCCACCTTTTTGCCCATGATCCTTCCAGCCTTTTCCATTCTGCCAACCATTCCATCCATTTCCATTCTCCTGCCAGTCGTTCCAATCGTTCCATCCATTTCCACTCTGGTTCCAGCCTTTCTGCCAGTTGCCACTCTGGTTCCAGCCGTTGTGATTTTTGCCAGGTTGGTTCTTGCCATTCTGGTTCCAGCCGTTCTGCTTCTTTCCTTTTCCTTTGCCTTTTCCTCCTTTCGCGTAGTTCGCTGTCATCTCTGCGTCGCCGTCTGCATCGTAGGTAAACAGACCGGACGGAGCCAGAACTGTTTCGACAGTGTTCAGCAGGTTGGCGAAGGTGTTAGCGCCTGTCCCGACTTTCGAGAAATCAAAGTGCGTGCGAACTGTCTTGGCATCTGATTGGCTGAAGTGGAAACCCGCAAGCACCGACGCGCACAGCTCTTTTTCCGTGAATTTCGTTCCATCGCGAATGGCAGAAGCCACAAGCCCTCGCAGGCGCTCAACTGCCTGTCTGTAGCTTTCACCAGATTTCCTGGCGAAGGTAGTGACGTGGCGGTATCGCATTTCGATGCCAGTGGGATCACGCGCCCTATAAAGGTGCGTGATCATGTTCGCCAATCTCTCCACAGGCTGAAATTTCCTCACAGCTTCTTGTAAGTCTGGAGAAGTGTGAGTGAACTGCGGATCCACGGGGGCCACGTAGTAGGCTTCGTCCACCTCTTCGAGTTGCACGGCCAATTCTGAATGAAAAGGATACACACTATTCAATATGACGAGCGCGGCTTGTCTCTCTGCGGGGACTCCCGTCCCCAACTTCCACCACTTTAGTTGCTGTTGAAACGCATTCCAACTCACGTCTGCTGGCCAGATCGGGGGCACGTCGGCCTTCTTCTCTCCATTATTTGTGTTCATCTTGTAGGCTTGTGTAGGCTAGTTCCGACTTACTTCTTCTAAGTTAACTTAGACTACTTCTTGGGGGTAACTCTAGATCACTTGCGGTGTTTTACTCTATACTACCTTTAAACGTCCAACGCTTTTCGACTTCTCTAACACTTCTATTATCACTCTAAAATTCTCTTCTAGCTTTTCACTATCTACGGCAAATTCTGGGACCAAATTGGATCTAGCTGTTAGGCACACTCAGATCCGCTACCATGTTGATACTTCTATATAGAGTGGTTCCCAGATTCACCGAACACAATACAACTCTAGACTCTAGTTTGGTTTTTCACATCTAACAAAACGTCTGAGAGGTTGAGATTGGTTTCAACATGAGATTGAGTTTGACTGACTAGTACAAGTAAGAAGACGCGAACGCGAGACCGTATACGAGTTTGCTAGACTCTGATGCCTAGAGCGCCGAAGTTCTACTTACATTGTATGAGTGTTCTCCTATATATTGTCAAGGAGTCAGTTATTATTTGTACTCAGACCTATGGAAAATTTTGCCATGGGTGCCGCAGTAGGGCTCAGCTGAGTGTCGATGGGTCGCGCGTGACTAGGGGCTCGGAGGTGGGAGGACGACCGGACCTCGCGTGACAGTCGAGGGGAGGTCACGGTGTCGACGGACGCTGATTCGCTGAGCAACTGAACTGCGCGGCACCGTCACGGGTGAAGGGTGTCACTCCTCGTTGGATTGTTACTTGTAGGAAGGGCCGGCGCGTTGCCATAATTTTCTTGCTATTTTTCTCGAAAATCTGTGCGAAACGGCTCGGCGTAATTATTGATTCCTGTCAAGCAAAAATAGCCACTTCTGTAATGAAAAAACGTCGAAAAAAGTAACCAAAGGGCCCCCCCTTTGTCGGGGTGTCGTCACGTGCGAATATTCACGAAAATTCAAACACCTTCCCGCCCACGCCGCCGAACACTCAGCTACCGCTCAGAATCACGTTCGGGCAAGTACGCTCGGCCTACTATGGCCGCACAAACCACTCAGTCCAGGTGCGGCTTTTTCTGGAAAAGAAAATGAATGCGGTTCTCCGCGGGATAACCGCCTACTCCAGCTTTCGCTTTTTCGGGAACGCCGCCTTCGGGGCCTCCTCCCCCTTACACGGCCTTCCCCGCCTGCGCTTCATAGGAACGTCCGGGGCCCCGCCGTCGCCCCCAGTCCCAGAAGCGCTGCTCCCCCCACCGGCGTCTCCCGTATCCAGGGTGTCCAGCACGTCGTCCTCCGTCTGGCCCCTGGCCGCCGCCAGCGCGGCCCGGCGAATCCCCCCAAGGAGACCCCCGGCAAATGTGCCTGCAGGTTTCGGTACAATCTGGTGCCCAGGAAATCGCGCGTTAGGATGTGGGCAAAGATCCTTCAGGTTCACGTAGAAGGGGCGCCGCGGCTGCAGCACCGTCGCCACTTCCGCATAATCATTGTACCCGAACCCGCCGTTGTCCCACCTGGGCATGTAATCGAGTACGTCTCGCACTCGAACCAGTCCCTCCGCCGCATGCACCTTCTGGTCCAGGACGTACTTCCGCTCGATCCTGGCCAGGTCTCCCACCGCGAAACGTGCTCGCAGCTGCGGATCTCCGTATTCGCGGTCGCCGAAGTTCCACCTGAACCAGCAGAACTCGCCGCTCTCCCCGCAGAATTCCTCCCTCGCCCCGTACACCGGCGCTCTCCTGGGAGTGGGAGGTCCCACTTCCCCGTTTCCCTGCTCTCCCTCCGAGGACATCTCCTCCTTTTCCGGCGAGCGCACCAATGCGCGTTTCTGTGGGGCCACCGGCCCCACCCCGCCCATACCAATGCTTTTGGTACCGCTGCTCTCCGCCGCACCGAAATTCGCGCTCCCGCCGCCTTTGGGCGGCGCTGGTTTACTCTCCAATCCGCTGTTGTTTCCAACCCGGGTACACCCCTGGGTCGCCGAGCGCTCTCTAATCTTGAACTCTCCACCGGCACGGTCGTACCATACGACCGCCGGGTCCTCGAGGAGCTCTCGCTCCCGATCCAGCCGCGTGGGGATGTCGGCAATATTTAGGTGGGTCGGCACCCATACGTAATGGGGCCGACACGCCATCTCCGCCCATTTCCGCTCAATCTTCAACGCCCGCCTCGTCAAGGCGGTGCGTTTTGCTGAGCCTTTAATCAGCAGAAGCAAATCTGCTGTATTATCGATCTGCACTACCACGTCGAGGTTCAGGTCCGTCTCTCTGCCCTCCGCGAAGCAGAGCAGCTTCTGGGCCAGGCTAACTCCTCCCAATTCGTACTCCTCGATTCTGAGGCCCTCCTTCTTAGCCACCTGGCTGGCTACCAGTGGTCCTCCGTCGGCGCGGAGCACCAAGGCCCCTTTCCCAGGTTTCCCCTGGATCCCATCGCTCGACGCGTCTGTTTGTACCACGGCAAGTCTCCGCCTCTCCTTCAAGACCTGGATCACCAACGGTTTCTGCGTCTTGAGCTTCTCCACGATGTCCTCGATTGCGATGCGGAGGCGAGCCCTCTCTTCTTTCCGGGTCACCCGCTGTTCGAACGATTTGTAAAAATCGTACAAGACGCGGGCAGCTAAGCACGTCTCCCCGCCGCCTAGGACAGTGGCCATGTACGTAACATTGCCACTGAATTTTTGGAGTTCTTTGAGGGTGAGCATCTCGTTCTTCGCGAGCTTCCTCGCGAGCTCCACCCCCGCCGCAATCGTACTCTCCCTCTTGGCCTGCGGCACGTCCACCACCTGCCGCTCCGGCGACCAGTCGTAGATTAGCCCCAAGACGCGCGACTGCGGCGTTTCGGCGTCCTGATGCTTGTACGCATCAGGTTTCGCCGAAATTTCCAACCCCACCCACTGCATGATGAGGTCGAGCCACTCGCCGCACTGCTTGCGGTTGGCCGGCTCCACCACCAAATTCGTATCATCTATATAGGTCGGCCCAACTAGGCCGACCCAGGCGAGGAGGCTCATGAGAGCCTCCGCCACCCGACAATACGAGCAGACGGACATCAAGCTGCCCATGCTCAGGGTGCTGCTCTTGAAGACCACCCACTCCCCCACAAACGGGTCGTACGCGTAGATGATGTTGTCATCCGGCGAGCGTACGGGAAAAAGATAGTGCGCTTTACTCACATCCCGCGTGAGTATTTGCGCCATCACCCCCCCGCTCCGGTTTTGCTTCCTCTCCCCCAACTGCTGCATGAGCCTCCGCGTCTCGTTCCACGTGCTGGCCGTGGGCTCGTCCCCCTCGCGCTTTTGCTGGACCCTCTCCTCAAGGTGCTTGTAGACATCTCGCCTCCTTTGCTTATCCGCAAATGCAACCGCATCCCCCTCCGACCCTGTTGGCGCCGCGAAGGCGCGCAACAAGGTCTGTACGATGCCGCTGTCTGCGAGTCTGATCTTCTCCACCAGACACGCAGAGCGGTTCTGCGCTCTTGCGTCTATAAGCTGCCTCACCTTCAGCGCTTCCCGCTTTGGGAAGCAAACTGAAGGTTCGCACTCCACCGGCACCGCGGACCACGGGATGCGTCGGTACCGCCCCGCCGCCTCCTCCTTGGCCACCTCCCGCCACAAGTCCTCGGAGACCTGCCGATCCCAGGTGGGCGGCCGGTCTCTGCGGACTCTCTCCTTGTTGGGGATGGTCTCCTCAATGCGCTTGATCTGGCTCTCTTCGAGCGGCCGCCACACGCCGGTAGGCTTCTGCCGGCCCACCACCTCGAAGCCGTGGAGGATATCGTCGCAGACCGCCATGTCCGGGTGTCCCGCCGCGTGCAGCGCCTTACGCAGGAAGAGGACGTTGCGCGTCCGCGCGGTGGCCAGCGTGTCCGCAATATGCTTTGGAGCATTGTTGCGGATGAGCTTCTCGTTTTTGTCCTTCGTCTCCGCCGCCCACTTGCTGAGCAAGTCCATCTTCCGCTGCCGCTCCGCCTGCAGCGCCTCCGGCTTCTCCTTGGCCTGCCTGATAATGGAGAGCCACCGGGGCATGAGGCGGTGCACCGCCTCCCCCTTCACCTGGTTGATCTGTTTGAGCTGGTCTGTGGCCTCCCCCAGGCCTGCCGCCACCTCAGGGTGGATGTCGTGGTGTTCCATGCGCTCGCTGCTGCTCCACACCAAACCCCCTAGTTCAGGGCCCGGGTGGGCGGGTGTTTTTTCGATAGTGCTTAACAGCGAGCTCCAGATTGCGCACCAGCCGATCACCATAATCTAAGACACCACTATCACCACATTTCGACTCACTCCCATCACTCCGCCTCATGGGCGAACTTCCCTCAAGAACTCCACATCGCTCCGTTCGTGACAGCGGCTGAGCCGGGAAAAGAAGCAAGCTTCGCTCCCCGCCCACGCCGCCGAACACTCAGCTACCGCTCAGAATCACGTTCGGGCAAGTACGCTCGGCCTACTATGGCCGCACAAACCACTCAGTCCAGGTGCGGCTTTTTCTGGAAAAGAAAATGAATGCGGTTCTCCGCGGGATAACCGCCTACTCCAGCTTTCGCTTTTTCGGGAACGCCGCCTTCGGGGCCTCCTCCCCCTTACATGGCCTTCCCCGCCTGCGCTTCATAGGAACGTCCGGGGCCCCGCCGTCGCCCCCAGTCCCAGAAGCGCTGCTCCCCCCACCGGCGTCTCCCGTATCCAGGGTGTCCAGCACGTCGTCCTCCGTCTGGCCCCTGGCCGCCGCCAGCGCGGCCCGGCGAATCCCCCCAAGGAGACCCCCGGCAAATGTGCCTGCAGGTTTCGGTACAATCTGGTGCCCAGGAAATCGCGCGTTACTTCCAGTGGGCAGGACGCCAGATTGTAACCGCGAAACCCCCAATGGTAAGGACGTCCTGCGCTCCGACAGCGGCAACGCCGCCACATCGAGTGGCACATCCGGCAGCGTATGCGTGCGTGCCTGCCGGCTCACCATGATCCCCCCGCGCGTTTGCCGGGGTACTTCCACCTCATAAGAGGTGATATATTGCAAGCGCTTCGCATTGATGCAGCCCGGGTTCGACTTCATCACGGCGAATAAGGACGTGGGGAAGACCAGAGGGAGTCGTGCAAACTCCGAGGCATACCATGTATAGCCTCTCATCTCCCCTTCGCTTCCCCACGCGAGTTGTCTGCACAACTCGTCTGTGTTGAAGTAGAGGCCGCCCTCCTGGGCGGCCACCGTCAGCGCGACCATGGCGGTTCGGCGGGCCGAATGCATGGTCCCCCCGCCGCGGGCCATGGCCGTGCGGAACTCGTCCTCGGTGATAGGGAACATGGCGGCCACCCTGGTCGCCAGGGAACCGCTCGCCGCCCCCCCGCCGAGCTGGCATACGCAGGTGCTCCGCAGCTTCGACTTGCTCTTCAGCAGCTCGTCGAACATTCTGCATCCGCACCTCAGCTCTAGGAGTCTGTCCTCCTTGTCCTGGTCCTTGCCGTTGCTCCGGACCAGGATCTTCACCGCCCCGTCCGCGGCATCTTCCACTTCCACGCATTCCCGCCGTATCTCGAGCGCGTCAGTCGCCCGAAGCCCCATGTTGACCGCCAGGTTCGCTACATCCAGCGCTCGCTTGCTCCACCCCTCCCCCATCAGCAGTGGCTTGGCCTTGCGTACTCGTTCAGACCTGCCGTTGATGCGGTTGCTGGTGGTGTTAAAGCGGAGGTGCGCTTCTTGCCCGAATGCGTGCCCCTCTCTCGGATGCCGCTCATAGTATTCTACTATGACTGCGGCATCCTTACGGAACGAAATGCGTTCCGACTCCACCGCATGCTCGAGGTAGCACTCGAGCATATCCGCATCCGCCACATTTGGGAAGTTCTCCCAGTCCTCTTCCCTCCACTTCTCTTCCACCTCCAGCTTGTTCTCCAGGTCCTTCCAGCACTCGATGCAGCGAAGCGTGATGTGCATGAGCTCCTCCGTCGGCTCCTGCGGCAGCAAGTCGTCGGCCGCCAGGGTCTTGACCCGGTTCAAGTACCTGGCCACTCTCCGCCATCTTCTGTTCTTGTCGTCCACGGTGTCATCGTGCCGGAACGTGGACTGCCGCCATTCATCCGCCTGTCGGATGACCGGCGGCCCCCGCCTTGGCATGCGCGGGTTTCAGCAGGTCATTTTCCGCCACCTT
>JACKZZ010022203.1_pt1 | contig 14746 bp, 8 predicted proteins | sample 8027871 | NCBI WGS metagenome assembly JACKZZ01 (sample SAMN15724774, study PRJNA655200) | protist metagenome | isolation source: fluorescence activated cell sorting (FACS) single amplified genomes of... | place: USA: West Boothbay Harbor, Gulf of Maine | collected 2000-07-19
TTCTCTTCATGGCTGCTTCCTCCCACAATCAGCAAATTTCGGCCAATGTACGTGCTGCTGTGCCCTTTCAGATCTGCCGCCGGGGTCACCCCAGGCACGTTCATTTCCTCTCCTTCTAGCTGGAGAACGTTTGCGTCCACGTCCGCAATGCTGAACCTCCACAAATCGAACAGGCCCAACGAGCCACCAAATCGCATTCCCCCGTACACGACCAAAGCCTTTCCTTTGGCGTGGTTGTTGTGGGAGGAGTCGGTCAGGTAGTTGCCATTTGGCGAGTAAAAGTACGCCACGTGCCCGAATCTGCCGAGACTCGGGAGGCCGCGGGTTACGGGCTTGCTCCACTGCACGGTTAGTTCGTCCGTTTTTGCGGCATCGTACGCGGTTGGTTGCGGCCCGTCCCGAAGTTTTATGTACTGGCCTTGGGTAGTCGGTAAAAATGTGTCGAGGACCCACAGGTCGGACATGTTCGCGGTGCCGTTGGAGGAAGTCCCGCCCCCGTACACGATCAGTCGGTGGGCTTGTGATCCTTGAACATACGTGCAGGAGTGGCTGCGCCGGGCCGGCGGCTTTGCCCCTACCACTTGGGGGCGTATCCACCTCCATTTAAGGCTCGTCGTACTGTGGGTTTTCTTGTGGGTCAAAAGTTTTATGTCGATCATATGGCTGGGGACGGCCGTGGTGACCGTCTGGAGCTGCGCGGAGGCCGGCGTGCCCGGTGCGGGAGGCTCGCTCGATGGGAGGTCCTGTGCCTTTTCCCCGGCGCCTGCTTTGGCGCTTTCAGGCGCAGCTTGCAAAACTTTCTTTACCAAAACCTTTTCCATCAGAATAACGTCTTTTTTGAAGATGGTGTTTTGGCTGGCGTCTGGTTTTCCTGGGAACGGGAGCATGATGTATACGTCGTTGTACTCGCTGTAGGGGAATGAGGCATCGCTCCCCCCGATCCGAAACAAAGGAGCGCACGGTATATCAAAGCTCTTGAACCAGGGCACATTTCTCATACTAAAGTAGCGCAGCGGGTTCGGCGCAACCCCGTACGGTTTTATCCTCCGCCACTTTCCCAGCTGCCCAATGAGGGTCGACTCGGGCTCTAGACCGAACTCATCTATTCCCAGTTCGTGGACTGTAAAAAAGTAGTGCCCACCGACACGGTAGACGCATTCCCTGTCGTTGTCAATTAAAAAGGTAAACGTCGACCGGCTCTCTTTCTTCTCTGAAAGGACCGCTTTGTCGCTCTGCTCCGCTTGCTCAAACGTCACTGTGCCGAGAGAGCAGCAGCGCCTTATCATGTTTCGCCAGCAACGAACGCCCACCGGCATGTTCATGCTGTACGCTGAAAAAATAACGTTCGGGACTGTCCGAAACGCTAGCGGACGAAAAAGCATATGGTCCACCTCGGTAGAACAGAAAAATTGCATGGAGCGCTTGCACGCCTTGAGCAGGTTGTCTATCGCTTCGTACGTATTGAAAGATACGACACGGAGTAAAAGTACATCGGGAAGGGTTACCAGCGACGGCGCAGCGGGCCCTTTAACGTCCATGCCTACCTGCCCCTCAAGTTTGCTCACTGGTCCAGCGAGCGACCGAGGGAGAAACGGCAAACGCACACAGCGGTCGAACGGGGTGCTTCAATCGGGCGAACAATCAGTCACTTGGAAAGAGAGAGAGGGGGGTACGGAAGGTCAATTTGAAAACAGAAGAAAAATGTTTTCCCTCACATTCTGAGTATGTACATATATACATATCGAGTACATAAATGAATGTATTTTGAAATGAACAAGAAAAACTTTGCTAACTTTTGTTCAAATTACTATTCCAATATATAAATAATTAGTATTTATATATTATATTCAAATTTCAGGGAGGATCGGTCGGTGGGTTAAAAAATCCATTAGAGATAAATGTAGGGTAAAAATGATAAATAGAATTTCATTTTCATTCTTTTATTTTTATAGATCTTCTTATTTAGAGAAAAGAGCTGTGCTGGATGCTGGAGAAACAAAATGAAGGATTTAATAGACTAGTAGTGTGTCTAATTAGACTAGACTATTTAATAATAAATATAAAATCAGAGCATTTGTTATTAAAATACTTTTTTACTTAATTCTAAAATAGGAATAAAATTGAAGAACTTTCTTCGTAAAAAAGAGTTACAATGTACAATATAATAATATCTCTGCCTCTTTTTACACTTTATTTTACTTACGCTCTCGTACACATCATACGTAGTAATAATAATATCAAATTAATTACCTTCCAGGTAGTTGAATAGTCAGTCGTCTTCTACGTACCAAGGTATAATAGAACGTCGTAGTCTCTCTTCTACGCTCTTACGTATTTATGTGAAGAATATTTTCTTTTTTCTTTTTGTTATTTTATTCACTCTCTTCTCCTCTTCTCCTCTTCTCCTCTTCTCCTCTTCTCCTCTGCCGTTATATTTATATATTTAATCTTTTATTCTTCTATTTTTTTTTTATTATTATTTATTATAAGAAATAGAATAATAAGAAGAAAAGAAGTCTATTTTTTATTTATTTTATTTTTATTATAGGTAATATAATCAAAGCATTGTTATTCTATATAATACTACTTTTTTTTACTTCTTCTTCTTTAAAAAAAAAATGGAAAAAAACGAACACGCACCATTAAGTAGTACCAGACAACAGGTAGGAGGAGGAGAAAAAAAGATTCATTCTCTTCTTCTGTTGTACAACAGAATTTCAGTAGTAGTTAGTGTATTTTTTATTATTTTTTTTTAATCATACTATTATTTCTTCTTCTTCGATGATGACTATGTGCAAGCAATGAAAACCACTTCCGTTTGGTTTTCTTTTTTTGACACAAAATCAAGTATAGTTTGTAATGTGTAAATCCGGGTATATATACAAATTCAAATAAAAATAAAAATAAAACAGGTGCGAGCCAACACAAAAACAACCACTTAGATTTTTTTCTTGCCGTTTTGTTTTCGTTTTGTGTTTGGGTGTCGCTGTTGGATTAGTAGTAGCTGGAAAGGCGTCTGCGGAGTGAAGTGTGCTTCTTCGCAAATTTTAGGGTTTTGTTTCCTGTTCTTGTAGGTAGAAACAATTTAAACTCTAGCAGCAATTTTCCTTCTCGCAAACCTTCACTTCATTTGTTAGAACGATGTCGAAGGCTGAGAGCTTAAACCGAGGGAACCACCTGATGATAATAAACACAGATAGCAACTCAATTTTGTCCAGTGTATACGACCAGTCTTTTGTCCAGGATAATTATGTTCCGGTTCGCACACCGCACCACATCGAATCCGTGCGCCCCTCCCCCCCTCGCGAAGACGATTTCGACCGGAAGACCCAAAAGCCCGGAAGCTATATTAGCCAGGAGGAAAGGACCTTTTTCGAACGGTGCCAAAACGACAACTTCAAAGAAGATTTAGAGCATTACAAAGTGGAGGTCTCTTCCCTCCAGCACCAGCTGCGAAGAACGTCGGAACAAGTGCTTTCGTACGAACGCATTCACCATGACTTGGAAGAACGGCTGGAGAAGGTGACAAAGGAGAAGATCAACCTAGGGAAAAAGTTCTCAAACACAAACCGAGAGTCCTTGAAGCAGCTGGCCAAAGCCGTCGAGGAAAAGGGCGACTGGGAAAAGCGGTACAACAAGCAAAGCCTGCGCTGCCAAGCATTGTCCGAAACGATTCGCAATTTGGAGAAAGAACTGTACATGATGCACTTGCGAAAATATGAATTTATGAAAACAAGCGAGGAGTCCACCCGGCGTAGCGGTGGTTTACCATTCCCGATAAACGTTAGCAGCCTCTCGTTTGACAAAAACTCCAGTGTAATCAGTGACGGCGACCGTCTGAAGCTCGCACAAGAGCAGGAAGCCGCACGGATCGTTGCGAACTGTAGCCCGTCGTCTGAGGACCCCAACCCCGTCCATGCGCTTGCGAGAGAGCTTGCACTTCAACGCGGAAAGGGCCAGTTGATTAAAAATTTAAGCGTCTTCTTCGGCTGTGTGTAAATATTAAAGAGAGATGGGGTTAATCATGTTTTCCCAAGGAAAATGAAGTGTGGTGATAAATAGAGAGAGAACACTGCACTTGTGTATATATGTAGACAAACGCATTGAAATTTTTTTAATTTTTATTTATTATTTGTTTCAAAAAAAAGTTAGGAGGATGATGATGATGGTATTCCTCGTATAATACTGTAACAACAACAATAATGAATAGGTTGATAGAGTTGAAAACATATAAGAATACAATAAATGTATACTTATTTAATTTTATTATATTTAAATGTTCTCTCGCTCCTTCTCGTTCCCTTCTCTCCCCTGCTGTGCTTCCTACTGCTGTGCTGTGGAAAAAAACAAATTGCTAACTTTATGACTACGGTACTTCAACAAACTAGCAGCAGCCATAGCTCGCTTCAATTACAAACGTTCGTTTAGTTGAATGATCCACAAATACATAGTCGTCTATTTTCTTTTCTCACATATTTCCATCCTCATTCGTTCCACCGTTCGTTCATCTTCCCGTCGTCGTGTGTGCGCGCGCAACAATGACGCATTTCAGTGTCACTTCTGTTATTTGCGTGTTTGCCCTCGTCGTTCTTCCACTTGCCAGGGGATTCATACCGCTAAAAGAGGGGAACATTCGCCACGTCAACAAAACGGTCGATAATTTAAATACGGGTGGGTACAAATTGCAGAAAACGCCAAAACAAAGTGCCCATGCGACGTGGTCGACGCAGTGGAAAGACTACCCCGGTGGGGTAGAGCACATTGAGTTTTACTTCGGGCCGATCAAATCAACCTATTCGGAGGTTTTTTGGAAATCACTGCCAGACATTCAGCTCCCTCCGGAGCTGGTCAAACGGTTCGACGACAAAGGCGTTGCAGTCGTCGGCGTAGAAGCGGACCAAGTCCGCCGGCTGCCAAATGAAGACATTTCTGTTCCCATCAATATTGCCTATAACCACCATTACGGCGGACAACTGCTGGGCAAGGGCAGCCGAATGGAGCGGGTCAAGCGGGACTCGCGCCGGCCGGAAACTATGCACCCAGGCGAAGAGCCAGGGTGGGTTAAATTGCCAGTGGAGCACACACCGTCGAAAAGTGGATTGCCCACAAGCCTGGCGTGGGGCTATTCGAACGGTGGTGAATTTCGAAAAACATACAAAGGGCTTTTGCCACCATTTGCGCAAGTTGTCGATAGCCCAACGCATTTGTCGTTCACACCGATGCAAATCGACACGTGGAACCGCGACGAGATGAACTTAACAGGATCGCCCTTTGTCCCGGGGCCGGCACCGAAAAATTCATTGGCGCCCACGTCCGGACCGGACGCTATCTACTCTGGCCTCCTGGAGTGCCCAAGGACCACCCGAATCCGCAAGCACATCACTGGCGGTGGGTGGAACGACTCGGTTGCCCCCGAAATTTACAATTGCACGCCGCCAACAGCGGGCCAGACACGCTGCAAAATTGCATTGGACAATGCCGCAGATTGTTTTGAGCACGCGAAACAGTTGCCAAGTTTACAAGGGCTAAACATTGCCACGGCGGCAGTGTCCGCCTCTTCGGTTCCTCCCGGCTGCACAGTTTCAAGAGTGAACAACACACATGCCTCCGTGACGTTTAATGACAACAACGACAGCAACGTCTGCTGTGGTTCTGGAATAAGCGATATAATCGGAAGTGCAAGTTTCATGAAGAGTGGTGGGGCAGACCTCACCCTATCCGTTTCCAGCGCCAACGCCCAAGAACCGCAAGTGCAAATGACTCTCAGCGGTCCCGCAGGCGTATGGTTTGGCGTCGGGTTCGACGCGACTTCCATGGCAAATGCACCCTATGCGATCATTGTCGATGGAAAAGGCCAAGTAAGCGAACGTGTCATGGGAAATCATTTGCCGGGCGTAGAAATTTCAAACTCGCTCTCAATTATTTCCTCGAAAGTTTCGAACGGCGTCCGGACGGTGCAACTGACACGAGGGCTGAAAGGCATTACGCCACAGCATCACACGTTTCATGCAAAGCAGTTGAAGATCGATTTAATCAGTGCAGTCGGAAGTTCACCGGCGTTGTCGTACCACAAGACAAAGACTGTTGGTGTGATAACGCTATGGCCGACGAACGATGAGAACGTTTGTTTGTGCTCCATCCCCGCAGCACCCTTTGGCCACGGAACCGGCACGTTGGAGTACCTCCCAACAGGCGAAGTCATCGGGTTCCCATTTCGATGTGTGCCAAGCGAAACCATTTTTTCTTCCCGAAATCCAACCTGTGATATTCGCACGTACGAGGGCGGTCTGAGTACCTGCCACCATGGTTGGCATTTGTTAGACGCGGACCAAGAGATCCCGTGGCAGGATCAACCCTTAGAGTACTACATGAAATTTCGGTTGTACTTTCAAGAATTCAAAGCGCACACAGTGGCAAGGGATATCACATGGAGCATTGGTGGCGACACGGGAGAGTATGATGTGCCGCGTTGCAAGCCTGGGACACCTACGAAAGATTGCATTCATGAAATTGAAGGGACCATAGTCCCTGGTGGAACCGACCTTCATTTTGTTGCAGCTCACTACCATTGCCACGCACCGACTTGCCTGAGCTTGGAAATTTGGAACAACAAAACGGGAGAATTGATATGCAAAGAAACCCCGTACCACGGCAAGGGCAACAAAGCGGATAAATTTGACGAGGCTGGGTACATTGCTCAACGCATATGCTTGTGGGGAGATCGCGAAGGTTTTGAGAAACCACCGCTTGTGTCGGGGGTGCCATTGTACGTGAAAGCAACAACAAACAGTACATATGGGCACCATGGAGAAATGGCGCTTCCGCAAATGCTGTTGGCATCGTTGCCAGTGTCGTAATTGAATTCAGCTTTATGTGGAGTAGCTGTGAATATTAAATTAACTAAGGTATCGAACATGCACCAAGTACTCACATAATAATAGTCTAGTATGAAATATATTAGTATTTTTACAATGGTGTCCAGTGTATAGATGGACACACTATTGAATGCAGGAAAAAATAATTTTCAACAACAAAATAACATAGGAACAGCATCTTTCTTTATTATTATATAATAATCCTTAAATTATTGGAAATAGAAGAAATCGAAGAGTTGTAAATAAATCTTATAAATCTATAAAGAAGTAATTATATAATGACATTAGGAGGGGGCGACGGAGGGAGGGAGAGGGAGCGAGCGAGGAGACGAAGAAGAAGAGTATGGTGAATTGAATTTGTTATTTCCCACTTTAAAATACATACATCTGTATCTATTTATACTGTACGTACAAATAAGAAGCACAAAAAGAATTTAAGTATGACCCAGGGGTCGAAAAGATATAACATATCCTTGCACAATAGAAGAAAGGGGGAAAGAAGAAAGCGAAAGAAGAAAAAAAAGTCTTTGCAATCAAAAGCAACTGGAAGATACGCACAGTGAAGTTAGCTTCATTTAGCAACGCACGCAGCACACGTTTTACCTTGGTATAGTTTGAATAATGGACGACTGGCAGGACCCGTTCGAGGAGGCTCCTGAAGCCTCTGCTGCGGTCGCTACAAATGACCGAGCGTCAAAGTCAAAAAAGCACGATCTCCCATATTCTGGTTTTCAACAGGCTTCTAAGATTCGTAAACAGGAGGGCGGGGCACCGGCGGCGGCGCCTGCCGGTGGAGGATCCGAGGCAGTCAGCAATCAGCCGGCCGCGAGTGGACTGGTGGATAAGCAAGCGGCGGAAATAGCTGCGCTCAAAAAAATGTTGAAGGAGCAGGCTGCAGCTGCTGCAGCCGCAGCTGCCGTGAAAAATGCCCCTAAAGAAGAAGTGCAAAGGGAGTTTCAATTATCGAAGACCAAAAAGGTATCGGTACGTGAGTTCAGAGGCAAGACATTAGTGGACATCCGAGAGTATTATCAAAAAGACGGCGGCGAATGGGCTCCTGGAAGGAAAGGGATATCGCTTACTGGAGAACAGTGGGAGAAACTAAAACAGCTCGTGGATTCTATCGACCTCGCTGTTTCGAACTCGTAGGGACACCAACCTTCGGGTTTGTTTGCCCGTTTTGGAGTCTTTTATATGTACGATAATAAATTTTGAAAGTACAATTGTTCCATTAATAATTCCATCGAAGACTAAAAAGAGTATATTCTTAAATTGATTGTTCGGTCTGTCTTTGTACTTGGTATTTATAAGTGCAGTAGAAAGTGGTATGGTGAAGGAAATTGAAACAAAACCAATTTGGCTGCTGTTACGAATTGTATTATTTTTTAATAATAAAGGCAAAAACGTTTATTAATCCTGTGTGTATAGTCTAGGTTATTTTTATTTTACTATTATATTAATACACCACATACACCACCACCACCAAAGAGGGTAGAAAAAATATAATTAAAAATAATAGTTAACGAGTAGAGAGTAACGATTAGATTCATGTCAGGCGTGCGTCCTATTAAACATGTTCTCATTTCACAGTGAAATTGTTTGCATTTATTCTCAAGAAGAAAATCGCAGCCATGTGAAACGTCCATTCACAAACCGAATGAAAAAAAGGGAAAGGTGTGTTTGCACGGAGAAAGGATGGTTGGGTTATTACTCTGCACGAGCTTTTCTGCAGCTTTATTTGCCATGGCCTCGTCAAGCCGTGTGGATATTTTATTCCCCAGCAGTACGGATTCAGGCGGTCACGTATCAATCGTACTTCCATACTCGATAGACGCAACGGACATTCGTTCGATAAAACAGAGAATATTTTTGCACCCAAACGTTGTGTCGCGGGGGTGTGTAAGAGACATCGTGCACGTCCACGAACCTTCACTGAAACAGGTAACGTTAGGCGATTGCGGTTTTTTTCTCCGTTCAAATTCTCTTGCGCATGAATCATTAGATGTGGCGCTTGCGAGCAACGAGGACGATTTGCAAAAGCTTTCCGCGCAACGTGCCACTGGGATTGCTCAGCGCCTAGCAAATTCCGGAAAATTCAGCGATTCCATTTACCTGTTGACCAAGTTGTTGGAACGTGTCCGCAACAAGGCGTCGATCAAAGAGGTACGAGGGATTTTGAAACTTGTCAAGGCACAAAAGGCGTATATTTTAGAGTCTGACCTTCCGGATCCTACCCTTACCGGGGTAGATGGTCAATTGAGGTATATCACAGCACTGCTTCAACGAGTATGGGTGTACCACGCAGAGGGAAAAATTGCACAAGCCAAGGCTTTGCTTATGAAAGCCGTAAACACTTCCGAACCCGTTCGTGACCATTTATCAGACGACGATCTGGACACGTTTCTGAGGCAGCTTGTGGATTTCCGGTGGTACGAAACGGCAAAGCCTTTTGCCGACATTGCGATTGGCCGAGGCAAGGCGGACATCTCCAGGGTAGACCTAATGCGCAATGTAGCTTACATACTCGAAGCCAACGCCCCAAACGACTCGAAGAAGGAGCATGTTGCATTTGCTATCGGGGTCCACCGTAGAATGCTAAAGTTAATGTGCGACAACTCTGTCCCACCGGGGAAATGCGACGATGTAACTTCGTACATGGCGTCGTACGCACGAACGGTACTGTTTGGGAAACCAGAAAAAATCTCCTCGCGGGCAGTGAAAGAAAATTTTGACACAGAATTGATGGAGGGTTTGTTCCCAAACATACAGTTCGAACGATATGATATAGAGAGAAAGACGATTCGGTCGCCGTTGAAATTTTGGGCAATGTTTTGCGACGTTGGGAAGCCCGTAATTCTTAAAAACCTGATCAAGACACAATTACGAAACATGTGGCATTTCAAACGGTTGCCCAAAATGATCGGCACGAGCGTCGTCTCTGTCAGCGCATCGGCCGATATTGTTCCACGCCAATGGGTAGAAGATTGCAGGAACATGAGGGTGGATTGCGACGTGGCGGCGAAGGCGAAGGCACTTTACTTCCAGGAACGGATAACTGTGTCGGACTACATGGAGCGTTTGAAACGTGGGAAGAACACAACGCGGATGGACTATATTTTCGGGGCCGTGAAAAATTCAAGGCTTGTGAAGCAGCTCCGAAAGAAAATAGAAAAGTTCTTTCCCATCGACAGGTTTGCATTTCAAAAGAACGACCAGCAGGACGATGACTCTCCCTTATTTTACTTGGGCAGTGCCGGGACCTATACATACTTTCACGAACATAGTGCGGCAGCAAATGTGCTGTTGCATGGGTTAAAGAAGTGGTTTTTGCTTCCCCCGGGCGCGTACCACGGACCCGGAGCAATGGACATGAGGGAGTGGATGAATAGAATTTACCTGGAATTACCTATACCCCCCCTTGAAGTGATCCAAAGGCCGGGGGACACTCTATTCATACCTTCAGGGTGGAAACACGCTGTGGTTAATTTGAAACGTTCTGTGGGAGTGGCGTGGCAAATAGGCGAAGACATGACACTAAGGTTGCCGCAGAACATAAAATCAATACATTCGTAGACGTAGATGATATAATAACAGGGGTATTTCATTATTTCATTGACCGTGCAAAGAACAATTAGAGATACATGTCACAGCATAAAAATGAGTCGATTTCGATTTTTCATTATTATCTTCTTCTTTAATAATATTAATATATTATAACTCTCTTCACTCTTATTATAGTAAAAAATAAAAGAATTATTATCACCTATAAATTTAGAGTTCAGTTCGCAGTACATTAATTTTTTGCTTTTATCACCTATAAAATAAATCCACTAAAATCGGACCCTCTCCGCTGATTTGGAGGTTCTTAAGAATCGAAAAACATCTACACCACTGCAAAGCTTGGAACATCTGCAATCCCACAAGTATTGTTTCCCATAGCCAAGTATATGAAACCGTTTTGGCCCCAATTTGTTGCCCAGCTGTTCCTGACTATCCAGTACGCACCATTGTCTCCTGAAGCTTTCGCCCCTTTCTCGGCGTCGTAGCCACTGTACCCAACGAGTTGGACACAATGGTCCAAACTTCCATGGTCATGGCCGCCACATGCTTTTCCCGACATCACTCCATTTTTGTAATATTGCCACACACGGGCATTCGCACAAATCGCCAGCGGGCCGTGTGTCCCAATGTATTGAGCAACTTTATCTTCGTCCTGGTCGTTGCAATCGTCCCATGGCAGATCGCAAGGCTTTGTGGCATACGAAAAATTTGAAATTTTTCCGCCTACAATTTGCATGTCCTTTTTGCAGGTCCCGGAGGTGCCTGTACTGCCACTAACGTATGGGTACTTGCTCTCGGATGTCAGCCCCCCATTTGCTGCAATGAATCTGTAACCACTCCCGCCCCCTGCGTATGTTCCGGCACAGCCATAAGCCTCCCTACTGTCGCAATCCACTAGCTGTTGCACGGACAGCTCCTGCGGCGAAGACCACCCTGACTTTCCAGACAGAAACCAGTCAGACTCGACTTGCTCAACCGTGGAAAATGCCCAACAGCTACCGCATTGGCCTTGGTTGCGAACCGCAGTGGTGGCATTGCCGAACCAGTTTACATAGCGCGGGGCGCTTGAATGTAGCGGTTGATTCTGAATAGGAACATAGTTCCTGGTTTTCAGCAGCTCCTTCAGTTTTGCATTTCTGAGCAAGAAGGTCGACTTGAATTCGCTTGGCGACAGGTCAGAAAACTTGTTCACACCGAACGAAGTTTCAGGAAAACGAGAGTTCAAGATCTTTATATTTGCCAAGTTCTCTTCGTATGTTTTTTGCCGTTCAATGCGTTCTGCACTGTTTTTGTAGGTTTTCTCATACGAAGCCACGTAGTCTTTGAAGGACAGCACAGTCGCGCCTACACACGACAAGCCGAGAAGGAGAAATGGCAAAGGTAAATATCTTTTCATGGTCGACGTCAGGAAAAATATCGTTTTCGTGGTCAATTGTGAGACTAGATTTGGTTATTGTTTATGCAAAAGAAGTGTATGGATTCTAACCTTTTCCTCTAGAAAAACTATCCGGATGCTGAATCAATTTGAAAATATCAATCAATCCATAGTTATCAATTGTTTTTTGTGATATTATTAATTATTGTTATATTTCGTGGTGTGGCGCGCCAGTGGGGCGCGGCGGGGGGTGTACTTTTTTAAAATTATTTTTTCTTCTTCTTCTTTTTTTGAACTGACTTCCTTCTTCTTTATTGAAAATCAGCAGAAGAAGAAGAGGAAGTTCTCTGATGTTCCTTAATTAGCATTTATAATGTGTTCTTATTAGTTCTTATTAATTTCCTTTTTTTTATGTTATTTTTTTATACTATTAAGGGTGAATGTGGTATAAAAGGTGAGTGATGGTTGGTGAACTATTTATTTTTTTAAAAACAACAAGAAAATTGGCTGTTATTTCAGTAATTAAAATTAATGTACTGCGAACTGAACTCTAAATTTAGACATTCGAGGGTTACATGCGAACTTATTTTTGCTCTTGTGGTTTTACTAATCGAGATACCCTTGTAAGGGAACAGTATACCTGAAATTTACTAGAACTGGACCGCCCGTTTCGCTCGCTAGCTTGTCATTTTAGCAAGTTGAATCGCGGCTTGGGCTTTAGCTGCTGCCACTTTGTCTTGAATGGACGCGTTGGGCGAAGCTGCTGCTCGCCGGAGCCGTTGGGCCTCAACTTGCAACTGGTACAAACTGTTGTTTTTCAAACTTGCAAGCATCGCTAACATCTGGGATGCGAGCCTTGTGGTTTTGGGGCGCGATATCAAATATTCTGCTTTTATTTTCTCTAAAATAGGGGTGGCTTGAAAATGCCTCATCTCACTCAAAATACTCTCAGCACCGTGGCCTAGAACAACCAGCGCATAAGTTCCATGTAAACACACATCCGCCTCCAGGAGATGCACGTTGAGCCCTTCAACGATCAATTGGGTACATCCACAATTAACCAACGCGTCGCGGTATAAAAGGCGACGCGGCTCCTCCTTGCTGTTTGCCAAGTGTTTAAATATGTGGAATCCACAGCTGGCAATAGCAGGGTATTTCAGATTCTTGAAAATGCTCTCTATGACAACCTTGTAGCAATCCCCCGAGACTTTTGGTTTTCCATCGAATTCCTCCCCCATCATATATTTCTTATGCTTTTCACAATTGAAAATCAATTCTAAAATTTTCCTTAGTCCAGTTTGTATGACATGAAAATTATCCATCCGAGTTCTCATAATGTCAACAACGTCACGAACGTCCTGTTTCTCTCCATCGATAGCCAGTATTTCTTGTCGAAAGTCTTTCTTGTCCGAAAATATTTTATGCTCCGCCACCACAGAAACATTTCCAAATCTCAAAGACATAATTTACCACGAAAACCTTCCCGATCCCGATCAGTATGTACAATGCTTAAGGATTTTTAATGCCCTCATTTTCCCAAAACTCTTACATCGTTTTTGTTCATTCATAAACCATCAACAAAGATGTTAGTTTTATATTTCCGCTCATAACATTGTCATATATTTATTATTGTGAGTAGTATACGAGGTATAATACAATATGGTTTATGGTTTACACATACATAAATAAATAATAATATAAGAATCGATGATGGAGGAGGATCGATGATTTCGTTTCTACTAAAAAATATAACGGCAACCCATTTATTTTATTTTATTTTTAAAAATCGACATACATTCATACACCATAGTACTTGGTAGGACCATAGGAATAAAATAATACAACAACCCATCAGTAAAATCAACGACGACGACATTTTATATAAAAAGTTTATTATTTCATCACCTCACACATTGATAAAAAATTTGGCATTCTTTCGTTCTCAGAGAGAATTTTAAGAATTCTTAAATGAGACAATTGAAATAGCAAACGATTCAATTTGCGAGAAACTGGGAGGAATGCATCGGCAGCAAGTCCGTACGGAGGTGAAAAAGCGCGGTTAAAGCTACACATTTTCTGTATTATCAAACTATATTATAGTATTAGCACGATGATAGCCACGTCGCATCATAGAAAAACTGTCGTACAGGCACAACAAAAGATTGTGGGTGACCTGGTCGGAATGATATGGGATCAAAACAATGAAGTTCATAGAGAAAAAGTCCCGGTGCCGTGCAGAAACGTGTCGAAAGGATGCAAGTGGGTGGATAAGGCGTTCGTAGAGACGAACGAAGACGGGGAAGAATTAATTGTTGAAGAATCTAGGAATAAAAATCATAAGTGCCCTTTTGACATCATTTTGTGTGTTGAAGATGGTTGCCCTATCAAGTACGAGAGGAGGTACCAGGGTCGGCACCAACTGTTTTGTCGGTACCATAAAATAAAATGTCGGTCCTGTGGCAGAGAGGTTGTCCAGCTTGACCAATGCAAACATCTGGAAAAGGAATGCGTAAAATTTCATGTGTATCGAAAGACAAGGTCGAACTCAAAGTGGGAATTCAATTTCATATCAAACAAGGCAATCCTTCAAGCATTTAAACAGAGTTTAGAGCGCAATCGGATGCTGCTTTCCAGGCAGATGGAAGAGAAAATTGCTGAAATGGAGAACAAAATGTCTACCGGTATGGCAGATGCAAAATTGCAAGCCGAGCAAACTATCGCTGGCCTGTCAAACGAAGAGAGCCCAGATAACCCAATGAATTGGAGTGATGAAAAGCTCATTAAAGTTGCAAAGAAAAGGAGGATCAAAAAGTCAAAAATGAAGAAAGTAAAAACCACCGTGGCAGCAGTTCGAAAGAGTATAGAAGCGGAGGAAAACCGGAAAATTCAAGCTCAAGAAAAGGTAATGGGAGAGAAAGTGAAGGGTGTCACGGAT
>JACKZZ010000696.1_pt1 | contig 14736 bp, 15 predicted proteins | sample 8027871 | NCBI WGS metagenome assembly JACKZZ01 (sample SAMN15724774, study PRJNA655200) | protist metagenome | isolation source: fluorescence activated cell sorting (FACS) single amplified genomes of... | place: USA: West Boothbay Harbor, Gulf of Maine | collected 2000-07-19
AGAGGTGGTGGGTGGGTGAGTGAGTGGTGTGAGGTGATGTAAAATAGAAATAAAGGGTGTTTGGAACAATTAACAGTATATTTTCGCATTATATACTATGAAATACATTGACCTTTTTTGCGGAATCGGCAGTTTTCACCTTGCGATGGATAAATACCACCATGAATGCGTTTTCTCGTGCGATATCAACCCCCACGTGCGAAAAACCTACGAAATCAATCACAAAATGGTGCCTCACGGCGATATCAAGCAAATTCACGCCGAAACCATCCCTCCCCATGACATTCTTTGTGCGGGGATACCTTGTCAAAGTTTTTCCACTATAGGATTATGCTCTGGATTCGCCCAAGAGCCTGGAACCATGTTTGACGAAGTCATGCGGGTTGTAAAGCACCATAAACCCAAGTACGTAGTGCTGGAGAACGTTAAGGGACTCACCACAATCAATAACGGCAAGTATTTTAATCAAATTCTCGCATCTCTTCATGCAGAGGGCTACCAGACGTCCCATCGCATCCTCAACGCCAAGCATTACGGGATTCCGCAGTCAAGAGAGCGTATATTTATTGTTGCTACCCTGGGTGAGCCAATTTCGTTGGATTTTCCGCACCATAAGCCGTGTAATCTCACAGAATACCTCAATCTGGGCGATTTTGAACGCGATACGTCTTACACTATACGGTGTGAGGGCAGGTACAGCAAGTTTGAGGACAAGTCGCATAATTGGAGCAAGTATATGAAAGATGGTCGCGTATATCAGTTGAAATTGGAGGATGCCTTACGATTACAGGGTTTTCCTGAGAATTTTTACCTTTCGGGACATATGACGCACCAGTGGAGGCAAATTGGGAACACAATACCAACCAATCTTACCGAATTGGTTGTGTCCCGATTAAAATGAGGGCGTTGATTATCTCACCATACGGTACAGATGGAGGAATTCACCATAACTGAGTTGTCGTACGCCATAATCGCCATTATGGGAGGTCTTTCGGGTCTTTTGTTGGTTATATGGAAAAGCAGATGTAAAACTATCAATTTATGTTGGGGCGGAGTGGATTGTCAGCGAGAAGTGGAGGCGGAGGTGTTGTCTCCTAACCGATTGGAAGCAAAATTGGAAGCGGATGTAGAAGAAGGGTTAGAAATGAACTGACCTCATGCGGAAATGGAAAATCGTAGTGTCGCCGACCAATTTCTCTCACCGTAATACATGGATAGCGTCTCTACGAAAACATCACACCTCTCAATGACAGGTATTGATGACTTGGCTACCGCAATTACTGATATTGATGCGATTGAGACTGCACTAAACGGCAAACAGCCCACAATTGGCAACGACCACCTGGATATAGCACATGTTGAGGGATTACAGACTGCTTTGAATACACATACAAGTGATATAGCGTCAAATACCGCCAAAGTAGGCATCACTACCGCCCAGGAAAACGCAATTACGGCGAATACTGCCAAAGTAGGCATCACTACCGCCCAGGCAAACGCAATCGTCGCGAATACTGCCAAAGTAGGCATCACACAGTCGCAAGCGGATGCAATCGTCGCGAATACTGCCAAAGTAGGCATCACACAGTCGCAAGCGGATGCAATCGTCGCGAATACTGCCAAAGTAGGCATTACTTCCCAACAAACAGCCGATATTCTCACAAACAACACAAAAACAGGCATCACTACCGCTCAGGCTAACAATATAACAAATAGTGTTAAGAAAATAGGCGAATCAAGTCAAAACATTGACGGCCAACTTCAAATATCAGGTAATGGAGGGGCTGTATTAGATTTAATTGGAACAGACCACGCATATATGGAGTTTTATCCCGATGGAGTCTCAGCAGGACGAAAAGCATACATGGGATACGGTAGTTCCGCCACTGAGACTTTTACTATTGCTAATGAGTTTCCAAATAGTAAAGTTTTTATATCACCAAACTTAACTGTAAATGGTTCAACAACGATTACTGGAAATTTAAACGTTGATGGCGATTTGGAGGCTGATGCGTTTTTAATCAAACCTACGAGCAGTTCTTCAACAGATTTTAGGTTTATCCACCCCAACACAAGTGAACTGCGAATACAACAACCGCATCACATAGACGCGTATAATCATGGAACGTCAGGAACATCAGGGCGAACTTTGTACCTTCAATATTACAATAATAGTGATGTGACAGTTGGTAATCCTACAAACGGAGGGGATTTGTACGTGAATAACAACCTTATTTGTTCTGGAACTTACCAATTAGGGACAACTCCGCTCCTCCACATCGCCATACCCTTCCGTGCCTCAGTAGCGAACAGTACAACAATCACAGACGCCCATTTCTTCGCCAATTACATCACTAAGTATAGCATAGGGGGCGAAACGGTGTCTGGAGCCTTTGATGAGAACAAATTACGAGCATATAAGCACCCCACTGCATGGTATATCCATTCTGTGAGTATAATGTATGATGAAGACAACTCTACTAACGGAGTTACGTTGTATTTGGCTACTAACTTAAATTCTAAGGGACAAGGAACTCCCACGTACGGTGTATATAACCTGGGAAGCAAGTTATCGGGCGATTTGTGTTCCACATACACGTTTTCGTCGCCAATATTGGTAGGAATCAACAATAGTATCCGTTGTAGGACACAATACAGCAGTTCATCAGCCAATGAGACGTCATTTGTGCTTCATGGCTATCAAGCATAGTCAAAAGGACTTAAAGAAAACATCATACATATGTGTATAAAGATGTTTGACACAATATTCCACGCAGAGATGAGAAAACGCATGAAAATTCACTATCACGAGAAAGGAGGCAAGGATAGACGCATGTTACGCTACTACAGGGCAAAATACGGAGACTCTTTACCACCCCAGGACAATATGAGCGTCAATGAATACTTAGAGGTGATAAAAGAATATCTCAAGGTAATGAAAGATGGTAAAAAGGAAGCAAAGCGTAAAACAAAGGCAATCTCAGCATCAAAAGGTCGTAATCAACATGGGGAACAGCACAACACGCAAGAGGAGGAGAAAGAACAAGGCACCATTGAGGTCAGCAACAAGTAATGTAATTAAGCACGTCCATTCATACGGAAACAACATCTTTCAGGCGAATTTAGAGCGAGAACGTGCCGATATTACCCGCGAAATGAATATTTTGAGAAGTGAGAGGCAAGAAATCAACAAATTGAAGGCAATTGAGGATAAAAAGAAACATCAAGGAGTTTTTGCAAGTCAAGCGGAGTTGAAATCAGGAGCAACACCTACTAAGAGTCAGTACAATGACTTAGTCAGCAACATCGCCCCCAAAACACCCAAGGGCAGTCCTCCAAACGACGGAAGGAACATAAAAAGCAACAAAGACACAATAATACCAGGGTATGCGACGCCTACAGCATCTTCTATGGGAAGAACATTGAATATGAATGACCTTTAGCCAATTCCGCTTGGATTCGGTTAGAAGGCGATACCTTCAAATTGTATTCTCACGCTATATTAATGATTATCAACAACACAGGGTACTCCAGCATAAAAATTTTCTGTGAATCCAAGCATGCTGACGTAAATATCAACAACGCTCACAAGATATGGACTTTGAACCAGCCAATAGTCATTAACAACCCTGAATCCGTGCGTATGTTGTGTTCTGTGGAGTCAGTTTCCCTGCCCTTGTCGTATTACAACACAAATGCGACCAATAATCAGTTTAAAGTCAATAACACGACCTACACTGTGCCTGAAGGCAATTATACAGCGACTAGCATGAAGAACGCCCTCAACGAACTCAACATGGGTATCACTTTTGTATTCAACAGCACAATATCAAAGTTTGCTCTCATAACCACCGTTTCAAAGTCAATTGAAGAAGTCCCAAACAGTATTTACAGCATGTTGGGGCTTGAACCCAGAACGATTACTCTCATTCACACCGCCCCTCATGTATGCAACCTCATTTACACCACGGGAGTCTATCTGTCCCTCAACAATACCTCTAATGATAACATAGACACATTTTCAGCATCGCAAAGCAGTCCATGTCTCATACGACTCAACATAAACCAACCAACGAACACATATCTTCAGTTTTATACCCCAATTGGGTTCAAAAACGTACTTTCAACCTCTGTACTGAATCAAATTGACATTTCTATCTTAGATGACAACAGAAAACCACTCCAACTTACAGATAACGTACCGTGGGTGGTAGTGTTACGTGTAGATTTTGAAAGAAACATCACAGAAACCATCCAACGGACAAAAATTCAGGAAAGACGAGCAAAAATTGACTCACTGATTCCAAACGATGATGATACTTTCTAACCATACTATATAAATGGGAATCTTTGGTAAGAAACATCATTGGTCTGTAGGAAAGTTCGCCCACAAGGTCTCAATCAAGAATATTAAGAAGTTTGCAAAGAAAGCAAGCCATGTAGTCAACAACACGCTCAGTATAGCGGATAAAGCGACAGGAGCGGTTCAAAAAATCAGCAAAGTGGTAGCGAAGGGGGCTACGAAGTTATCTGGTGTCCCAGTGATTGGTAGTGTCGCAGGCATTGTCGCTACGGGGGCGAGACAGGCAGGAACTGTAGCACGGTCAGCACATAAAGGCGTGAAAGGGTTGGAAAAAGCCACTTCGGCGATAGAACACCAGGCAAATCATAGCATACACACAATGGAGACAAAATCCAAGCCCATCATACCGCCTCGACCGACTCCAAGCGGAATTGGAAGCGGAAGTGGAGGAAATCCATTGAAAAAGAAGGAGGAAAATCTATTCTAAGTATAATACATGTGTAAAACGATTCAAATTTACCAGCAGACCTTCTTACAGAACAATTCCAGCAGTTCTATAGGAAAATTTAGACTCACGCGAGTTCTTAAGGAAAAGGATAATCAATATTTTGTAGTAAAATGTTTAGGAATCAACAAGATTGGAGGTAACGCGAGCGAATTGTTCCTCCGCAACCTTCCTGCACTCACAGGCAAGTGCAATACGCAGTCAAACACCCTTGCGGAAACAAATCACGTATATTTAGGGAGTTTAGGAGACCATTCTGCGATACAACCAAGTTTTATGGTAAATCAACTCCCATTGAATGAGTTTGAAGTCATAAGGGAACGGAATGGGGTCGCTATCATAGGAGAGTTTGCCGTAAGTTTCCAAATTGAAGTGAAAGAGGCTGATTAGGGGCGTTTTGTCGCCAACCACAATCATAAGGGGGGGTTGAAGGGGGAGTATCCCCTTTATTTTATCTTCTATACCTAACGTATAAAAGATGAGTGAGTTAGTATCAGCGATTAGCACCAGTATGGACGTCAGCGACTACAAGGCACTCACAAATGTGAAAGTTAGTCGTGTTTCCATCCAACCAGAGAATAAAAGCGACCTTACCATGACCGCAGGCAATACGAGCGACCTCCACATAAGTTTTCCATCAAGGCCTAACTCAATGATGGATTCTGCGAACTCATACGTCAGCCTAACGTACACTATGGAAGGAACAGCACACGGAACGGGCAGAAGTGTAGCATTTTCCAATGGAACCCCAAGTTCTCTCATTAGAACACTTGAAACCATCGCAGGCAGTACCTCAATTGAATTGATTAACAATTATAACGTGATATCAAGCGTTGTTGATGACTTCCAGCATAAGGACAGGGCAAAAACGCTCGGCACAATTTTGGAGGACAAGCATGCGAGCGACCATAAGGCAGGATTCTCTCGAGATGTCGCTACAGCGACTTCTGCGGGCTTTACACAGAAGAGACGCATCTGTATTCCCCTCATGAGCCTGGCGGTAGGTAGCCTCGCTGATAAATATTTCCCTATGGGTACTGACATTGGTTTGCGATTGCGTTTAACCATGGAAGACCCCAATATTGCCTTTCGCACCGAACATGCGAGCGATGCGGACTTCAATGTGGGTTATAAGTTGGAAGATATCACCTATGAGGCGTGCTACCTGGAAACTGACGCAAAAACGTACAACCAGATTGTTAAGGAGAGTGGAGGAGTCATGAAGGTGAGCGGAACGGGCATTGGGAACTTTTCTCACACTGTTCCACAGGGTGGAACCACCAATACCGTGCTAATTCCCGCCAGATACTCCAGTGTGAGGTCGTTTATGACTACTATGCGTGATGGCGACTCAGCGACGAAGAATGCGTACAATAGTCCAGGCGGAAGGACGCGGGCAAACCTAAGTTCATACGTTTATAGGATTCACGGCAAGAATTACCCCAATTTGCCCGTGTCATGTGACAATTTTACCTCAAGCGAGGCATTTTGCGAATTCTTAAAGACTCTGCACTCCCTACATAATACACAACAATCATGTGTCTTCCCTGCCTCTGCCTACGTTCATTCAGGTGATAACCATCAAGGTTCTTTCTGTTTTGGATTGGATTTGGAGGAAAATGGCTACTCGTCGTCATCTATGAGCGGATTAGACACCAATTCAGGTAATACTTTTCTGGAATTGGTACATAGTTCAGCAGTTCCCTCCACAGGTCTCGTTGTAGATACCTTTTGTTTCTATGATGCTATTGTGGAGATTAATACTACCACTGGAGAGGTAATGGTTTCCAAGTAAGGGGGAATTCCCTCTACGACTCCCTTTTTTGACCTTACGACTCCCCTGAACTGTAATTGGCGAGCGTCAAACCACTCCACGCTACGCGAATCAACCCCACGCTAATCATATACAAGACAGATTGAGTAGCGTAGCGGTGGATGACGGTAACTGACGCTCATGACGCTAAATAATTATATACACACAGTATATAATGATTGAGAAGGAGATTATAGAGGAAACGACGACTGTAGAAGAGCCAGAACCGAGTAATGAGACCCCAACGGCAAAGCCTAAGCGTGAATACGTCATGACCGAAGCAAGAAAACTCGCATTGGAACGCATGAAGGAAGGGAGGAAGCGGAAGGCGGAGGAAGCCAAGGCAAAGAAGGCAGAAGAGGCAAAAATATTGGAAAATGCGAAGAAACCACCGAAACGACGTCCCAAGAAGCAGGTGGTGATAGTTGAGAGCGATGACGAGAGCAGTGAGGAGGAGAATCAGGTTATCATTCGTCGCAAGAACAAGAGGAGACCCCGTTCGCCCAGTCCGCCACCGTATCAGGCCGAAGAACCCCCATTCAGGCTACGCAGGATTGGATAAATCGCTGACGACAGGCAAAACTAAGCGTCAAAGGCCAAAAACGCCTCCGTTTGAGTACTGAACTCGCACCTAAACAGGTATTCGTATTCCTCTACCATGTCGCGTACTACAATAGTAGGACACTGTACGTTTTTGCCGTGAATCATGTCTGCAAGGTACAGAATGTGGTGTATGAGGTAGCATTTGGTGAAAATATCGTTAGGAAGTGTCCTATTGGACTCTAACATCACCGCATCCTCCTCAAAGCGTACCCCGTTTCGGCGGAAGACTGCAAACAACATAAACAAGCGATTCGCATCGTTGGTTTGGGTAAAGCGTAGGTATTCGGTCTTCGTAAAGGTCTTTTTCACGTTTTTTTCACTGAAAACAGGCATTATACACTAAAATGAGACATTTCTTTAAGTTATTTTCCTATACACGGACAGCACGCCGTACAAAACCCGTAAATTTCATGATTTCATTTCAACTATGTAAGACGGGGCTAAATCTATGTTTTTGACGTCTAACTCGTGAGCGGTGGGTGCGGGGGGTCGTGATTGAGATTTTCAAAAGTTTTGCGATTTAGTCGTTTTGCGGTGGAATTTGAGGAAAAATATCTTTAGGAAGTGTAAGGAAGTGTAACGGAAGGTTTTTTTGATTTTTCACTTGACCCCGCCCCTACCATCTTCCATCCCGCAGACAACCACCAAAACTTGGATTTCACTCTCGCATACATATGTGAGCCTTTGTCTTCAAGATTTTTTGGGTTCCGCCCCTATCCCCCCCATGCATGACCTGAAACGATGCCGAAATCGTCCAAAATGGCCGAAAATGACCCAAAATCACTATTTTACACCATCCCTACTACCTTCCATGCCGTTGATGGATATCAAAATTTGGATTTCACTCTCGCATACATATGCAAGGCGTAATCTTTTTAATTTTACGGGTTCTGCCTGTATTATCCTAATGCATCACCTGTGTATGGCCGAAAATCGCCCAAAATCACCAGTTTGAGTCAATTTTTTCACATTTACCTTTGTGTTTAAGTCCTTTTGGTGTCTCATATGTGTGCGTGCATGTGTGTATGATTAGACACAAAAGGGTCTGGAGATATAGTCTACCTATACAGTACAACCCCCCATGAAGACCAGCCAGACACCCGAAAACGCCCAAATCACCACCAACGCCACCCTTTCTCACCCTTGTATGGGCGAACTGATAAAACTTTTCAGCAATGAAGAGTATGCTAATCACATGAACCGTAAGATTATACGTACTATGACTATAAGAAACATTACATTTATAAACAAAAGGCCAGTATATGTATTTTATAATAAATACGGTGGATTTTATGGTGGTTATACAAGTTTTACTTACAACACTATAATTTGTCAAGTTATTTTCCAAGGTTCTTTGTTTAAAAATGAATTTAATAGGTTTCATTACAAGCACACTAATCGCATGATGAGGTATATGCCTAAGAGACAAATAGATATCATTGGTATGACCCCAAATAGAACAAAAGACGGCAAATACTGTAAGCATAGGTATTCTGTCACTGATTTGAGAGCAAAATGTAAAATGAACGGCATCAAAGGATATTCAAAGTGTGACAAAGCAGGACTGTTAAAATTGTTGATGTCTATCTAATAATAATTGACACGCATACGGCATGTGTGTCAATTATTGCGTCTCTGTGTCCCAAATGTTTTAAAAATTCGCACAAAATTTAAATGACACCCCCCACATGTACTCATATGATGTCTCTAAATGGTTTTAATGTCTCATATGTGTGCGTGCATGTGGGGGGTGTGTGTGTGTGTATGATTAGACACAAAAGGGTCTGGAGATATAGTCTACCTATACAGTACAACCCCCCATGAAGACCACACAGAAGCAGAAAACCACCGAAAACAACGCCACCAGCCCCGAATACCTCGCATGGAAGACCACCTTTGAGGAAACGCACTACTTCCTGTCCCGCCCACCTCGCTACGTCCAAGAAATCAACGGAGAACCGTATGACTACTCCTATGTGGAGTTTCTACGTGACATTCACACCAATAACGAGGATGTCAAGACCTGGATGGAGGATAAAGCCAAAAGAACCTACCACCAGAGAGTTTTTGTCCCCTACACGCTCAAGGATACCTCCCCACCCAACTGCATCAACACGTTCAAGGGTTTTCGGCTTCACGCCATGGGTTTGCCTGCGAAACCTGTCTCCACGGCCTGGTTCCACAACTATTTGCGGGATTTGGTAGGTGGAAACGTCGTTTTGTATTCTTTTCTCTACGACTTCGTAGCGGATATAGTCCAAAACCCCCAACGCAGTCCCGAACTCGCCATAGTGATGAAAGGAATCATGGGAGCGGGAAAAGACACCCTCTCGCACATCATCGCATCCCTGATTGGGTACGAATACAAACTGACGACGACAGATTTCACCGATTTATTCGGTTCCTTCAATTCCCCCATCAAAAACAAGATTCTCATCAACGTGGAAGAGGTGAGTATTCAAGAATCCAAGAAATACCATGAGCGGATGAAGAGTTTTATCACGGACAAGCAGATACACATTCGCGAACTCTACAAAGCAAAGTATGATGCGACAAATGTCCTCCGTCTTCTCTTTTCGTCCAATAATGACACCCCTTTCTACGTTCCAGTGGGATGTAGGAGGTTCATTGTCATTAATGTCTCCACAATCCTCAAAGGAAACACGCAACGGTTCAACGAAATCTACGGTAACCTCCTTAAGGATGATGTGATGGCGAGTCTCTTCCATGAACTGCTGAATTACGACCTGAATCCCGAATGGAACCTGGAAAAGAATCGTCCGCGAACCAAGGAACAGATATCCATGGAAACGGAGAATATATACCCCATATGGAAGATGCTGGACGAATATTTGAACCCAGAGAACCCGAATTATGACCCCGCAAGCCTCAAAGACCACGTACAAGAGATTCCAGACACGCCAGATGGGTATTCGTACATAGAAACGGGCGTTTTCACAGAAATGTTCCTGGAATTTTGCGATAGGGAAGCCAACGGCATCACCAGAGAAAAGTTCTCCAAGAAAGCGATGCTTGACAACAAGTTGCGGGATTGTGAGGGCATGCAAGTCAAAGTAAAGCGATTTGACAAAGAAAAAAAGAACTACAAGTACATAAATCATGCTGAAGTGGTGAAATATATACACGACCAAGGGTTATTGGGGCGGAAACTTGCTGAAGTGGAACCACAAAGCACAAACGGAAACGAAAATGTCACCTAACTGACTGGCGTTAAGGATTTGGAAGCGGAACAGTTTAAAATAACCACATTATGTATATTGAATATATATAATGCCCGAAATTGTTGAGAAAAGCGAACTCAAAATCCATCCTACGAAGCAAACCATTGATAAACCGCTGGGATTACCCCGCCCCTACGCGGATAGGCACGGAATATACATTTTGACTGGCGGGCAGGGGTCAGGCAAGAGTACCTGGCTCCATTCCGCCCTTACATGCCGAAAAAAAGACGGAAAAATATTCGCTGGCTGTTTTGAGCGGGTTTTCTACGCAACACCATTGGAAGTGATGGATAGTGAAGAGGAACATCCCTTCCGCAATCACGTCAAGACCCGTCTCTTTCACAATTTTAACAGAGAGATGCTGGAAAACGTCATAGAGCAAGCGTTAGAGGTAAAACACCAGTGCAAAGGTAACAGTATCCTCGTTTTGGACGATTTTACAGAAGAATTGTCCTCATTAGACACCATACGCCATTTGCGTAAAATTATTAATAAGCACAGGCACTACCATCTTTCAATTTTAATCACGTCACTGAATATGCGGGCGATTCCACGCATGATTCGTTCGTTGGTGGATTACTACATCATTTTTAAGCCGAAAGGGCTGATAGAAATGGAATCGTACATGGAGGAAATCTTTGGACTGAATAAAAAACAGATGATGGAGGTGTTTGACTTTGTTTATGATGAACCGCACACGTTCCTGATGTATAACAACAAGACTGGGGCGTTCTATCGCAACTTTGACCGATTTACAATCAAATGAGTGGCGTTTAGATGTCTTTAAGTCCTTTTTGTGTGCGTATGTGTGCGTATGCGTGTGTATGTGTGTATGTACGATTAGACGCAAAAGGGTTTAGATATGACACTTAATATATATGTATAATACAGACTATGAACCGCATTCACATCTTTGACATCCAGAATCCCACCCGCCTCAACGCCAACTACCAAGGAAACAGGTTTGAAACCTTCCGCGTAAGGATTAGGAACGTAAATACGGAAGGAGGCATCACTGTAGAGACCGCAAACGCATATATGGAGCAACATCTTCGCCCGCACCTATCTAACACCAACTTTCTGTACCAAGTTGGCTACCTTTTGGAGAACGGAAGGTGGGTACATTCATATTTTGACGACCAGTCGTTGATTCCTGACTTTTCTCACTATGGAATGGAGGCAGACCACCAAGAAGTGGTATATATGAAAGTCAATCGTGTGCTGAGACCCACAGGCATGGGTGGATATGATGATACGCACAATGATTGTCTCTTCAACGCCATAAAGTGGGCGTTGGCGGACAAAGCGGAGGCAGTTTTACCCAAATTTCCTGGAAATTTTAAGAAATGGTTAGGAATTGGGCGAGATGACCCCATTCACTACGAAACTATCCCCATCATTGAGGATAAAATCAAAGTTTGCATCAGTGTTAAGGGTGACGTCAAAGATGGTGCCGTACATAGTGAAAAAGAATACCCGTTGTCCGTAATCGTGGAGTTAAAGAACGGACACTACACATTCAAGCACAATATGGCTGTCAGGAGCCAATTGGTAAAGTACCGCAACTTCAGTAGGACATTTGCCCTCTACGAAATCAACAAAGAGACCAAAATCATCACTGCATTCAACGGGACGTCCTCACACATTGTACCAAACAGAGAACAGTTGAGTAAATCCAGCGAATACTTCTATAAACAGAACAAAAAGGGCAATGTGGAGGAAAATTACAAACATTTTATGCTGAACGTCCAGCATCTCAACCATATCGCCAACATTAACCTTGCGGAGTACGGATATTCCGTCAAAGATTGTGCGTTGAACCTTTTTTATGAGTACGCGAGGTGTTATGCGTGCGAATCCGTTGATGAGTTTGAAATTCCCTTCGTAAAGCACACCAAACGGGCGGGACTCATGTATTACGAGAAATGCGAGGGCGAAATGAAGCATTATGATGTAAATTCTCACTATCCAGCAATTATGAGCGACGCGAGGTGTATGTTCCCTCTGGATAAACCTACTTACAGCGTTATCACTGAAAAACCAGGCGTCGCATGGCCGTACGGCATCTACAGAGCAAAAATATCCAACCACGACCCCCGAATCTTTCAACGCAACCCCCAAAATCAATACACGCACCTTGATATGAGTTGGGCGGAGCAAAACGGATACACAATTGAACTGATTTGTGACGGTCAGCCCAATTTAGCCCACTACAAAGTGAGAATCTCTGGAAAAAAACTATTCAGTGCATTTGTGGATAAACTGTTCCCGCATAAGAGGACAATCAACCAACAGACGGGCAAACCGAACCCCCTGGTGAAGGAAATCATCAATGTCCTGTGGGGAGCATTGAATGGGAGAAAGAAAACTTACCACACGGACAAAAATGGTTCGCATGAGACAGCAAACCCCCTGAAAGGTGACGTTTTCATCTACGAGCGTGGCGGAGAGGACGAAACAAAGTCCGTGGGCGACTTTTTAATAGGACACGCCAGGTTCGCACCATTCCTTACGGCGTACGGGCGTATTTTGACAGCCAAATTGATTAAACCGTACAAAGAAACGGTCAAACGCGTCCACACTGATGGTTTCTACACCACTACGACGGAAAATATCCCCACATCCGCCAAACTGGGCGATTTGAAACTTGAAACGGAGAAATCAGGGTGTGTCCGCATCACGCACCTTAACAATATCACTCTCCTTGAGCGTTCAACTCCGCCTGCTTGTTAATCATGTCCCAATACTTTCCTCTTTGCGATTTTCCCAAAGAAAACTTGAGTTTGCTTCGCGGTTGTGGTAAAGTATCAATTAATATCTGCTTTCCCGCCTCATTCACACCTGCCTGCGGTAAATCTTCCTCCCAATACCACCTGTTGTCCTTCTCATTATCATATCCAGCAAACTTGGCGAGAAATATTCGCCGTTTCTTGCCGTATGTCTCCTGCCCTTCCCTCAAAAACTTCTCAATCGTAAATTTTGGCTTGATTTTTGACAAAACGCCACCCTGTACGTAAGGTTTCAACTCATACTTGCTAAATGTATTGCGAAGAGGACACTTCTTCTCAATTATCTTCTTCTCCTTTGCCGACAGACCCTCTCTTCCGCACGCGTCATCGCTGACAACGTACCTGATGGGATTCCCTGGCGTCATGATGATGTTTTTGATGATATGAGGACGAAGAGACCATCGTACGTCACCTTGCCGAAAGTTATCGCCGTACAATCGCGTACCTTGGAAGTTTTGCGGAAAGTCATGGAGGACACGCACCTTGTCGCCAACCATGTACGTCTTACACTCATTTTTGACGCATTTTACATCAGCATTTACGTTAGGACGAGGCGGAACCTTAGTAAATTTGCGTTTATTGACTGCCTCCAGTATATCTGGAAGATAAACCGTCCAATCCCTCTCAATTTCTCCGCCCGCTAACTCATTATTGAGTTGCAGTTTCATGATTGTACCGCCAATTTGCTTGTTGAGGTTTTCTACTATCGCTTGTTGCTTGTGGCGACCAACAGATGCGACACGACGACCTATTTTCTTGGTTTTCGCCCATTTCAGCACCTCATTGAACTCATTTCCATCATCTACGTGAATAATTTTAGGTATAGTGAGATATTCCTCACGTTCGTAAATGTCCTTCAATGCATTTAGCACAGCACGGCCGTTTTTGGTTGCTAAAGGTCTCGCATCGGTCGCAGGTGAGCCAATATCCGTGACAACGAGTAAATATCTATCGCCAGTCGCATCTTCGGGGAGAAAAAGTAAGTCCATTTGATGTACTTCACCTGGTTGGTAGTTTCCGCTACCTTTGAACGTAGTTGTTGCGTGTTTTGTCCGTTTAGGAGGGTCTGTGATTTGTTTGAGTAGTGTAGAGTCAGCATTATACTTCTGGAGGAGCGTTTTGATGACCGTCATACGATATAATGATATAATTGTTTGATTTGTTTGATTAATAACACCCAATTGATTGGTTTATAACTCTAATTAATTTTATCAACGTCTCCTTCACAACACATTGCCACAAAATTTTTATTGTTGGTTGTTGCTATGCCTGTAGGTGTTGATTAGTGGATAATAACGACGAACAACAACAACATCACAGTAATAGGCGTGTATTACGCGAGAATTGCCCCTATTTCCGTAGCGACGACGTTAAACGTTGTGATGCGACCATGTTGGCGACGTTTTCGCAGACATACAGGGAGGGATAGCACGAGATGTGGTACGGTAGGGTTGGGGGGGCAGAAAATGAGATTAACGACA
>JACKZZ010002609.1_pt1 | contig 14732 bp, 15 predicted proteins | sample 8027871 | NCBI WGS metagenome assembly JACKZZ01 (sample SAMN15724774, study PRJNA655200) | protist metagenome | isolation source: fluorescence activated cell sorting (FACS) single amplified genomes of... | place: USA: West Boothbay Harbor, Gulf of Maine | collected 2000-07-19
CTTTGGGTATCAAAGATACCGGAACAAAGGTACCTATGCCTTGTTAAATTCACCTGTAAACTTTGTACAAATGTCACTTAACTTTGTCATCATACTATCATCAAGACTCCCTTTTTCTTCAATTGAAGTTAGGAAACTTGCTTCACTTGAGTGAGCAGATTGGATTAACTGTGTTTCATACACTGCAATATCAGATACTTGAACTTTGTCAAGGAAACCTTTTGTTGCAGCAAATAGAACAAGAACTTGTTCTGATACAGATAATGGTTTGTACTGTGATTGCTTTAAAATTTCAATTAAACGAACACCACGGTTTAGTAAGTTCACTGTTGTTGCATCAAGATCTGATCCAAACGCAGCGAAAGCAGCTACTTCACGGTATTGCGCAAGCTCTAATTTTAAAGATCCACAAATTTGCTTCATGGCTTTTACCTGTGCAGCTGATCCTACACGGCTTACTGATAATCCTACGTTAATCGCGGGACGGATTCCTTTGTGGAATAATTCATTTTCAAGAAACACTTGCCCATCTGTAATCGAAATTACGTTTGTTGGGATATAAGCAGATACGTCTCCAGCTTGTGTTTCAATTACTGGCAGAGCAGTCATAGACCCAGCACCTTCCGCATCTGACATTTTAGCAGAACGTTCTAGTAAACGTGAGTGAAGGTAGAATACGTCTCCTGGGAAAGCTTCACGTCCTGGTGGACGACGTAATAAAAGTGACATTTGACGGTATGCAACAGATTGCTTACTTAAATCATCATAAATAATTAATGCGTGCATTCCATTGTCACGGAAATACTCAGCCATCGCACATCCTGAATATGGTGCTAGGAATTGTAATGGAGCTGGGTCAGAAGCTGTCGCTGCTACAATAATACTATATTGCAGACCACCTTTGTCAGCTAAAGTCTTTACTAATTGAGCTACTGTTGAACGCTTTTGACCAACGGCCACGTATACACAGTATAGTTTCTTCGATTCGTCCGAAGTTGCATTAATTGCTTTTTGGTTTAAAATTGTGTCAATCGCAATCGCTGTCTTACCAGTTTGACGATCTCCAATAATTAACTCACGTTGCCCACGTCCAATAGGTACTAAACTGTCAACAGCTTTTAATCCTGTTTGCATTGGTTCGTGCACTGAGCGACGTACTAAAATACCAGGCGCTTTCATTTCTACACGACGACGGTTACTTTGGTCTAGAGACCCTTTTCCATCAATAGGTTGCCCTAGTGCATCAACTACACGTCCTAAAATTGCTTTCCCTACTGGCACGTCTACAATTGTTCCGGTACGCTTTACAACGTCTCCTTCAAAAATTGCGCTGTCACCACCAAAACATACAACCCCTACGTTGTCGTTTTCTAAGTTTAAAGCCATTCCTTTTACTCCACTCGAGAATTCAACAGTTTCACCTACTTGAACCTTTTTTAGTCCATGTACACGGGCAATTCCGTCTGCGAATGAAATAACTCGTCCTACTTCGTTAACATCAATTTGTGAATAATAATTAGAGATACGTGCTTCTAGCATCGTTGATACTTCTCCTGCGGACAAACTCATGATTGTCTATTATATTTGGTACCTGAAAGGTACCTATATTTGGTACCTGAAAGGGACCTATATTTGGGCACGAAACGCATTCTTAAAAAAAACACGTCGCATGACTTTTTTTATATTCTATTGTGGGCCTGACACGGCCCATTTGTACGAACAAAAACTCGCACCTTTCCCGTTATTTCATTTCCCATGGATTTGCAAATTCAAAGAATCGGAAATCTTGAGGTAATTCAATAGGTTCTAATAAGATGCGCTTTTCAGATTCATCATAACGAGCTTCAATGTAACCACTTAATGGAAAATCTTTACGAAGAGGGTGCCCTTCAAATCCATAATCAGTTAAAATGCGTCGTAAATCTGAATTGTTTGCAAAGTAAATACCAAACATATCCCATGTTTCACGTTCAAACCAACCTGCACTTGGATAAATTTCTTCAATCGATTGCAGCGATGTCATTTCGTCAACACAAGTTTTCACACGCAAACGAATGTTATTTTGCACACTTAAAAGGTGGTAAACAACTTCGAATCGCTTTGTACGAGTTGGGTAATCAACCGCAGTAATGTCGACAAGAACCTTCATCTGAAGATTTGTATGGTTTTGGATATAGTAAAAAAAGGGCAGAACAGCATTGGATGCGATTTGAACGCTTACTTCACCAGTTCGAGTGAATTCACATTTTTCAATCCAGTTTGGAATTGCAAGAAAGCTATTTTGCCAACCTTGTGAGTTATATTTCATTTTAATTTTTTTGTATGCACAACTTGTTTGAAGATTTGGATAGCGGGACTCGGTACTTTGCTTTGGTCCTTGGTATTTTATACCTGAGACAAAGATATCCGAAAAACCGGCACCTATGTATATTTGTTGCATGCAACAGTTACTTCTGTGACCAAGTTAATAATTTATGTGAATTATGAATTTTCTTTTGCAACTGGAAAAGTCCAAATAAAAGTGCTTCTGCTGTTGGAGGACATCCTGGAACATAAACATCTACTGGAACAATTCGGTCACATCCACGAACAACTGAATAAGAGTAGTGGTAATAACCGCCACCATTTGCGCAGCTTCCCATAGAAAGAACCCAACGTGGATTTGGCATCTGGTTGTACACTTTACGAAGTGCGGGTGCCATCTTATTTGTTAAAGTTCCTGCAACAATCATAACGTCGGATTGACGAGGACTTGGACGGAAAATAATCCCGAATCGGTCTAAATCATAACGCGCTGCTCCAGCATGCATCATTTCAACCGCGCAACAAGCTAATCCAAAAGTCATTGGCCAAAGCGAACCTTTACGAGCCCAATTGACTAAAGAATCGATTTTGGTTAAAACGTATTCATTACTTGATGGTTTCATTTTTTGTATAATTTGTAGGTACTTTGAGTACCTGATTTGTAGGTACTTTGAGCACCTGATTTGTAGGTACTTTCATTTCAGTACCTAATTTGTATTGAGCAACTGGAAAAGTCGCATCAAAAGTACCGAAGGTACGAAGGTAACAGACGGAGTTGAACCATCATTTCAAGATTTGCAATCTAAAACATTACCATTATGTTATGCTACCATTTAGTATCGAAGATACCCTTGTTAGTACCTCTGTCATTGGGTCGTGAAATGCAACCTTGTTCGTCAATGCAATTCTGTGTCAAATGAAGACGATGACTTTTGCAAGAGTACCCAAGACATGCATAAAATGCTTCTATTTAAGATACTTCAATGTATCACGACCCGATCCCATTCCGACCTCGATCGTCATAAAAATAGATTCTGTGTACTGGTTTTACTGGGAGACAGAATCTTAGGCTGAAATAACTTAACGGTTAAAGTACTCGGTTGTGATCCGAGCAATGTGAGTTCGATTCTCACTTTTGGCCCCTCGATAAGACCTTTCGCATCAAAAGTACAAACCGATGCAGGTACCGTTGGTACCCAATATGCAGTGCTTGTAGCTCAATTGGATAGAGTACTGGACTACGGATCTAGCGGTTGAAAGTTCGAGTCTTTCCAAGCATATACCTATGATTCGGTACTTTGAAAGTACCAAGAGCTTGTAGCTCAGTTGGTTAGAGTACACGCCTGATAAGCGTGCGGTCAGTGGTTCAAGTCCACTTAAGCTCATTCATTGACAAGAGTAAAGGGAGTCGAACCCTTAGCCTTCGGTTTTGGAAACCACTATTCTACCATACGAACTCTACTCTTTTTTTCGTCCCCTTCGTCTAGAGGTCAGGACATCGCCTTTTCATGGCAATAACGTGAGTTCAATTCTCACAGGGGATGTATGATGTATAGCCGCAATCTGTCTTTCGGTACTTCAAGTACTTAAGAAACAGAGTTGTTGGCATCGGTACCTCTGTTTCAGATATCTCTGATATCAAGGACCTTTATTTATGCATACTAAATATTACCGGATGATTTTACTTTATATTCTTCAAATCCTCGGTCTCTTGGTGCCTGTTTTAATTAGCGTTGCTTTTTTGACTCTTGCAGAGCGTAAAGTAATGGCTGCAATGCAACGACGTAAAGGACCAAACGTTGTTGGATACTTTGGGTTTTTACAACCTTTTGCAGATGCATTAAAACTTTTACTGAAAGAACCGGTTTTACCAAGTCAAGCAAACACTTTCTTATTCTTGTTTGCGCCAGTGTTAACTTTTCTTTTAAGTTTAATTCTGTGGGCTGTCGTGCCATTTCAACTTCACGGCGTTCTTTCTGATCTGAACCTTGGAATTATGTACATCTTCGCAGTGTCGTCTCTGGGAGTCTATGGTATTATCATGGCTGGATGGGCGTCAAACTCAAAATATGCATTCCTTGGAGGACTGCGATCAGCAGCACAAATGGTTTCATATGAAGTTTCAATTGGGTTTATCCTATTGACTGTTATTTTATGCGCAGGTTCATTAAATCTTTCTGACATTGTGGAAGCACAAGTGAAAGTTTGGTACATGGTGCCACTTTTTCCAATGTTCATTATGTTTTTCATTTCATGTCTTGCAGAAACAAATCGTTCACCTTTCGACTTACCAGAAGCTGAAGCGGAACTTGTAGCTGGATTCAACACTGAATACTCATCTATGGGATTTGCACTTTTCTTTCTTGGTGAATATTCTTCTATGATCTTTATGTCTGCATTGACTGCAATTTTATTTTGTGGTGGATGGTTAGCTCCATTTGGAATCGATTTGAATATCCCGTTTGTTGGTGCATTTTGGTTTGGTCTCAAAACATGTTTTTTCTTATTCGTTTTTATTTGGGTTCGTGCGTCACTGCCTCGTTACCGTTATGATCAATTAATGCGACTATCGTGGAAAGTTTTCTTACCACTTTCACTAGCATACGTTATTTTCACAGCTGGTATTTTATATGGCTTTGATGGGTGTCTCCATTAGAATCTGTCGCCCCATTGAATTGTCGGGGCGAAAAAATAGACCTAGTGTAATTCAATTGCATCCTTAAAGTAGATACAAGTTAAAATTGTGAATACATAGGCTTGTAAGAATCCTACACCGATTTCAAGGAAGAATACTGCAACAATAACCACTAAAAGTGGAATAATCGCTGCGTAAGTCATTTTCATTTGAATCATCGACCATGCAAATCCTGCTAAAATCTTTACTAGACAATGTCCACTTAACATATTTGCAAAAAGTCGTACACCTAATGAGATTGCACGGAAGAAATATGAGATCATTTCAATAATAACTAGGAAAGGTGCTAAAGCGATTGGAGCTCCCGGAGGAAGAAAGAAGCTTAAGAAGTGCAATTTGTGTTTGAAAATCCCAATAATTGTGACTCCAACGAAAATTGTACATGATAAAGTCATCGTAATAATAAAATGACTTGTTGGTGTTAATGTGTAAGGGATTAATCCAATAACATTATTTAACAACACGAATGTAAAAATTGTGAAGATAAAAGGAAAATAACGTTTCCCTGGGTTTCCGATTTGTTCTTTGACCATACTTGCGAGGAAATCATAATACATTTCTGCAACAGATTGCCAACGTGATGGGATAAGATATCCTCCACCTGCTGTTAACATACGGAGTGCAAAAAGAAAGAATCCTGCACTTAAAATCATATATAAAGATGAAGTTGTAAAACTTAAATAATAATTTCCGTACCAGAATGGAAAAATTGTGATCAGGGTGAACTGTTCTAGTGGTGAGACGAACATAGTGTTTTTATTCAGATACTTAGATCAAAAAAATAAAAGTATCGATTGCAATTGTTGCATGTTCAGATACCACCGATGCCGAAAATCGGCACCAATAAAATATATAAACTCAAGTTCAATTGATGCATGTCTCAATAGTGGATACTTTTTAGGTACTCTACACCGAAATGTATCCGACGTGGTTCGGGCCGTCAAAGTATATACATTCAGCAACTTTTGGGTTGCTCAAATTCAGTACTTGGTTCTTGGTATCAAAGATACCTATACCTTAGATACCGTATGCGTTTGCACGTAAGAAAAAAGACCCTGTTAGGAAGCTTTTGAATGTGTAAATTACAAAAACAGTACAGCAATGATCTTTCTTTTCTCAAGTCTAGCGCTTGTGTCGGCATTTTTCGTCATTCGTGCGAATAATCCTGTCCATTCTGTTCTATTTCTGATCCTCTCATTTTGTAATGTGAGTGCTTTACTTATTTGCCATTCACTTGATTTCTTTGCATTTATCTTTTTAGTTGTATATGTTGGAGCTATTGCAGTTCTGTTTCTTTTCGTGGTCATGATGCTAAACATTGCAATCACACAAAAGAATCCCGTACAATATTTACCAATTGGTGCGTTTATTGGTTTTCTATTCTTAGCACAAATCCTTGTTTTACTTGACCAACCAGATTATTCAAGTAGTTTGCCATATTTAAACTGGAACTTATTTATCCAGCCTGTGACAAATATTGAAGCCATTGGGCAAGTCTTGTACACAACATATGCGCCATTTTTCATTCTAGCAAGTCTAATTCTTTTAGTTGCGATGATCGGTGCAATTGTTTTAACTATGATTAAGAGTCAAACTGTTAAACGACAAGCTGTTTTCGAACAAAATACTCGTCTTTTCGCAGCAACTGTTCAAAAGATCAAAGCGTAAGGTACTTTCAGTACCTAAAGCAACAAGATCTTAGGTACTGGAAGTACCGAAGGCAAAAACATGCATATCAGGGACCGACGCAGGTACTGGAATACCTCAGGTACTTCCGAGTACTTCCGAGTACCTACGGTACTTAATGACGGTACTTCATTATGGTACCAAAGGAAAGTACCTACTCCATTGAAAATACTCGTTTATGGTGCGCATGTTCCAGGTACCGAAGGTACCAATACTAACAATATGCGCACCATTTGAGTTTCAGTCCCTAAGATTCAGAATGCATGACGTCTTTCTCTTTCTCTTTAAATAGGTACAGTAAGTACCTGAATAGGTACAGTAATTCCGGGTATCTTCGATACCAAAGACCTGAATAGGTACAGTAATTCCGGGTATCTCCGATACCAAAGACCTAAATTGAAAAGGGCCGCGAGTTTCTTTGTCTCTCTCTTTGCCTTGCCCTGGCATGATGCCCGTGCATACCCGGTTCAATGGCCAAATGTTTTTTGATTTGTTCTTGCATATGAAAATATCTCGAGTAGCTCAGTTGGTTAGAGCGATTCACTGTTAATGAATATGTCGTTGGTTCAAGTCCGACCTTGAGAGCTCGTTCACATTTGAACAAAAAACAACTTTCTATGTTTTTATTAAACCGTATTGCATTTTTAGATGCACCAGAACCATGGGGGATTAATTTCCAAGATCCAGCGTCACCTATTGCACAAGGGATTCAAGATTTACACCATGATATTTTCTTTTTCCTCATTGTTATTAACATCTTCGTTTTTTGGATGTTAGGTCGTACAATTTGGTTTTTCACAGAAGATAAGAATCCAAAGCCTTCACGAATCGTTCACGGACAATTTCTTGAAATCGTTTGGACTGTAATCCCAAGTATTATTTTATTAATTTTAGCAGTGCCATCATTTGCACTTTTATATTCTATGGATGAAATTGTTCACCCAGCAGTGACATTAAAAGTAACAGGAAACCAATGGTATTGGAACTACGAATATTCTGACTATTCATCAAGTAATGAAGATTCAATTGTATTTGACAGTTATATGATTCCAGAAGATGATTTAGAAGTTGGACAGTTACGTTTATTAGAAGTTGACAACCGTGTTGTATTACCGGTGCAAACTCATATCCGTCTTTTAATTACTGGTCGTGACGTTATCCATAACTGGGCAATTCCAAGTCTTGGTGTGAAATGTGACGGACTTCCTGGTCGTTTAAACCAAACATCTGTCTTTATCGAACGTGAAGGACTCTACTACGGGCAATGCTCTGAACTTTGTGGAACAAACCACGGATTCATGCCAATTACTGTAGAAGCTGTTTCTTTAACAGATTATATGGCATGGGTTGATTTAAAGATGAGCGAATTCGAAACTGTTGAAACTGTTGAAGTAGATGAAGTTGAAGCTCAAGTAGATGAAGCTGTGCTGGAAAGCCTCAACGCTGAAATGCCACCAGTTGAAGAAACAATCGCAGAGCCTGCTCTTGCTCTTGCAGTTGCGGTACCTCAAGTACCTTCGGAGCCAGCGAACCCAAACGCTTAATTTCGGGTGCAAACAACGATGCCATCTGCTCACTTAAGTGAGCTTAGGGCATTGGATCAAGGGCATATAGCTCAGTCGGTAGAGCAACAGACTTTTAATCTGATGGTCGAAGGTTCAAATCCTTCTATGCCTAATTGAATGCGGGATTGAGGAAAGGTACCTCATCAGACTCATGATCTGACTATGTAGGTTCGAATCCTGCTCCCGCCACATGGGAAAGTGTCTGAGCGGCTTAAGGAACTAGTTTTGAAAACTAGCGTGTGCATTGCATACCGTGGGTTCAAATCCCGCCTTTCCCGTTTGATATGCAAATGTCAAATACAAAAATTTAAAGTTTATGAGTTATCAAAAACATCCATTTCATCTTGTAGATCCAAGTGGAATGCCTTTATTCGCTGCACTTGGAGCTTTTTCAAGTACAATGGGAGGTGTTGCATTTTTCCATGGATACTCAGATGGAGGTTATGCACTTGCAATCGGGCAGTGTATTATTCTTTATTCTATGTTCTTATGGTGGCGTGACGTCATCCGTGAAGCAACATTTGAAGGGCACCATACAGTTCAAGTTCAAGAAGGACTTCAATTTGGTATGATCTTATTTATTGTGTCTGAAGTTATGTTCTTCGTAAGCTTCTTCTGGGCTTTCTTTCACTCAAGTTTAGCACCAACAATTGACATTGGAGCTGTTTGGCCTCCTCAAGGAATTACAATTTTAGATGCATGGCATATCCCACTTCTAAACACAGTGATTCTATTAACATCTGGAGCGACTGTGACATATACACACCATGCAGTATTAGCTGGTACACGTAAAAATGCGATCGTGTCACTTATTGCAACTCTTATTTTAGGAGTCACATTCACAGGATTTCAAGTATTAGAATACTTAGAAGCGCCTTTTAGTATTAATGATGGAATTTATGGATCAACTTTCTTTATGGCAACCGGATTTCACGGATTCCATATTTTAATTGGGTCGATTTTCTTATTAGTATGTTTAGCACGTGTGATGAAAAATCACTTTAACAAGTATCACCATTTTGGTCTAGAAGCTGCCATTTTATATTGGCATTTTGTTGACGTCGTATGGTTATTCTTATTCGCTGCTATTTACTGGTGGGGAGGAAACTAGGGTTATGCCCGAACGTATTGTATAGGTATCTTCGTTTCAAATATCGGAGATACCAAAGACCAAAGATGGTCTGGTCTGGGTTTATGCCTAGACTTGCAACCACATAGTAGGTACCATAGGTACCGAACATAAAAACAGAAGTTTAAGTACCAAACAAAACCAAAGGAACCACTTGGTGCTCATAACGCGACGCCGAGCATGACGCGCTGCTGCTTCATCCTGTCACCTTGAGCATTTCATAGTCTTCCATGACTATTTATAGGTTCTACAAGTGTATTTAAGGTACTCTTCGTACCAAATACTTTGATCATTTTTGTACAAGAAAGCTCGGAGTCCTTTTACAAGGCGAACACTTCTTGCCAATCAACGTTGTCTTCTTCAACGACTTTAAGAAAATTTGTTTTGAAAGAGGCTTCCTGCTTCGATGCTTTCAGCAGTTATCCGTTCGATATGTGGCGGCCCAACAATGCACGTGAATACAATTGGTTGACTATAGATATCTCCATCAGGGTCTTTGCATACTGCCGATAGAATTTCGCAATTTTCATATACACTTCCTGTAGATAGAAGCCGAACTGTTTTACAACGTTCTGAACCCAACTCGCGTACCATATTAAAGGATGAACAATCCAACCCTTGGAACCTTCTTCAGCTCCAGGTTATGGTGAGTCGACATCGAGGTGCCTAAGTTTACCTTCGATAAGAACTCTCGGGTAATAATAGCCTGTTATCCCCGGCGTACCTGAGTCTGTTAAGCGACGCACTTTCCGCGAAGATACGTCGGACCAGTAAAACCGACTTTCGTCTCTGCTCGACTTATAGGTCTCACAGTCAGGCAGACTTTTGCTTTTCTACTCAAAAGTTGATTTAATCCAACTTGAGTCTACCTTTGTACTTTTTCGTTACTCTTTAGAAAAACACCGTCCCAGTGAAACGACCCATCATATACTGTTGAACACCAGGTACTGAAAGTACCTAAATTAAACGTCCTAAGAAAACGCGAATTTAGAATGTGGTCTCTCACTTTGCCGTTTTGTTTAAAAACGTCCCACATAAGCTGCATACTAAGATTCTATTTTCAATATAAAATTGTCGTAAAGGTGCACGGGGTCTTCTCGTCCCGCAGGAAGATTTCCGCATCTTCACGGAAAATTCAATTTCACTGAGTTTTATATCGAGACAGCAGAGCGATGATTGCACCATTCATGCGGGTCAAAAATTACTTGACAAGGAATTTCGCTACATTATGACCGTTAAGGTTACGGCCGCCGTTTACTAAACATTCATTTAGGCGCGTGAACGCTTTATTTTAAGTTTTTAGCACCGGGCAGGTTTCAAACTTTATACTTCATCTTGCGATTTGGCAAAGTTCTGTGTTTTTGTTAAACAGTTCTCGCTCTCGATTATGTGTCACCTTTTTGTTGAAAAGGCGTCTCTTCTTCCGAAGGTACGAGACAATTTTGCCGAGTTCCTTAATATAAATTCTCTCAAACGCCTAGGTAAAATTTACCAATCCACCTGATTCGGTTTCCAGTACGGTTTTCATAATGGCATCCTTTCTTGAATGTACGCTTGGCGTGTAGCCTATTCATAAAGGTACCAAAGGTACCGCTAGAATAGGCGTATAGGTCGTCAAACTTCCATGACTCACACCACAGCACACAAAATACATAGACCCAAAAAACAGGCCCGCATATTCAAAATATACGCATGAGGCGTAACTCATGTATTTTTCTTATGCTTTACATTGTATTGACCACTTGATTAACTACCCATCTCTGCCGTTATCTTTTCAGATAATTGATTAGGGACCGACTTTCACTGCGCTAAGAATTAGAACGCAGAATACCTTGGATTTCCGGCGCTAGTGATTTGAACACTAGTGTTGTTACTCATACAAGCATTTTCACTTCTGATGGATCCAACCGCTTTTAAAAACAATCTTCTAATCCTTACAGAACGTTTTGCTACTCATTTTATTTAAAAAATGCAATTGTTTCGGTGAATTTCTTTAGACCCGAGTATTGTCGACGTTCCAAAGCTCGACTAGTGAGCTACTACGCTTTCTTTAAAGGGTAGCTGCTTCCAAGCTAACCTCCTAGTTGTCAATGCTTCAAAACTTTCTTTCCCACTCAGAGAATTTCTTTGGGACCTTAACATATTGTTCGGGCTGTTCCCCTCTCGAATTTGGACCTTCTCATCCAAAGTCTGTCTGTCTGGATCGTGCAAGGTATTCGGAGTTTCAGCGAGAAAGGTCAGAACTAGGTTCCTCCTTCCTCATCGAGTGCTCTACCCCCTTGAACTATTTGCCAGACGCTCTACCTAAATAGATTTCGCAAAAAACTAGCTATTTCTACGTTTGATTGGCCTTTCACCCCTATTCACAATTCATCTTAACCTATTGCAACAGGTACAAGTTCGGTCCTCCAAAATTCTTTCGATTTATTTCTTCGACCTGATCATGAATAGATCACGTAGTTTCGAGTATTATCCTTCCAACGTCGCATTTTTTCATACTCGCTTTCGCTGTGCCTTAACTTTACGTTTAAGCGGCTGGAAAAATAAAGTCGCTTGCTCATTATGCAAAAGGTACGCCAAGAACTTCAAAGTCCATTGACTGTATATTCGTTTTAGATTTCAAAATCTATTTCACTCCCTCGCACGGGTTCTTTTCACCTTTCCTTTACAGTACTTGTTCACTATCGGTCTTGGGAAGTATTTAAAGTTTGAAGGCGGTCCTCCAATTTTCGACTTTCGTCTACTCTCACACTATCAATTTTGTTTGTCACTACAGGGCTTTCACCTTCTTTGGCAAGCATTTCCAGACTTTTAGATGGTTAATCGTTGATAATGTATCTTTTTTCCGGTTTCGCTCACGACTACTTCCGGAATCTCGTTTGATTTATTTTCTCGCAGTTACTTAGATGTTTCAGTTCACCGCGTTTTACATTTTGTTGTAGGGTTTTCCCTTCGGTATTTACAAGGTCAAAAATGACTAGCATTCACTTGTAATTTTCGTGCTTTTATTACGACCTTCTTCTCCAAGCCAAGGTATCCGTCTAAAACTTGATCTTTTTGTATTGAGTTGCCGCCTTTTGTTGGATAGCGGCGGCTATGATATGCAACATTGAAATAAAAAAGCGTCTAACGAATAGACATACGATTTGCTTCCGCAATCTTGTTGTTTTCATTCCTTCTTTGAAAAACTTTCCCTTCACGGCAAAAGCATGCATATAAGATTTGTGCAAGTGAAAATGAGGCTTCGCTTTTCTTTTTCTGCTGTGCGGCTTCTAAGATCCAGCGTAATGCAATACTTTTTTGTCGTTCAGTTGGGCACGGAATTGGCATCTGTTGCGTTCTCCCACCTTTTCTATACTTTCGAATTTCAAATGCGCATTGAACATTTTCAAGTGCTTGGTCAAGAATAAAAGAACCGGGCAGCCAAGTTTGCGTCTTGTGTGCATGATAAAGTGACAAACGAAGAAGAGTCTCTTGTGTGATTTTTCGTGCTTGCATTTTATCACCATTTTTCATGATTCGCATGCCTAATGATTCAAGTGTTTGAGGTTGCATATTATCTTGATATTTCATATTAGTTTTGTTTTTTCGTTCCATATTTTGAACGTGCTGTTCGACGGTTTGAAACTCCTTCTAAATCCAATACTCCACGAACGATTTTGTACTTAATACCGGGCAAGTCTTTTGTTCGACCTCCACGAAGTAAAATAACTGAGTGCTCTTGTAAATTGTGTCCTTCACCGGGAATCATCGCGATTACTTCATGTCCATTTGAAAGACGCACTTTTGCAACTTTACGGATTGCAGAGTTTGGTTTCTTAGGAGTTTTCGTAAAAACTCGGATGCATACACCCTTTTTTTGTGGGCAATGATCGAGAGCCGGCACTTTATTGAGTGGTTTTTTAGGCTGTCGTTGGTTTTTTAAAATTTGGTTTAAAGTTGGCATTTTGATATTATCTTGATATTGCATATTCTATATGCTAGAGACTTGGGGCGCCTTTCGGCACCCAAGCAATCTTTGACTCGTTTCAGGTACCAACGGTACCTAATCTAACGTCGAGCATGCAAGAGAGCTGTTTCAAGTCGTCCTAAGTTTGGAATAATGAATAGGAAGTAAACAAAGAAGTAAAGACTTGCAATTTGTCCGATCAGAACATATGGTTCCTCAACGGGCATTTGTCCAATCCATCCTAAGATTAAACAGTCTGCAACGAAAATCCAGAAGAACACTTTGTAAAGTGGTCGGAAAGCTGTTGAACGGACAAGTGATGTATTTAACCATGGAAGTGCGAATAAACAAACGAACATTCCTAACATTGCAATAACTCCTCCAAGTTTGTGAGGGATTGAACGTAGAATTGCATAATATGGAAGAACATACCATTCAGGCACAATATGTGGCGGTGTCACCATTGGGTTTGCAGGAATGTAGTTATCAGGGTGTCCTAATACGTTTGGTGAAAAGTATAGGAAGAATGAGAAGAACAATGTGAAAAGTGTGAGTCCTAAGATATCCTTTACGTAATAGTATGGATAGAAAGGCACTTTGTCTGCGCTTCCAATAATACCAAGTGGGTTGTTTGAACCGTATTGGTGTAGAGCTGCTAAGTGAACAATTGTTGCACCTGCAATTAAGAATGGAAATAAGTAGTGTAAGCTAAAGAAACGGTTTAAAGTTGGGTTATCAACTGAGAAACCACCCCATAACCAAGTTGTAATGTCACCTCCAACAATCGGAACTGCAGAAGCAAGTGATGTAATTACTGTACATCCCCACAGAGACATTTGACCCCAAGGTAATACGTACCCGATAAAAGCAGTTAAAATCATAAGAAGCATAATAGCCACTCCTACAACCCAAACCATTTCACGAGGTGATGCATAACTTCCATAGTAAAGTCCACGGAAAACGTGCAAGTAAACAACAATGAAGAACATTGATGCACCGTTTGCATGTAAGTAGCGAAGAAACCATCCACCTTCAACATCACGCATAATATGTTCAACGCTATTAAAAGCGAAGTCAATATGTGGAATGTAGTGCATAGCTAAGAAAATACCAGATGCAAGTTGGATGACAAGACAAAGTCCTGCAAGTGATCCAAAGTTCCACCAGTAACTGAAGTTAATAGGTGTTGGGTATTCAATTAAATGATCGTTCACAACTGATACAATCGGTTGACGAAGTAATGATGCGCGACGCATGATATTCTAGTTTTTAAGAGATATCAAAAGATATCATTGGGACAAAAGGATTCGAACCTATGAATGTCGGGATCAAAACCCGATGCCTTCGGCCACTTGGCGATGTCCCAAATGTTCAGAGCCGGACTTGAACCGGCGACACAAAGAT
>JACKZZ010016635.1_pt1 | contig 14729 bp, 4 predicted proteins | sample 8027871 | NCBI WGS metagenome assembly JACKZZ01 (sample SAMN15724774, study PRJNA655200) | protist metagenome | isolation source: fluorescence activated cell sorting (FACS) single amplified genomes of... | place: USA: West Boothbay Harbor, Gulf of Maine | collected 2000-07-19
TATAGACGACTCGGGATTATTAAAAGTAACGCATCTTTATGATGATAAAATATTTATATAACACAATAGCATTGATTTCTATAGTAAAAGGTCTTGTCCAAAACATAGCCCAACAAATAATATTCAAAAATGACGAAAATATACGAAAGTGAAATATTGAAAGATCCACTTGTAAATGCTACTTCGTGTGATTTTTGATTGTACACAACACTATAACTTTCCTATCAAACATGAAACACTACGACAAAGTCTTGTTCAATGTTCAACAATTTAAATTTATTCAAATAGGTATATCCTCGTATGATACTACAGAACTAGTATATTTATCACCAATTAACATGGAGTAGCATGACGACACACACGACAAAACGTTATTAGCTCACTCCTCGTACTACCCCACACAGGAGAGGAAGAAATAATAATAATAATAATAATAATAAAAATTGTTGTTGTTATTGGACGCCACTGTCTCATAATTTTTAACTAAATCTTTAGTTGCTAGATTGACTATGCGAGCAGCTTTCTCTCAAACATTGTTTTTTTACAAAAAGACCATATAATTAAGAAGTAAATAAACATGAGCGATAGCAATGAAATTCATATTATCGATGGAGAGGAGTATTTACCAGAACAGAAACCATCTAATGTCTGGACAACGTTTGATCCAAAAATACAAAGTAAAATTACTTTGAGGAACACACGTTTATTGCGGAGGAAGTCAATAGAATTATTAGGGTCTGTAGAAGTTGATGATCACAAAGATGCTTTGCATCAAGCAGTCTTGTCTCCGCCACCAAGGGCGCGGGCTAAAGGAAGTAATGAAAGTGTACAAATAGAGTTTCGTCCAATGTTACATGATATGTACGAAGAGCACCGTTCGAAGAGTAGACAAATTATGCAAGAAATGGAGTTACCTGAAAGTCCTGTCCGTCAACATAGAAGACCTTGGGGCAAAACTTTGTCAAAAAAAGAAGTCAGTACAATATCAACTGCTGATTTTGACGACTACAATCAAAAAGTAGCTATGCAATTAAAGCTTGATTTTCCTACGAATGTATCAACAAAAAAATATAAACAAAATAAGGAGCTAGTAAAATTAATTATTGCGGAAGAAGTTAGAGCAGCAAAGAAAAAGCAAGCAAAAGAAGTTTATCTCCAACATAAAATTAGATTAAAAGAATTAAAGTTATCATCAAAGCAGCGTGCAAAAATGATGGCAAAAAAATTGCAAAAAGAAGCAACAAAAAAATTAAATACATCACCAAAACCAACAGATAATGATGACCAAAATAATAATATACAAAAGAAAAAAAATAGGCCATTATTAATGATAGGCAAGAATAAAGATAAACCTATATACGGTTTTCGCCATTTTGAACAGATAGACGATGTTGTAAAACAAGGGCCTGTAGACAATATCCCAAATATTAAATTAGTGCAGCTATGTGCTGATATTAGGCAAAATAGAGATACAAATTTAGCCAAAATGATGAAAGCCACGGCTGCGTTCAGGGCTGCTGATTCGGAATGGGAAACATTGCGTCGTAATCCAAAGTATTTATTAGGAAAACGTTTTGATAATTTAAAAAACGAAGTAACAAATACTATATCTGGTGATGGTGAAAAGTTAGTATTCGACCCTATGTTTGAAATGAATGAAGAAGATCTAAAACGGTGGGCGAAATTAAAAAAGCAACCTGTATATCGGGCAAACAAGTTGATACAACACAAAGCGAGAGAAGCAAGAGAAAGAGCAGCAAATTCTATATATAATTACCAACTCCAAAAGAATTTACGAAAATAAAAGATAACGGTCAAAGTATTTACTTATGTGTATCATACTCGTACCTTATTTTTATACACGTCGTCATATTATATCTTGTTTATACACACGTATTTATCTTCTTAACTCTTTTTAATATAAAATATATCTCACATATGTTTATGCGCGCGTATTTTATTTTTTTTATCTTGACTCATGATTCTTTTATATTAATATATATCATAATAAATGAGTAAGAATTAATTAACTTATATTTATTCATATTACAAAGTATCATATTTATTTTCTTTAATAATTGCACATACTCATCATTAATTTTAAAAAGTTTATATTAATGTGAGTATCATATTTTTAAGAAATACAAATGGTAAAATTCTCTCACACATTGGATCAAATTAAATTAAACTTTAATGATAAAACTTTAGTATCAATATGATAGGATAAGATATCATTTTATACCCCCAAGTAAAGATTATCAATTAATTTACCAAGTAGTTTCTAAATAATAAAAAAAAGTTTTTAAAAATTTTAGATAACTTTAAATAAAATTTTATTTGAAATTAAACTTTTAAAAACTATGCATAAAATGAGTAAGATACAAAATGATATTAAATATATATAAAAGTTTTTAAAAATATAAAAAGTACCCCCCCCGGTATATTATATTTTAAAATATGTGTGTAAGATTAAGTATATATCGGGGCGTCATAGAAAAGTGTGTCAACATCTAAAAATAAGATCAGAGATGTCATCTTTTAAAAGTTCGATTTCAGGAAATATTAAAATTCGATATCTTCTACTTCATCGTCGAAGTATTTATCAAACAATTTCATTTTATCAATCATTAACTCGTAGCCAACAAAGACGCCAGCATTGACAAAAAATGCACGTACAAGTGTTGGTTTCACCCCTCGAAAAAAAAAAGATATGCCATTACTTTTATATCCAGCTTTTGCTATTTCTATAACTGGACGGCGAGGTTCAGTAAATTTATTTGGTATTTTATTTTTTTCATTTTGCTCGGCTGGTGCTTGAACGATAGTTTTTAAGCAATCAATTGGGAGTGTAAATAACCAAGATAATACACCAGCAATGCCACCGCCTACAAAAGACGTCATTGAATCATATAGCTGTTCGTGGTCATATTCATCTAAACCTATAACAGCATTAGGCCCGAACAAAGCTGTTGTCTCGTCTATCACCATATTCTTAGATGATGGAACTCGCATTTGGTTATCATCAACATGATCAATATCAATCGTTTCGAAATCCTTTAAAAATTCACGAAATGTAGAAATTTGGCGTACGCATAAATCATAACTATAAAAATAAATACTAAACCCAGGAATGTCACGGATGATTGTTAATGATAGCCCTCTAAATAAACCATTGTTAACACCTTGTGTCTTTATGAGATACCTAATCCTGTGCATGATGGAAGTTTCACCCTGGACATTGTAGTCACGATTGCTTTGCAGTTGAATTTTAAGTAACTCATTAACAGATGCTATTGGTGCCTGCACGAAACCGGCAACGCCACCGGCCAGAGCATTTTCAGAACCTGTTGGTTTTCTACTTGATCCGGTGATAAAATTAAGTGATATATGCTGCACTGGAAAAATAATAGCATTGATAGGTATACTAGAAAGCAATGGTGGTGTTATTCCTTTAAAAAACCCAGTAACACCCTCCTTCCGCATAATTTCTTTAACGCAATGAATATTTGAAGCATATATTGGATTTGTAAAATTCATAGTTTGCATCCTTGTTTTAATGACATCTGCTGGTTGTCCTAACAATGTACCAAACATTCCACCAATAGAGCCTGCCATTATATCTTTAAACGCAGTCCATTGGCTCTGTTTCATATTTCTATTTTCCAAAAATTATTACTCTTCTTACTAATATTACTCTACTGTTATGAAAAATGTAATTGAAGTTTGTAAGTAAATAATACTCAAATTGAAACACGAATAGTTTTTTTTATCAAGTATGGCAGCATATTCTTCTATATTATACTATGAATGGGATAGAAAATACAATAATTGTAATGCATCCGTTGTTCTTAGTTATTGTAAACGACATCGAATGCGTTTGTAAGTACCATCGTGCGTTGACAAATGTACAGCAACAATGTTGGTTGTGTTATTACTATTTTTGTTAATTATAATAAAATAAAACAATAATAATAAATAAATACTATAACATAGGACCCAACAATATAAAACATATATACAATACTACAACCATACTAATCATAAATAATAGGAACACACCATAGAAAACGATTTCGGTACTATACATACAAAAATATGACAATTTAACAAAGAAGCAGTTGAACTCACAAATCCAGATTACAATTTATAAAAAGTTACTAACAAAAAAAGGAATGGAACAAAATAAATAAAATGAAAGGTACGTGAAACAGATAAATATAATACAAATATTAATCTATAAAGCTTCAAATGAATTTTTACAGGAAAATAAATAAATAAAATAAAAAAATATCCGATAAATATAAAAAATAAAAATAAAAACGAGGGAAGTACTATAAGAGGTATGAAAAAACATCCCAACCTACTTTAAAAACATGTTCAAATATATAAAGAACAACTATACTTACTACTACTATATAATACTAATGAAAAATAATTTAAATTTATATTATTTATTAACTACCCATCATAATACGACATGAGCTGAAATGTTGTGATTTGTGAATTGTGGTATAAAATAACGAGCAAGGAAGAAGCAGCAAGCAAGCTGGGCAAGCTCCAAGCTGAGTTGATAGGAAACTGAAACTCGTAGTCGTTTACTACAATTTTCTCCTCGAATTACAGATTTGTACGCTCGTCTCTATGAACCGTTATTTTCCAGTTCAAGAAGATGATAGTATCATTTTTTTATATATTATACCACCAGGTGGTAGTACTGTGTTGTTGGCGTACCGGTAGTTATCATTGTTATTTTTTTTTATTCTTTTTCTTTCTTCCTCTGTTGTTCTTATTATAATTATTTACAACAATATTATTATTATTAATGATTTTTCTTTCTCACTTACCCAACACCGATACATAGACTCAGATGGGCTCGCTACATTATGGAACAATAGATATACATTACAGCCTCTATATAATATATGTTTATCAAAATTATACATCTGTCAAATCGCAACATAATATAGCAAAAAAACCCCCAGCGAATGATAAAAGTATGCAAAATACAATAGAGAGGCAAGCTTCACTCGAAGTACAAATATCAGAGGAAATTAAAAAATATAACGAAGAGCTACAACGAGTGGTAGTAACTGGTAACCACGAAGGCACAAAAGAAACAGCTATATTAAAGCAAAAAATATCAAGCGAAATAAACAAATCAGTATTAGAAGATAATAGAGAATCCTTTTTCCAAGATTTAATATCAGGAATATCTAGAACATCGTTTGAACCATCTATTGTGGCCGACGTACTAACACATCATGTTTCCGTCGCTGGACAAAAACGGAACACAAGAACTTCTATTGGTGAACATATAAATTTTTTTTTTAAATACATGCTACAAGCTAAGATGTATGAAAAGCTGATTATAAAAGACAGAATGAACACAAAAAAAGGTAAAGGAGATGCTGAAAGCACCAATATAATTACACTAGAAAAATTGATGGAGCAGTACAACAATATTTCCACAGAATATAACGACTTAAAAGACTGCCAGGCTAAGTTTGATTTAATAAATGGGACACCAGTAAATATACAACGACATTTAAAAATTTACATATGCTGGCTAATTGATCAGCAAAATTTATCGTTTCACTCGTCTATATTTGGAAAACGTTTGCAATGTCAAGACATTGGCTATAGAGAAAAGATTTACGAAAAAATTATTGAAATTGGACAGGCATATAGTAGCAAAAGTAATTATGGTAGTAACACAAACGTCAACGTAGAAGAAGGACATACCCGTTTAAATGACGCTGTTCCAGTTTTAACTGTAAACGGACAACGGTTATGGGATATAATATTGGAATATTTTGACCATTTTAAAGAGCATTTACCACAAGAACTGGTGTCAAAGATGCTATTATTAAAAAATAAAGGTGGATTATATGTAGACGAAGAATACGACGAACATGTTGGCCATTTAGTTTATGAATCGAAACGTATGTTTGATGATGCGTTCGTAAATTTGCAAAATAAATTTATATTTACAGTACCGCCTGTTAATGACCAAATAGCCGCAGACATAGCTAAATCCAACAATAACAACATGACATGTTTGTGTACAAGTGACTGGATCAATGATAGCTTCAAAATAAAAATTTCAAATGCATTATCAAATAGTGTAGGCGATATTACAAATTTATTTGAGACGCAACAACATCAAGGCGGACGGGGTGATGTACATAATCAAGATACTGGGGTTGACGTTGAGTTGATTGATTTAGATAAATTGCTAACAGTTGAGCTAGAATTTTTGAAGGAAAAAGATCTAGATTTAGTAAAAAGACGCATCTCACGTGAAGTAAGTACATGTAACGTTCGCACAACGGCACGAAAACGAAGACATGATGTTGGGACACTGGAGGAAGATGCTACGGCTATATTTAATAGAAACGTTAACAACAATAATGAAAACTGCAACGAATCTGAAGACTACGAGGATGGAAATAATGAATTTATAACAAATGATCCTATTCCTTTATTATCTGATAAAAATGTTAGACAAATAAGCGAAAGTGTTAAAAATCGATTACAAATATTGTACAATTTACGATTTTTGAAGACATTGAACTGCAAACGGAGCTTATTAAGTACGATTAACTATTTCCAATCCGTCGAAAAACGGATGTCAAATGACTTTATTGTTGACGACGACAAAAATTGGAGTTACAACCACAATAATAATCACGTAAACGATATTTTATACGTAGAAAATAGATTTTTTTCAAAAACTGAAAAAGAATGGCATGTGCGAGGACCGTATAACAATTTTGATAAGATGTACGATAGTTCAATTGTTATCCTAGAAAGAGTTGAAAAAAACATGTTAGAAATAGGCTCATCATACATAAGATATTTTGAATCATCATCATCAAACGACGAAAAACAAGGTCAAAAACATGTAGTTGATCGTGCCGAAGTATTGGCTGATCTATATGATTGTGAGAATAACTATCATTTGGAAAAATCCCGCTTAATTGATTTATTATTAAAGAAATTCTATTTACATTTAACGAGCAAAGTAGAAAGAACATTTTTAAGAGATGAAATTTTATGTATAATATATGATCGACCGTCTTTTTTCGAACTAAGCAAAAATGATTACACAAGTAATAATATGATCTACTTCAAAACTATATATGACAACGAAATAAATTTATTGAAATCAAAAATGGCTTTTTTTAAAGAAATAATCAATGATCAAACAAGCATTGAAAACGGGTATAATTTCAGCAGCGACAATACCTCAATGATTGCGTACAAGTGTGTAAAGCATATTGTCCGTATCATGCCAATAATTCATCATGTCGAGGTATCCAATTTACAATTATTAAATCGATGCTATGAAAATAAATATAGTGATGTATCAATTAAATTAATGTCATATCGATTAAGGAATTGGTTATACCAAGACGTTCTGCTGCAAGAATGGAATTATGTTGGCTTGCTGTATAATGATTTAATAAGTATTAATAATAATCAATTTAACGGCATTAATAGCAATAGTAATTGTGTATTTGCGATTTCAAATAAGCCATCATGGAATAACATCAAACATGCATGCTTTGAAACAATAAAAGATATTAATAGTGGTTTTCTTGAGAATGTTAACCTGTCAAAACAAGCTTCTCCAGAAATCCAAACATTTTACAATGTTATTGAAAGTTTAATATTGCGGGAAGAAGTAATGTTACTGTATTTTGAAAGTGAATTTTATCGTCAATATTATCATGCACAAAGAGAATATTTTGGCAGAGAAATTATTTATGGAGATGAAAGGGTTGCGGACAAAGGGAAATTTAAGCCCATTATATTAGAATCAACGAAATCATTAAACTCTGCCACTACTGGTAGCAATAGCAGCCCGAAAAATGAAAGCATTAGCAGCAAAACGAAGAAGTTTTTTTCTTATCCACTTGCCATTAATAATTTTATGTTCAATTTCTATAATGAAAACGCTGCAGAAGTATACGATTTTAGAACAATCAATGGTGTAAAGAATATAATTTCTTTGACTGAAAATGGGTTAAATCTCTTACGATTAAGCGTTAAGACTCAAGCATTAGAACAGTCACTATTATTGACTACTATACGGCATAACCAAATACAAATTGATGAAATTCAACTAATGGCCGCTAAAAAGAATACGGGTTCTTTTTTCATTACTGAAAATGAGAAAAGTAGTTACCGAATGGCCTTACGAGAATTAAGTAATCGTGTAAGACCGCAATTTTTTTCTTTCTATTTACGTAAAAGTAGGCATCATGAAATTTTTTGGTCTAGTTTTGCTTTACGTTCAAAACAGTTTAATAGGGAATCGAACGAGAAAATGAAAAAAAGACTTTTAGGAGATTTAAAATTTGAATTGATAGAAGATTTATGTGTGAATATGATTCAAGAAATTGAACCGGAAATGTTACGTTATCAAACTATTATAGTGTGCGAAGATTTGGAGCGTGCCACTAAGACTATGCGTGACAAAGCCAAAGAACAATTTGAGGATACAATTTTTTATACCAATTTAGATAACATGACCAATGTTACAACTGCCAAATCCGAAACCGACGAAGTCGAGGGACAACAACGCTCGTTGGAAATGCAAGATTCCTTTTTCGTGGGAAAACACAACACAATAGCAATAAATAATGTGTGGTACATACCTAATAGAGATGAGTTATTGAAATTGTGGGATCAAGCAGATAGTATTGATTCTGGGGAAACAAAGAGGGAAAAAAGAAAAAAAATAATGAATGAGGCATTAATTTTAATGTCCGCTTTTCGAGATATATTTTGGTTAATCAAAGTTCGTTGTCACTTTTTCAGCAGTAGCAGGCAAGCAGGCACAGAGGATGTTGATGTACTCTATGATACTATGAAATATGAATGGGGAAAATTTAAATTTTACTTGGAGCAACAAGATGCATATGATACTTCGAAAGATGAGAATGATGCATTTAACAATAGATACAAGAAAAATGCGAAAGACATATCAAACGTTTTAATTCACGTATTAAGATTTAGAGCATTTTTATATTTAATTTTACGCACATCAACCCATGAAATCTACTCAAAATGTCTAAATAATACCGCCGATGAAGAAGTACAAGATATCAATGCGAATAAAGATAAAACATATAACTATAGACCAGATGAAATTTGTATGATTTCAAATGACAACGACAGAAGTAACTTTATGTTGGATAATATAAAATACAACCCACGGGTACAGACATCAGTGAAAATATTTTCTCAGGTTATGTTGAATTTGTTAACAAAAAATGACAATATCTATAATGCTTATGATACTCACCATGACTTTATTTCAACAAATGAACGATATTTAAAAAGAAGCAATAATATTTTGGAAATAAATGAGAATATGCATCCTGATCCATTTACACATACTGACCACAGCAATCACGGTGGAGGTGGAGGGTCACGATGGTTCTGGCTTCATATGTATAAAGTTACTTACACTAGTAATGCACTAGCAATTGCTTGTTTAGAAGAAACAAAACCGTTGCTGGGACCAGGGTATAGCGCCGGTGCATTCACGGGTTCGATGCCCAACACTGTATCAGACAAATTAAAAGCTATTGTTAGCCATGCTTATACTGCAAAAGGTACAGTACGAAATTATATGAACGGCGTTCTGTTAGCAATGGAATATGTGATGGAAAACCATGTTGATGATTCAAATAACAAATCTGAAAGTAGCACAACTGCAAAAAATAAAATTTCTAGTTTAAAAAGCAAAGTTGATTATTTGATTGTGTTTGAAAAAAGACGTCTCATTGGTAATACAATCTTAGACATAAATAATAGAATTTTAAAATGGAAGTATATTAGTATCATTCGAAAACAGTTAAATACTTTACCTTTAGATGAACTAAAAGCTTTAATTACCAATTGTTTGACAATGAAACAAATAATAAATATACAGTATGCTTTGAATAAATTGCAAGTCAAGGAACATGAAGCATTAAATTTATTAGATAGAGATAATGAAAATTCACACAGTAAAAAAATACTTTTCAGCAGCAAGTACGACGATTCGTTTGTAGAAAATAAGAGAAACTTCACTGCGGGTGTTGGTGGCACTGACATACAAATTTATCACTTTAAAAATACAATCAAACAATTGCAAGTGCATCTAAATAATAAAAACAGAGAGTATGAAGAATCTATTTTGTCTGAAAAAAGAAATATAAACAGTAGAGTTGCATCACGATGTTATGCCTTATTATTTAGTTTAGATGCGTTGAAAAGACGGTTGTCTGAGTTACAAGAAAGTATGGAAGGCAAAGAAGCAGAGTTGTTGAAAAAAGTAAAAGCAAAATATTTAAATGAAATCGAAGAACTGAAAGCAGAAAATATTGAATTAAAAGGAAAATTTGAGGAGTACAAAGAAACGTTAAAAATTGATATGCTAGGAGAATTAGCTATGGCCAATAGAATGGCGCTTTCAAAAATTTTGGACAACGATACCATCGTCACGAACAAATTGAAGCAGCGGACAATTAAGGTTGCAAAAGCAGAAGAAGAGTTGGTTGAGTTGAAACAAAAATTAAGTAAATCTAAAAGGGAAACAGCGATGGTACGTACTGCTATGGAACAGCAGCTACTGAAGCTATCAATGAAGACTGAAAAGAAAATTAATGAAGCGAACGAGAAATTAAATAAATCAGAGGGATTGTGGTCAAAGGTAACAGACATGGAAAAGCGAGAGGATGCGCTTAAGAAAGAATTAGTTGCAGCTCAAAGCACTTCCATTGCAAAAAACGAGATTATTAAAGAGTTAAAACAAAATTTAAATCTTTCGGAGCATACAAAAAACGAATTATTAAATTGGAAAATTTCACAAACTCAAGTCCTAACACACTTGAAAAACGAAATTGAACAATATAGAAATAGTAATGGTTTTAGTGGTAGAACTTCACCAAAAAAATCACAAAATGAAATTGACGTTAGTGAATTAACACAATCATTAGATTCGACGAAAAAGTCTTTGCATCGTGCCAACCAAGCCGTAATACAATTAAAACGAGAATTAGATAGAGAGAAAAAACTAAAAAGAAAAGCATTTCAACAAATAGCTATTATGAAAGAAAAAAATACCAAGCGACAAATTGACGATGATGCAAATGTTGTTAAAGGTCCAAGTAACTCCAAATCAATTGACTTTTTAGCCAATGACTATAATGATTTAAGTGAGAACTACAGATTATTATGTGTGCAAAACGAACAATTAAGAACTTTACTACGAGATCATGATATTTCTCCACCATTGAACTATCCAGGCCCGTTAGGTTTAAGCGAGCGAAGGGATTGGAAATATATTGCATCTAGACATGGAGATACTGGTGTAAATTTGAAAAACTTAACAAAGATGAACACAAATAAATACAAGGTTCTAGGTTTAAAACCATGGGAGGGCCAAACTGTTGATTCTACCGAAGAGCCTCAGTCTCAAAAGAAATTAATAGACCTAAAAAGTGAAGCAGTAAATTTTATTGAGGCACAACAGCGTATCCAACGTCCACAAACTGCACCAACAGACTTAATGGATAAAAATACCAATATTATGAAGACTACATTAGAAAAAAGAGGTAAGAAAATTGGCAAAAGAAGGCGTGCTAGACCAAAGTCAGCAGGTAGGATGAGGAAAAAAATTGGTAGTAGTCTAGGTAATAGCATTAATTACAATAATATTCCCGGTAACCGTCAGAGATCAAATTATGCAAACGGTAGCCGTATGGCTGGAAGAAGAGAAATAAATAAATTAAAAATTGATTCATCTAACAACATGCATAATGGCATTAAAAAAAGTAACGGTGTAGCCCCAGTCTCTCCATTATCGAAGCGAAGGACTATCGTCATGAAAAAATTAATTGACGAAGGAAGAAGGAAGAACCAATCTCGAATGAAAAATTATAAGAAGTAAAACAGGAGTAAATTATGACGGATAAAATACACATATATTACGGTATATATAAGTACGAATATCAATATATAACAAATTATGTTTTTTTTTACTCTTACATCAGCATAACAAGGATAGTTCTGCATCTTAGAGTGCCTGGACATTATTTCGTGACCTTGACATTAATATCTTTTTATAAAATTATAAGGTTTTATATATGTGCTGTCGGTTTATTGCTGTTGCTTGCGTTGTGATCAATGAATTCGTGAGAAATATTTGCCTCACACAACAGATCATCGTGTTCACCGCCTTGTGATAAATCAATTGGAGTATTCAGCAAGCCGTCGTCATATTGTTTTGATAACGGGAAGTCCGGCGCACTATTATCATCCGTGTTATGAACATATTTATTGTTAAGACTCTGACTATCATGCAATATATTATCCATACCATCACCAGAATTTTCTACTGTTTTAGCCTCCTCATCGAGTGTTAGATCAACGGAGCTACTGACAGTCATCCTAGTTTCCACACCGTTACTGTGTAAGCTAAACATGAGAACACTTTCATCATCTTCAGCCAAATTACATCTTTTCACGGCTTTCTTTATAGCTACTTTTACTAATGTTAAATGTTTCGGAGGTGCATCATTTACTATACGTTTCCACTGTGTGCTGTCTTTTGCTAAGTACGTCAATAAAATCTTAGCATATTCTTGTCCCTTTTCTTCAATTACGAACATTAACAAACTATGCCACTTCTCTAAATTAGCGTCTTTTTGATAAACTAAAACTTTAAATAAATAAATCAATAGACACCGGAAACAATTCTTGTAAGTATCTAACCTATCATTACTACTCTTTTCTTGATGTATACTTTCTTCAACACCCAATTTTCTCAAATAATGATTCAAAATTGAGCAAAAACATTGCACATAGTCACGTAACCGAATTAAAGTTGAATATGGCTCTAATTTCAATTCTGATAAAATTTGATCTCTTAACGATGTAGGAGGGTTTGTATGAAACGAAGCTGTGATGTCGTTGGCAATGTTAGACCCAATTCTTCTCCGTTTCCTTCGAATATTGCTATTGCTATTAGTATCATTAGTATTATTACTAGCGCTAGTACCCATAATATCTACAAAATTACCAGTGTCTTCTATGGTAACAGATCTGACACGTTTTAACGACATACCTTTGCCACTACCACTACCATCAAGTTCTATGTCTCCTTCCTTCATCACTGGGAAAACATTCTTAAGACTTGCATTGTTGTCAAACGATAAAGATCGCGTGCGTTTGATCGTGTTAGTATGGAAGCATTTTCCATCTAGTTGTGAATGTGATGTATGTAAGTCCTGCACCTGTAAATTCTGTTTTAGTCCTGATTTCATGTTGTTGGGCAAGACAACTTTTCTACGCTTTGCCACATCAACATCAGAATAATTTAAAGAAGCTGAGTTTGAACTAGTGCTCATCATCGACACTGCTGGATTGCGACAATTAATAGTATTGCCATAATTTCTGTTTATAACCTCTTTCTCTTCATAGAATAGCATGTATGCACTCTTCTTTTCATCACTTCCACCACCAAAGCATTCTTCTTCAATATTCTTCTCATCGAACAGACTTACATTTTCATCGTCAAAACGGTACCATTTGTTTGTTTCGCGATCTTGTATGTATGAATAATAATGACCAATATTTAAATCACCATCATGAACTAAAACACCTTTTAAATTATAAAGTTTGGGTTCCATTGAATTGTTAGAAGTTCCATCTAATGATTGCATGGTATACGGCGCCATATCTAATTCATTTGGAAACTCCAGTTTATCTTGCACTTTAATTAGATCTCCAGTTTCCATATCAGTTACAAAGCGTTTTAAATGAATAATTAAAATTTTTGGAAGGGCATTCATATCGAAACATGTCCGCCGGCTGCCAACGCGTTTTTGATAACATTCATCACAATGTATGGCATCTGCCCCATCCATAACCTCACTGCGTACATACGATTGAAACGCTTTGACCAAGGTATGCATATCTTTCACTGGTAATTCTACCGTTGTAAATGTATCACGCGTTTCGGATGTGTGACCACATTTTTTGAAATGGGATTGACCAACCGATTGGCCACCAAAGCATGTACGTAAACAACGAGTTAATGGTTGTATCTTTGACTCTTGTATACTTTCCATCAACTTATCGCAGAATTCGCGAGTGTCGTTTTGTGCTGTAACGCTATAGTACAATTTCAAGTGTTCACATGCACTAACTAAGTTTTTCGTATCAAAAGAGCGGCGATCGCTACCGGCAAGAAATTGAAAAGTTCGCTGGAGCTCATAACATATTCTATATGCGCCAGCTCTATTTGCAGTAATTTTCGATTTTGATCCGGATGGTGAATTGTCATTGACTTTTAGAAGTAAGCGTGGCAACTCCAATGCAAGCAAATCTTCTCGGAATGGCTTGTCCATCATATATAGCTGTTGAATTAAAGAATTCATGTAACACGTGTTCCCTTGATTTTTTAAACCCACATGAACTTTTCTAAACATCAAACTAGCTATATTTGGCATTGCGACATCCTTCGTAGGGAAATGTTTTTCGATAAATTGACCAATTTGAAACATCATTTCCCCCCATTTTCGCACATCTTCGCAAGAAAACAATTGAAATAATCGACATAACGATTGTACAGCCGCTAATCTTTCCTCAAATGCGCCTTCAAAGTTTATTTTTCCACGGGTAAACATCCCAACCATTAAATTTGACAATGTACCTAAAGGATCATTTTT
>JACKZZ010010125.1_pt1 | contig 14716 bp, 8 predicted proteins | sample 8027871 | NCBI WGS metagenome assembly JACKZZ01 (sample SAMN15724774, study PRJNA655200) | protist metagenome | isolation source: fluorescence activated cell sorting (FACS) single amplified genomes of... | place: USA: West Boothbay Harbor, Gulf of Maine | collected 2000-07-19
GAAGGCTTGCAGCTAAAGGTATTATAGATCAATCTGATGATCTCCTTACTCATTCAAAATCACATAATAAATTAGACACAGAGGACGAAATGAATGCAACAGGTATTGACTCTGCTATAGGTGGTATGTCTTTAGCTTCTGCAACGGGTAGTGGTGAAGTTGATGCACACCCTGAACGAAGAATGAAAGCACTTTATAATGAATACTTTGAAAGAGAGCTACCTGTATGGAAAGAAAATCATCCTGGTCTTCGTTTAGGTCAATATAAAGAAAGAATTTTCGATGCGTGGCAGAAGGACCCATCTAATCCGAGGAATGCAGCAGCCATGGCAGCTGCCTCGGAAGGAACTGTCTTTACTGGCACAGGAAAGATTTAAAATGTATTTCAAATAACCTCTAAACAATTATATATAACATAACTACCTCGACAATGCTTCATGGAGACTATTGGAAACTAAAAACTCATTTTACGACGGGTGTACCGTTTCCTGCTGGACAATACACCACCACGATCTAGAATCTATAGAATCTTATAAAGTAATTTTCTTTAATTGCAAAATGGCTGAATTTGGTAAAGCTTCAGTTAAACAATCTGGTGAGAGTGTGAATGATGCTTCACCCATCATGGCGGGAGGTGAAGCAGAGAAAGCGGCAGACTTCGCGAATTACTTTTGCAGTTATGCATATCTTTATCATCAAAAACAAATGCTCATGGATCATGTCCGTATGAAGGCATATCATTCTGCGATTATGAGTAACAAATCATTATTTGAAGGTAAAACAGTATTAGATGTTGGCACTGGATCTGGTGTGTTAGCTATGTGGTGTGCACAAGCAGGCGCTGCTAAAGTTTACGCTGTTGAATATACTGATATGGCAATTCATGCACGTAAACTTGTTGAAGGTAATGGTCTTACAGGTGTTGTTGAAGTAATTCAAAGTTCTGTTGAAGATTTAGACTTGCCCTGTAAGGTGGATATTATTATATCTGAATGGATGGGATACATGCTACTTCGTGAAAGTATGTTAGATTCTGTGATTCGTGCACGTGATAGATGGCTTAAACCTGAAGGTGCTATGTTTCCATCACATGCAACAATGTATTGGTCAGCCGTTTCCTATGTTGAAGACCAACAAAATAAAGTTTTAGATTTAGGGGAAAGTCTAAAAGAATGGAATCGTTTTAGTAATGAAATGACACAATATTATAATATTGATGTTGGTGCATTAGATGCAACATTCAAAAAAGAACAAAAAGATTATTATATTCATAGTTCCATCTGGACAGAGCTCAATCATCGTCATGTTATTGGTGAACCTGTAGTCATCAAAGAAATGGATTTAAACACTTGTACTCTTGAGGATGCTGCTGATGTCAAAAAAGTGAGTTGGGATATTAATATTCCATTTGCTGTACAAGTTTCTGGTTATGCTGGATGGTTTACTGTAGATTTTCATGGATCAAAAGGTTCGCCAGTTGAAAAGAAAGTGACATTAAGCACTGGACCCGACCAAGGGTACACTCATTGGGGTCAACAAGTGTTCTATCTTCAAGATGGTATTGATTGCTCACCTGATACTAGATTGCATGGTGATCTAGAAATGTTTAGACAAGATAAGAATAAACGTTTGTACAATGTTAAATTTTCTATGGCTATTGATGACGGTGAATCTGTTGAGGCCACATATGAAATTCCTTAGTTTAGATAAAGTTAGTACTTCACAGTCAAAAAAAACTATCAATAAAATTGATATTCATTCATGATAGTACACGATAACAGTGATCTACATATATAATGTATTACAATGAGGAAAAGAAGGTTTTTGGTAAAATGTTTCATAGAGATACGAAAAAAAAAGAGAGAAAAAGGAAAAGAAATAGATGATTTTTGTTGTAAATCCTAGTTTAATGAGTACATAGTATGAAATATCAGTATACTGCTGCTTTATTTGCTATAGGCACGTCCATCCCCATGTTGATCAACCCATCCTTTATTTGCAAATTGGCTACCAGACCAAGCTTTTTGAAAGTACATTTCTTTTTGTTGCTGATATTTGTCAGGATTTGCAATTCTATCCTCAATAACATGACTAAAACGTCTGATCAAACCTTGAACAGGCCATGCAGCAGCATCACCAAGAGCACATACAGTGTGGCCTTCTATACTACGTGAGACTTCTTCAAGCATAGGAACTTCTCTGATATCAGCTTCACCAGTTTCAACTCTTTCTAAGATCGATTCCATCCATCCTGTACCTTCTCTGCATGGTGTGCATTGACCACATGATTCATGCTTGTAAAAATGGCTTAATCTTCTAATAGCTGCAATCATATCAACACTTTTATCAAACATAGTCACAGCAGCTGTACCAAGAGCAGAGCCCTTGTCCTTCAGACCATCAAAGTCCATGATAGCATCTTGGCAATCATTTTCGTCCAAAACTGGTACACTCGAACCACCTGGAATGCATGCTTGCAAGTTGTTCCAACCCCCTCTCATACCACCACAGTGTCTTTCAATTAAGTCACGTAATGTGATACTCATTTCCTCTTCAACGACAATAGGATTGTTGACGTGTCCACTAATACCAAAGAGCTTTGTTCCTTCATTGCCCTTGCGGCCGAGACCTGCGAACCATGCAGGAGTTCTACGCAAAATTGTTGGTACAACAGCAACAGTTTCTACATTAGTTACTGTAGTTGGGCAACCAAATAAACCAATACCAGCGGGAAATGGTGGCTTCAAACGTGGTTTGCCTGATTTACCTTCAAGACTCTCAATAAGAGCAGTCTCTTCACCACAAATATAAGCTCCGGCACCTTTATGTAAATAAATGTCATAATCGTAACCGCTTCCACATGCATTCTTACCAAGGAAACCCTTTTGGTACGCCTCATGAATAGCTTCTTGCAATACAACAGATTCATTGAAATATTCACCACGAATATAAACATAACCAGCTCTTGCTCTCATCGAAAAACCAACTAATAACATACCTTCCACTAATTTGTGAGGATCTTTACGCATGATTTCTCTATCCTTGCAAGTACCAGGTTCACTTTCATCAGCATTTACAACAAGAAAACTTGGTCTACCATCACTATTTTTAGGCATAAAAGAGTATTTTAAACCAGATGGAAAACCAGCGCCACCACGACCACGAAGACCAGATGCTTTAATCTCTGAGATTAGCCAATCAGGTCCCATATTCATGAAATCTTTTGTACGATACCAATCACCACGCTTCATAGCAGCACCAATACGCCAATCTTGTTCACCATATAAATTTGTGAAAATACGATCTTGATCCTTAAGACCACCGTAGACTCTTGTCATTGCAGGCTCCTCTGCCTTAGGTGCAGCTGAAAGCTGACGAACCACAGGAATTCCCCTCGCTGTTGCACCCTTACGGGCTGAACGGGCTACTCTGCCCAACATGATATTCTAAAGAAAGAAGAAAGAAAATGATAAGTTGGTTATAGAGAACAAAACAGATAAAAAAATGAGAGGTCAAGTTAGAATAGGTCGATAAAGGTGAATAACGTTAATATTTTTCACTAATAATACCTTCCCCAACAATCTACAGTATTGTTAATCAGTAAACAATACAATGCACAGAAAAATTCAAATCGTAGTGCATCGCAATGGCAGCTACATCAGCATTTTCGGTGGCAGAGTTCTGTCAGCCTCACGTAACTAGTCAAAACATTTTGACGGAGATACGATGCTAGAGTGCAATTGTGGAGTATATTCTCATTTCCACAAGATATGAAATGCATACCTACCTTTTGCGAAAAGTATTTAGCACCGTCGAAAGTATTGTCTGATGACGGCGGACGGTCGTGAGTTCCGGACGGATGTGGATGATGGTCATCAGGCGGTGTACCTCCTCACGAGTTTCCCCATGGATCAAAATGAAAATGCGAAGCATTTCTTTTGTACTTGTACTTGTGAGTATGGTTGTGATTGCAGTCTCAGCAGGAACAATAACTTTTGAGCTCACAGGAATTCCTGTGACCTGGGAAGGTTTTCCAGCTGGAATGGTGCAACCAAGGGACTCTCCGACACATGTTGAACCTCAAGAGTTTAATGGGATAGCATTTAACTTTACCACGAGCATCATCACTGATCAGACAACGTCATCTTATGGTAAAATGACTGTTCCTCTTTCGAAATTCGAAGGTTATGAACTCGATGTGTATGTTTCTCATGCAAATGGACTCTGGCCTTGTGTTGATTCGAAGGGCAATGGTATTCAGAACTTAGAGTTGTCTACTTATCAGAGTGATGCTTCGTATATCGTACAGGCAGAATACGTTCCCAATACCATGAACGAGTACTTCTTCAATTCAACTCTCCTTGTTTTGGATAATTGAATGATTGACCCACCAACTATTGACGAACTTATGTTTAGGTACCCTGTAGTAGACATGGTATTTATTGGATTTAGATATAGCAATGACAATGCTCGGTGATTCCGAGCTCCTCTGTGTAGGTGATAAAAAAAATGTGTTTATGTAGTATGAGATGCAGCTCCCTTGTGTGTGCATAAGACGCAGTATTGTGCACCTTTGTGATAGTGATGGTATAAAGTAAATCTAAACACATAAAATCAAGTATACACAATTAATTACATATCTACATATCATGACTGTAAACCCATTGATCTGCCGTACGTGTGTTTCATCAATACATACATTCTGTTATAACATTTTTTTTTTATCCAAAGGTATTTTTCATTAAAATTAATTAGTTATTATTACTACATACAAATAGTTAAAGGTGATGTAGTAGATGAAATCCGTGCCCGTCATCATTCATCATTTGAAATCCGTGCTCGACAGACTGTTTTGGGTTGTTGGTTTCAGATCCGACTGAGCAATATAAATCCTCACTACTGAGTACGGCGTTATATTTCACTTGATACACAGAAGTATTATAATGGATTGAGATTATCATGTCTAGATTGTTGCGCACTACCTACACTGATGGTAGCACTACTTTCACTGATTGGATGGTTCATTGGAGTTTCCTTCTGAATGGCATTCAACTTACTGTTAAATGTGGTTGATTGAATAGCTGAGTTTTCCGTATATGTTGATGACGCAGATGGTGATAATTCCGTGTTTTCTTCGAATTCATAATCATCATCTTCTAGAAAATCTTGATCATCGAAATTTAAATTTAACGGTACTGAGACATCTGTACTATTACCAATTTCAGGTGGTATTGATGGTGTATTGGTGCTGCTATTTAATGATAAGTTTGCTACTCTTGGATGAATATTTATCACACTGCTTCTTGTATGAATATTTTTACCACCATTCTTCATCCATGAGTACAAACGCGACCTCGCTTCGTTACACTTACTGAACACTATCAGACTACATGCCACTCCGTAGCAGCAAGACCATGCACTACAAATTAAAAAATATTGTGTATTTCTTGCATATTCTTGAGGTAACTGATTATTATACCCTGTATTATCACCACTGTGTGTACTATAGTATATGGAGTATATCGTCGGCGGCCCCCAAAATAACAGAAGAGCTGCTGGATACCAAACCATGTGAGTCACGAGTTTAGATAATATACGATAAGTGCATGCATCACCGCGAGACCATTTTCCAGGGAGTGTTACTAATAATAAGCGTACAGGTACTACAGTGCAAATAATGAGAGCCATCATCAACCAAAAGTAATTCGAGATAATATGATCAGGCACCTGTAACAATCCAATCCACCTAATATGGCCCGTACTCAAACCATCAAAACAACCACCATATCCACTATCAAATAACCATGGTACTATTTGTAAAATAATACTAGCACCCCATGTGAAAATATTCATATATTTAAAGCTCATCCACTTCGGTAATTTACCATATTCGATTTGTAGGTGGATCATAATACTTGCGACGGTAGTCCAGAACCATGTCGCACGAAAAAAGAATACGCTTATAAAGCCTTGTATAGCACATGCATTTTCACTTTTAAGATATCCAAATATCATAGATCCTGAAGATATAAGATCACAAAATGATATCATAACAATCAATTTCATATAAATTTTGTCTTTGACTAAATCCTCATAAAAAAGATAAGCTGTAAATACCACAACTCCAGAAAAAAAACAAGCCACACTAGATATTGCTCGATTATAGGGCTCTACTTCCGATGCATATTCATGAGTAAGAGACTTACCAAGCTCAAGCTGTGTTGAGTCCCAGGTATCAGGGTATTTGTTGGCCATATCGCTTTGCAGTTATAAAAAACTGCAAAAATAAAATTATCCCTCAATAATTCAGAGGGAGAAGGACCAAAGTCCCGCAGGATTTGGTGGAATCTTTAGTTGAAACTTTTTACGATTTGTGGGTCCCGGCACGGTGCCGGGTGGTGGAATTTTCAAAAAATGAGTACTATTGGATTGCTATATATGTATATGTTATTGAAATTACAAGATTTGACCAACAGAAAGGATCTACATGAGTGTATCCCTTTACTCTTCCTCCTCGACTGCACCAGCAGCTGCCGCAGCCGCTTCAGCTAAAAACGCTTGATGGGCTGAAGAAGCATCAGCAACACCTAATGCTTTAGTAGTCCATTGGGATAGTGCAGTACATATGGCACATGAAGGAGGATATTCACCTGGTAATACAGCATTTGCTTCAACAAATGCTTTTACTTCAGCAACAACAGATGCATCGACGGCTTCACCATCAAATGCAGCAATCCCTGCACCTAATTCAGGAATACATTTTGTAATGATATTATTCCATGTAATCTCTCCATACAAATCTTTAGCGTTGGCGCCAAAACCACATAAAAGAGATGTTGTATAAGCTAAATTCACAACTGCTGGAACTGGTGGTAATACATGACCAGATAAACCAGATAGTAATGCAGCTAATTCTTCACCTCCAATAGCTTCAGTATTCACTTTTAAAGCAGCTATAGCATTCTTTAATGCAACTAAAGTCTCTGCAGGTGGTACAACAGCTGGTGCTTCCTCACCCTCTGCTACTTCAGGGGCAGGGGGATTGAGTTCCTCATTCACTGCTGCTAGAGCAGCAGCTTCTAATTCGGCAACAGGTGCAAGTAATTCTGCAACTTTTTCTGCTTGTCCTTTAGAACCATCTAAATAAACACCTTGTCCTTCAAATTGGCGGTTTTCAATAACCTCAAATACATTAATAAGTTTCTCACCGATAGTTTTCACCGTATCAATATCACTTTGAGTGAATGCCTTGTATTTACCAATTGTATCACAACAAAGAACCATAGACTGTGCTACTGTCTTTTGAGCAATCCAAATAGCTTTTGGTGGAGCAGGTTCTGCTGGTTCAGCACCTTCTTCACCTTCAACAGGAGCACCTTCTTCACCTTCCTCTGGTACAGGAGCTTCCTCAGCAGGTGCTTCCCCCTGAATAATACCTTCAGTATGATCAGAACTGTTATATCCGAGTGGTACAGCAAGGAAAGAACCTAACTTTGGAATACCATAAAATTTGCATCGAGTATCTCTCATACAATTATCAACAACAAGAGGTTGTGGTCCTGGTGGCGGTGGTGGGGCCCAATCTTCAGGTGCATCCTCCGGTGGTTCAACTTCCGGGGCTTCAGGGGCTTTGAAGGCTTCAAAACTTACACCTTGCCTCTTAGGTGCATCTTCATCACCTTCACCTGCACCAGCTGTTAACTTCTTTCCAACAACTTTTGAATTTTGAGCATCATCATTAGCACTATAATAATAAAGTGTATCAACTTCATTAATTGTTTTTTTGGTACCAATATAACAGGCTGGTACACCAATATATTCAGCAGTAAACGCAGCTACTTGGTCCATAGCCTCTTGCTTAGTAGTAGCTGTATTCTCAAGCTCCATAAGGAAATTTGTAAGTTTATCAACTTTAGCATTCTTTTCATCATCCTTTGCTTGTTGTTCTGCTTTCTTGGCATCGTTCTCACACTCATATGCCGCCCATTTGCTCTCTGCTTCACCTGCATCGTCAGCAAGCTTAGCTTGTGCACGTTTACGTTCGCAATATGACTTCAAGTAGCGACCCATGTACTCTACTTTATCATCAGGCATGCCTACTGCCATAGAAGTAAGCGCCTCTGTCAAGGCGTCATTCACGTTCTTCTTCAAGAACTCTGCATCCATCGTACCAATCAAATACTATTAACTGTTTGACCAAAAGCTACACTTGAATGAAATCTAACTTGCAGAAACTCTTTCTGTAAGAAGTTCTACAATTTCATCCCCACCTGTTTCTCGTAGGGCGTACGGCATTTTCCATTTTTCTGAGTTTACGTGTACACATCTCGTCGAAATGAGATTCCAGATATTAACCTATTTTCAAGTATTTTAGAAGATATTGAAATAAGAGTAATTAGAGTAAGTAAATAATATTTTTAAAATTCTATTGGTATTTTTAAAGGAATACCACCACTAGCATTCGTGTTAGTAGTTCAGTAATAATATGCTTCGTGGACTATCTGCACTTAAATGCAGAAAATGTGTGACACAAGTGTTGAGTGGGTGTCATGTGGCTTGTTTATCACCTCAAGAATCTGTAACTTTTTCTTATCGTCTAGTGCAGATTCGTGAGCGTAGTACTCTTCGTGAAGGTAAGCAACAAGATTCTTCTTCTGTTAATGATGAGAACAATGAATTGAATCATCCAGATGTTCTTGAACTTGCTGATGAGGCTGCTGATTTGATCAAGGCTGTCGCTCCTTCTTATGGTGTATTTAATAATGTAGAAAAGGATGACATTGAAGTCCTTATGCAGAATTATACTGTTCCTGCGCTTGCAAGAGCATTGCGTGAACGAGAGGTAACTCTGCAGCGTGCAGCAGCGCTAATGGAACAACAAGATAATGATAAGCTGCGTGATCTTTTAAGACCATTTCAATCTTCACAAGTCCTAATCAGACGCCATAGAGATCATGATGTTGATCTTACTGAAGGTTTTCATCGAAATGCGTTAGTTGTCTTACAACGTTATCTGCATCGTATGCCAAGAGAAGTCTTTCATTCAAGTAATAGAAGAGCAAGTGTAGTTATACCACTTTGCAATGTTAACGGTGTTGCATCTATATTATTTGAAAGAAGATCTGCCAAAGTGAAAACACATAAACAACAAGTCTGTTTTCCTGGTGGCATGGTCGATGAAGGTGTAGATGCTACAATTATTCAAACCAGTTTACGTGAAATGCAGGAAGAACTAGGTATTCCCTCAGAACAAACCGAAGTATTGGGTATACTACGATGCAAATGGAGCGAAGTTGCTGGTATGACTGGCGTAGCGGTTACACCGGTTGTAGGATTTATTGGTGAACTTACAGAATTGCAACTGAAACCTGATGAAGATGAAGTTGAACAAGTATTCAGCATACCATTGCGGGATTTATTAGATGATGATAAATGGACTTATAAAGAGTTTTCTACTCCTGCTTTTCATGGTGGACCGTTCGTAATATGGGGTCTAACGGCGTACTTGCTTCACCGTTTTCTGAAGGATGTTGTTAAGAAATGTACTTTGAAAAAATAGAATTTGAGAAGAAAATAAAAGATGAAATCAATAGCTTTAGATGTGTATATTATTGTTTAACTTTGTAGTCGAATTAATTTTTTTAGTGTTCTCTACATTCCATGTTTAGAACCTTAGTTCTCACAAAAGATGTGTGCGAAATTGTTTTTGGTTATATTTTTCTTATTCTCCAATGTTTATGTCCTTTGAGAATCATCCTGAGTAGCAGTAGTAGACTCTATAGTTCTCTATGATGCATAAGAATCACTTTTTTTTATATTAACAACTAAATTACGTGGTGCATAAAATTTAGGTATTTCAATTTTTTTTTCAATTTTCTTTTGGATTTCGACACTTGACTTTGGACGTTCATAAATAGTATTAGTATACAACTGTCGTCTAGATAGATTTTTCAATGCATCAGATGCTGCGAGCTGCTCAGTACGTGCAACAAGTACACCAATTGGCATGCTTAGTTCGAATACATGTAACTGTTTCAGCCAATAATTTACCATAGATTTAAATAATTTACTGACTGTACCCATATTACTGTAATCATCTTGTAATTGTAATTTACCTAATGTATCTTTCAAACTAATAACATCTTCTTGTAAATGTAATAATTTTACTGCCACATATGCTGGATTTTCTTTTAAATATACATCACCTAATGAAATATTTTCAAGTATATTGAAGCAAGATATGCACCATTCCAGTGTTTTGGCTATGATTGTAAAACTATTCATTTCAACACCACATTGAGCTATATTTTGAGCAGCTGAGTCAACGGCGTATAAAAATAAAATTTCAGATTCATGTCGTTTACTTATACAAAAATCCTGTTTGTCGAGACCAGTATAATGCTTAAATAATAAAGCTAATGTAATATTTGCAGTATATATAACATTTTCTGAATATTTTTTATAACGTTTTAATTCTTTCATAATTTTTTCCCATAATGTACGTAATGCAAGCTTATTATGGCACGAGTCCATTTGATCTATAATTGATTTACTTTCACCTAAATTTACATATATGTCCAAATCAATAGGTTTGAACGATGGATCTACACTACGGGAGTATATACATGGCATTGCGTTGGCTATCAGGACTATCCAATGAAAAAGCAATGGAGGTATATCACTGACATGATTTACTGCATTCGAACTGCTACTGATGAATTCTGGTGAAGAACTACCGTGAACTCTATTAACACGACTTCTTTCCCCACTTGATAGTGTTTCATATTCTAGCATTTCAAAAAAATTCAAAAATTCTTGAACTTTTAAATAACTTTCTTCCTTAATTCTAAAATCATTCATCAATTTCTCTTGTAAAACTGCATCTATCTCTTCAAAAAAACTAGGAACATTAACTGTATTATGTAATGTGCGATGTTTTATAGGTTCCAATAATGCTATGGCGAGGGCTTCCATCGTATTCAATCCTAATCCTTTGATAGTTGACGTTTGTTTATGTAAACATCTTTGATAATTCTTTTGTAATACAGTAGCATGCGTATCTTCTAGCGTATGTTGTTGGATTTGTTTAGCTCTTTGTATATGCTGTCTCCAATCCAAGGTATCATCAATATCTTGCAATTTAATTTTATTATTTGGTAAATACTTTTTTCGTCTTTTGGCTAATTTATTTGTCTTCTCTTCAACTGTATCATCATCTGTATCATCTTCTTTTCCAGGTAATGTTACATGGGTAGCCTTATATTCTTCCTTTTCTTTTTCATTTGCAATAATTATTTTTTTAGAATTTTTAAGATTTATTCCCTCTATAAAATCTTCAATACTTCGATAAGTTTTGGATGGATTCGGAGCAGGATTTGCTGCTTTTGTGTGTCCATGAAACATCATTAAAGGGCTACTTAGATACAATTTAGACAAAGCTTTGCGTCTATTTTGACGTTCTGTAAAATCAGTAGGGATATCTGTGTCAATTTTACTCAACTCCTCCATTTCGGATGTAGACAACAGAGTTAGTGCTATGGTATTGTCCTCATCATTTGATACTTCAGTGCTTGTGTTCGCTTTCTTACCACTAGAACTCCCTACAACACCTTTACCTTTTGCTGTAATATGTGCTTCATTAATTGCTGCTTTAATTCTTGCAGATTTGCACATATGACAGACATACCCATTACATCGCATCAGGGCGATTTCCAACTCATTCTTCCACTCCAGATCTGTACAGCACTTGATATGTGAGAACCCATTACATGTGGTGCCGTCTATGCAGGGCATTAAGGTGTCAATAGATTCCTCATTTTCATCCCAATATTTCTGACAACAGCAAATTTGCTGATTTCCTGATGGACTCTTCTGCATTTTTTCCCAGCTTAAAACCTTGTTATTTATTGGTTATTTATGTGTAAAACCTGTATACCCACACCAATAATTTTTCTGAGAATTTATCTACTAAAATTCAAACCCCAAATAGTTCCAGAAAGCAGATGATTCCCAGTTTTCTCTTCTCAGAATCGAGAAAAAAAAATCGAGATTCTCTCCTTGGTTTGGTGGGATCCGGCCGCCTCCAATTCCATTTTAAGGGAAAAACGGGATTAAAAGGCGGAGTTTTGTATTTTGGGGATTATATGAAGCGCAATCACAACGGGAAAGATGTTGTATCATCGAAGGGGAAGCGCATGAAGGCAAATCATGTGATCTTTGCTCAGCAGCTTCCAGATGCTGTAGATTATGAAGTATCCTATATGCATCGTGATGTGGTGTCTCATGTTGTTGTAGCCAGGTCTTGTGAATTTATTGTCACGGCTTCTGAAGATGGCCATGTAAAGTTTTGGCGCAAGATGCAAGATTCTATTGAATTTGTCAAACATTTTCATGCACATTTAGAGCCAATTCATAGTATGGTCATATCACCAGACGGTCAAAAACTATTGACAACAAGTAATGATCAAATGCTAAAAATATTTGATATTGCCATATTTGATATGTCATCTATGATAGAATGTGATTATATACCAACTGGTTCTTTATGGCTTGATTCTACTAAGATCGCTGTAGCTGATAAAGATGGTGGTTTTATACGAATATATCGTACTGATGGTGGAGGTAGCGGAGACGGTAATGCGTGTATCCATGAACTTAGTAAGTTACATAGATTTCCAGTGCTAGCAATGGCTCTCAATGCAACAAAAGCATGCGTTGTAAGCTGTGATAGTAAAGGAGTTATAGAATATTGGGATGTCACAACATTTGAACCAGTATCACATTCTACTAATTCTTATGTTCATTATCAGTATAAAACGGAAACAGATTTATATGAATTAGCGAAAGTTAAAGCAATTCCTATATCTATTACAATTAGTACTGATGGTAATATGGTAGCTATTCTATCACGTGATTGGAAAATATGGTTATTCAATTTTAGTACAGGAAAATTAAAACGAATTTACGATGAAAGTGTCAAAAAATATGCTGATGAGATGGCTACCGCTGATACTAGCGCTTCTAATGATGAAGCAGTATCAAGTGATGATAAAGAAGAAATCGCGAAAGTTCCTATATCAGTGAAAAGACTAAGTATAGAGCGGGAAGTGCAACAGTGTCATGATATTCCTGTACTTCAAGCTAATATCTTATTTGATGAGACTAATAAGTTTTTAATATATGCGAGTGCTATAGGCATAAAGATTATAGACATAGCTACAGATACTCTTGTACGTGTTTTGGGTGGTAGTATACATAGTAGTGCTGCAGATGATCGATATCTTAGCCTAGCGCTTTATCAGGGCAGCCCGCGAATTGATGTACAATATTTACTTTCGCAAGGTCATGGTAATAAAAAATTAACAGGTTCAGAAGAAGCAGCAAGTGATAATTTACCCTCAAACGATCCTACAATATATGCAACATCTTATGGTAAAAAACGATTTTATTGTATGTCAAAAAGGGAACCTGAATCAATTTCTGAAAGGGATATATTTAACGAGGCACCTTGTAGCACTGATTTGAAGAGTAATGGTAATGGTTATAAAAATATACTTTTAGAAAAATTTGCAATATTACGGACATCATGTGGTGATATTCATATAAAATTATTTCCTGATGATTGTCCAAAAACAATTGAAAATTTTACGACTCATAGTAAAAATGGATATTATGACGGAGTTAAATTTCATAGAGTAATAAAAGGTTTTATGATACAAACTGGTGATCCCCTTGGTGATGGAACGGGCGGTGAATCCATATGGGGTGGAGAATTTGAAGATGAATTTGTACCACATTTAAAACATAATTTACCTTTTACTGTTAGTATGGCCAATGCTGGTCCAAGCACGAATGGTAGTCAATTTTTTATAACTACTGCGCCTCAAACTCATCTTGATGGTAAACATACTGTATTTGGTAGAGTAACAAAAGGATTTGATGTTGTAAGTCAAATTGAAAAGGCAAGAGTTGATAAGAATGACAAACCAGTGCATTATATTAAAATTCTTTCTATTGAAGTTTTCAATGAAGAGAACGTAGTTGTTGATGATGATGATAAATGATTGTATAAATTAATATAATAGAAGTTGCTTTCTTACTTAAAACTTCACATAAAAAAAATATTAACACGGGGAAAACAAAAGACTGAACAACCACCCTCTTCATTTCATTCTATAATCTTCATTATAATAAATATAGTATATGAGATGCTCAGGGTGGAAAACTAAGTTGTCTCTTCTTTGATGATTCATTTAATTTGAGGAAAATATTATGAAAATTTTCTCATCATTTCAAATGTTGTTATTTTGCTTTATATGTTTTTTACGTTATACTTCGTAAATTACTACCAAAAAGATTCTGTTTATCCTCAGATTTGCATCCAGTTGGCATTAAGGGTAAGATATTATAAATTCTATCCTAAGAATCATCCTGTAATGGAATTTTTAATAAATTTTTGCAGGTATTACACCATGCATTTCTATTCTGTTCATTATGTACTTAAATTGTTCGTTTATTATGCTATGTTCACTATTTTATTATTGTATTGTTTTGTTGGGTTTTTGTTTTTATCTTATGTCATCAAACAGAACTTTGATATATAATTTTCACAAGGTGGATAAGGACTTTCTAAAATTATTCCTCCCTGTTTTCATGAGAATTTGCAACCAAATAGATGGTTACTTGTTATACATGCCTTGCATTTAAAGTAATATAA
>JACKZZ010002946.1_pt1 | contig 14714 bp, 31 predicted proteins | sample 8027871 | NCBI WGS metagenome assembly JACKZZ01 (sample SAMN15724774, study PRJNA655200) | protist metagenome | isolation source: fluorescence activated cell sorting (FACS) single amplified genomes of... | place: USA: West Boothbay Harbor, Gulf of Maine | collected 2000-07-19
CTCTCCTGGTTCGTATCCAGTCTCTTCACATAAGAGTAGTAGGAGAGTTCCGTAAGAGGCTATATTGAATGGAAGTCCTAGCGGGATATCTACACTCCTTTGATTCCACATCAGAGATAACTTACCGTCAGCAACATAGCATTGAAATCCGTAATGGCAAGGAGGAAGAACCATTTGGTCTAATTCTCCAACATTCCAAGCATTAACCATAAGTCTACGAGAATCTGGATTTGTTTTTAGTTCGTTGATTAGATTTTGGATTTGGTCTGTAACTTTAACTGCAACTTGACAATTTTCTTTTGTTACATTATAGGGTATGAATTGTTTCCACTGTCTCCATTGCTTACCGTAAATAGGACCTAACTCACCCCACTTTTTAGCAAACTCATCATCAGTTTTGATTTTATTAATGAACTCTTCTTGAGTTAATCTAGCAGGAGTTCCTGGAGGGGTGGGTGTACATATTACATAATGTTTATACGCATCGCTGTTCCATATATTACAATTATTATCAACTAAATATTTGATGTTTGTATCTCCCTTTAAGAACCACTTTAATTCAGTCATCATAGTTTTGACCGCCATCCTCTTTGTAGTTAATAGAGGAAATCCGTTCTTCATACTGTGTCTAATAGTATATCCGAAGATACTTTTAGTACCTGTACCGGTACGGTCAGATTTTACTTTCCCGTACTCTAAGACGGTTTCTAGCAATCTTCTGTATTGATTATCTAACGTATTCATTCTTATTCTTTTAGACTTAATGCTATAAAAAAGTATGTTATTATTAGTACTATTAAAAGATCCATAATATTATACTGCAAAGCTTTCTCCGCAACCACAAGTTCTATTTGCGTTAGGGTTGTTAAATTGAAAACCTTTTCCGTTCAAGCCGTCCGTGAAGTCTAACTCTGTACCACATAGGTATAAGAAGCTCTTCATATCACAAACGACTTTATAGCCGTTACTCTCGAAAATCTGATCATTCTCTTGATTTTCGTTATCAAAATCCATTTTATAGCTCAAACCAGAACACCCACCTCCTATAACAGATACTCGAACAAAGTACTCTTCGTTTAAGTTCTCATTCTCCATAAGAGTATGAACTTGCTTAGCTGCTCTTTCTGAAACTGTAATCATGTCTTCGTTAATTAATAGTGTTTTTTATTATCCTCAATAAGTTCTAATCCCTGCTTCTGACGATAATCATTAATTGCCATTTTTATAGCATCTTCAGCTAATACAGAGCAATGAATCTTAACAGGAGGTAAGGCTAACTCTTCTACGATTTCCATATTATCAATTGCTAATGCATCATCAACGGATTTACCTTTTAGCCACTCCGTAGCGAGTGAGGAAGAAGCAATAGCAGAGCCACATCCAAAAGTTTTGAATTTTGCATCCTTGATAATTCCTGTTGCATCATCTACATCGATTTGAAGACGCATCACGTCTCCACATTCAGGTGCACCGACAAGGCCAGTACCTACGCTTTTTGAATCTTTATCCAACCTACCGATGTTTCTTGGATTGTGATAATGATCGATTACTTTTTCTGAATATGCCATACTCTTATAATTAGTTTAATAAGTACTTTAATCTATCATCTCTCCATCCAGCTTGGTATTGATTCCGGCAGTAGTAAATATTTAGATCTGCCTGCCAGGAATGCTCTACAAATATGATAGTATGATCTGCCTGCCAGGAATGCTCTACAGTCTTCCATAGCCCTCTATTACCTTTAGCTTGCCAATTATAATCTACATTGTATACTACTAGGTCTGCTTTATAAGCTTGATCTACTACATATACCTTAATTCCGGACTTCCATGTTGCATCTGTAGTGAATATTTTTTGTGCTTGGCCTTTCTGGGATAGTACTCCTAAACCTATTAATAGTATTGCTCTCCTTAGTATCTGTACCATATTATTTTCGAATCTTTCCATAAACTTACTTTTTAATACCTAGTGAAAACATAATACCGCCAAACATTGCCATAAGAGCAAACGCCATTTCATTTAACGGATCAGCAAAGTGAATGTAATTTTGGATAGCACCTGCTATAGTTAGAAAGCTTAAACCTAGAGCACTTAATGCTAATACTAAGAATTTGAAATCGATCTTTTTTAACATAACTTTTATTTCTTTATCTTACCATAAAGATACGAACTAAAACTTTAAGAACCAACTTTAGGGCGTTGTTAGTTACTTAATTTTTAAAACTTTAGGTCTAGCTTCTTCTGCAAAAGGGACTGTTATTTTTAGTAACCCGTTCTGCATCTCTGCTAAAGCTTTTGAAAGGTTAAACTTAGCTGCTATCTTATATCCGAGATTGAAGGAACGTCTTGCAACTCCTCTGTGAATATACTCACAATCATCTACCTCACAGCATTTCTCATCTTGAGGTTTATTATAAGATACTTTTAGGATATCACCTTCAATATTTATCTCAACATCGTCTTTAGTAAGACCTGTGCATGCAATTTCGAAATGCAAGCCAGCTTTGTTTTCGTAAATATCTACGGGATGGTTAATTTTGGCTTCAGTAGCCGGTTGAAAATTTAATTCAGACTTGAAGAAGTCTTTAAATAATAAATCGAATGGTGAGAGATTTCTCTCGTAAAATAATGTACTCATATCACTTTTTTTTTAATTTATGCTGTCCGAAGATCAGCGGGTTAATAATTGATTAAAATTCACGCCCTAAAGTATGTGATTCTATCTCTTATAAATATCGTTATTTCCATAAAACCTGTATTAGCATTATACCTAAAGCTAAGACTAGACAGCATTATATTTCTTTCATTACTTTATCTAACTTCTTTTGAAGTATTTCAAATGCTGGGCTTACTTCTTCATCCCAGAAGTTTCTATCATACTCGGATTCGCCTTCTTCCTCTACCTTCTCATCCCACTCAGATTCATCTAGATCGTGATGTTCTTCCTTAATTATCTGTCCATAGTAAACTTCAAAAACACCGATTGGTTGATATCCTTCATCCCAGTATATACCTGATACTTTGATTTCATCATCAATTTCAGCCATTTGTCTATAAATTTCTAAAATCATATCTGATGGTGGGTACCAAGCTGTATCTAAATAAACTTCACATCTATTATCGCTTGTAATGCAACGTCCTTCATCCCAAATTTGGATCCACTTTGAACCCACTTTATCAATAAACAATTCAGCATCTGCTCCAAATTCATCTGCAATGTGAGGGTTTGTTTCTTGATTTGGGTAAGGACCATCATGACATTTGTCAAATCGTTCTACAAAATTGTCAATTGCTTCTTTAGATCCTTCTATATAGATCTCTGTTCTATTACTATTCGCCATCTTCGTCTTCTATTAGTTCTGCTTCTTCTATTAGTTCTGGATATTCTGAATCTTCAAGACACTTATCACGTTTGAAATCAAATTCAACTTCGTCTAAAACTTCTTCTTGTAGGTCCTCATCCTCTGATTTCCATTTAACTAGCTGCTCTGGGGTTAGTTCTTCTGTTTCTTCCCACCTGTAATCAGTGTAGGTGATTATTTTTCTTAATTTTGCCATATCTTAATTAATTAAAGAGTTTGTTTAGAATCGAAAGCTTAAAGCTATCCCGGCTTGATAAAGGTCCTGACCATAGATCTCTATCGCTTAAACTGTCGTAAGCTTCCCAGAGAGTGTTGCGTAGGAATAAAACATCCCAATGGTATACTGTGAATCTCTTTATAGAGGTCTTATTAGGTAGTCTAAATCCGAAAGACAGTAGAGCGTATTCCTTATAGTTGTTTGTAAATACTAATGCTTTGAAGCCCCATGTAACTCCTCCTTGATTTAGTAGCAGTTGAAATAAAGATGCACTGCAGTTCCAGGTATGAGTTCGCCAACTAATTTCTTCTAGTAGCTTTTTTAAATAGTTCTTTAACTTTAACATACTGTAATATACGAATACTCTCCAGGGAAAGCAACATACTTTTTATAAAGTAGAATTTTGAAAATCTACCCACATTTCGATAGATTTCTCATGTAGAGTGCTATAGACTTCCTCTAAGTTTAAATTTCGTATCTCAACACGTCCCTCCTTCAAGATAGGTCCTTCATCTACTCCTGCTGTTACTCTATGTATAACACAACCTGATACACTTAGACCCATTCTATATGCCTTCTCTTGAGGGTTAAAACCTTTGAGTTCTTTATATTCCGATATCAACCCTGGATGACCGTTATAAATTTCTGGAAATTTCTCTACCACCTCTGCTGGGATTATTCTTAACCATCCGTGAAGTGTTATAAGGCATTGTTCGTCTCCTAGTACTTTTAAATACTCCTCTACTGTTGGTTTATTGCTTAGGTATATAATTTTCTTTCTGGCTAGTAGGGGACTAATATTTCTCTTTTTATTAGGTCTTTTATTAGTTATAATCTTATCTGGCCATTCTCCGGTCTGTTTAGCGATTGCTGCTATCTCACTACCGGTCTGCGAAAAGAACGCATAATGTTTTACTTTCATGATTACTTATAGATAGTACTTTAATCCTACTTATGCAAGTTAAGCTAACTAAAAGACCTTATATTTCTATAAGGTCCTTAGTCTTACTTAAAACTTAACTATTTATTGTGCAAAAGTCTCTGCTAAGGCAAATAACTCCTTATTCACAGCGATATCTCTCTTAAATGCTTTAATCTTTTTAGCAGTCTTATTCCTTCCCTTAGGAGTTTTATATGCAAATCCTCCTTGGATAATGTTCTCTTGCACTACGTTATATACAGCCCATAAGTTATTCCCTTTGTCTGCTTCTCTCTTCGGCTCTAGAAGTATTTTAGGTTCCACTACTGCCTGTTCTCCATCGAACCTAACCCCTAAAGCTTCTAAAGCGAACTCTATTTTCTGCTCTTCGGATAATTCAACTGCTTTAAATTTATTTAAGACCTCTACTGTCGCAGGAAGCTCTTCTACCATCTTCATAACTGTCGTCTGAAGCTCTTCAAAGGAGTATCCTCTATGCTTAATTCTTAGTGATCCGAAATCCTCAGTCGATACTACTAGCCCGTTAGAGCATACTAATCTAAATAATCCGGCATTGAATTGAAATGCAGCAGTTCCATTATGAGCGTTAGTAATAAGTATTTGAGGGTATACGGTATCTCCACTATCATCGGTCATCTTGATATCGTTATTTCTAAAGACAACCATATGTTTACCGAATTCTTTATTTGAAGCGATACCAGACTTTTGCTGTCCTACATCTGCAACATACCATCCTAATTTCCCCATATCGGAAATTAACGTCGTGGTTGGAATGTGAGTGAATTGCTTTGAAACTCTCGAGTCAGTTCCTTGCGATAATACTGCTGGAGCTTTCTCTTGAATCTCCTCTGTGGTCATTGGTGTTGTTTTGAATTGATTTAACATAACTTATATTTCTTTTTTATTATACTATAAAGATACGAACTTGCTGCTTATAAAGCAACCTTTTCCTTGTTTATTCTTCGGAAAAAGCTTGCCTTATCTTCAACCGACACCGTGCCCACCATTCAATTCCGGAACAGAGAGCGGTTATACCTAAGTATACTACTATTACCAATATCGCTTGTATGTTTGATCCTAACTCTCGCATATTAATAGAATACTGGGCCTTTTAAGTCAGAACCGTATCGTAGGACTCTCTCTCTATCTTCCTCCTCTTGACTTAGCTTCTTATGAGTATCAATACATACCATTAAGTCTGCAAAGTACTCAGGCGGTAGCATACCCAATGCCTCTATTGAGTCAATCATATCAACTAACTCCTCATGGCTATTTCCTATCTTATCTATCATATATTGTATTAATTTTTCTGTCTATTCAATTTAGGTATATCTTGATACTTGTCCCAATATCCTTTTAACATTGCTTCTTCTAATCCTTTTTGAAGGTTGATCATAAAGGTATATCCAGCTACTGTTGTCATCTCTTTTGATGTTGGGAGTACGTAGAACTCGACTGAGTTATATTTTCTCTTTATTTCTTCTCTAACGAAGTTGTTTGTAGAGTTAACGATACCTTTATACTGTGTATATATTCTAGCATAAAGGTTGCTCGACTGTCCTACTTTTAATACTTTTCCTTTATGTACTATAAGATAGACTCCGGGATGATCCTCTATTGCTTCTCTGTCACATGAGAGTTCTACATCAACCCCTTGAGTGAGTCTTGAACTAGTAAACAGCTCTGCTGCCTTAAAAAAACCTTTCTTCTTCCAATGTTTAATACTTTTCATAACTTTTATTCTTTAATGTTCCGTAAAGATAGTATTTTACTTTTTAGAAAGCAAGAACTTCTTATACTATTTTGCTCAAGTCTAACCCGCGTAAGAAGTTCTCACTCTCGAGTATCTGATTAACCCTCTGCATAGGAGATCCAGTTACAGTTAGATATTCCAGATTACTTGCCTCCATCTCCCGTACAAACTCTTTATCAACAGCTCTTCTCCAATCCTCGTTTACACTTCTCACTCCATCGTCAACTGATTTAAACTCTATCGGGAAGTAAGCGTACCCTGTATAGTTATATTTTATCCTTTGCCAAGTCTCTTCTATGTAAGTCAACACTTTTGAATCTATATTATCTAACAGTCTTGAATAGACTACTAGGTCTAAATAACCTCTATCTAATACTAAATCCCTACTACTCAACAAAGCTTCTAAATGGAAGTTTGATATCGCTAATTGAGTTACTGAGGTACCTTCTTCGTTTATCGGGAAACCGTAGCTACGTACCGTTCGCGTACTTTCTGCTATGAAATTATAGTCTCCTAGATACTTTTTCAATAACTCTGCTACAGTACTCTTACCAGTACTTGACGCTCCTACTAATACTATTCTTGATCTTATTCCCATTTACTCTAATATACGAACTTCTACTTAATTATACAACTCTTTTTAAATGTAAAAAAGAGCCCTCTTTCAAGGACTCTCTTTAAAAGTAGAGGTTTCGATTCTTCTAGTGTCCTTCTATTACTTCAAGTATGCGAGACTGTTCTGCTTTTATAACAGAGAAGCCAGATTCGCCTTCAAAGTTCTGGTAGATCTTTGCTTCTGCATCAGTGGCTGAAACACTTTCTACCAAGTAGAGTTCTTTAGTCTTCTGTACGCGTCCTGTGTCACTTTCGTGTTCCCACTGGACTGTTACGCTCCAATACTTCATCATTTGCTCTCGCTTACGCTAGCTTTTCTGTACTCTGTAACGAGCTTCTTTACTTCTCCGATCGCTTTCCTAGCTTTACCTTTTCCTGATTTCGTAGTAGCGTTGTGACCTTCTTCGAATTGTACGAATAAGTCTTTGATCTGTTCAAATAGTTCTTGTGAATTCATGATTTATTATTTATTATTTGTTGGTTGCTTTTTACTTACACTCTTCTTTGCTGCTGGTTTGCGTCCCTTTCGTTTGCTTCCTTTAGCTGCTGCTGCTACATCACCTACTTGATCTACAACTTCCCTTACCGAGTCTTTTACATCTGTAAGTTCTTCTTTAACTCTCCTTACGCGGCGCTTGGTTTCTTTTTTTACTTCTGCTAGCTTCTCCTCTACCTTTTCGTCGATAGTTGTAGTGCTCCATAGCCAATGCCACATCTGCTTTAAGTGTGCTTTTACTTTTTTCATGTTTGTTTTATATTATTCTGGTTTGCTTTCTTACTTGCTTGATCTGGTTTATACCCTCTTATTAATAGATCCCAATACTTTAATAAAATTTGCTTTAACTTTTTCATACTGTTCTAGTACTTACATATACTTGCCAACTCTATATTCTTATAGAATTCTGCTTTAGCAGAGTCTTCGTTTAAGAAACATCCGGATAGTTTAGCAGTTTGCATTGAAGCACCAGAGTGTTTTACTCCTCTACAGCTTACACAGTTGTGAGTAGCTGATATGCTTACTGCGACTCCTAAATTACCTTCACATATTTTATCTACTGCGTTATGAATTGCAACAGTAAGTTGCTCTTGTATTGCTCCTCTTCTACCGAATTGCTCTACTATTCTATTTAGTTTAGACAATCCTACAACTTTACCGGTTTCGGAAGCAATATAAGCAATGCTTACTTTTCCTTGAATGGTTTGATGATGATGTGAGCACATAGAGGTTACGGGTATATTTGATTCTTGTACTATGCCGTCGTATCCGTCGCTAGGAAAGGCGGTAACTCTATCTAGTGGGTTATACCTTCCGGCAAATAGATCGTTAACATATGCTTTAGCTACTCTATTAGGAGTATCAGAAGAGTTAGGATCATTTTCCCAATCCACTCCTAAGGCCGTAAGGAAGTCTCCAAAATGCTTAGAAGCTTCTGTGATAATTTTTTTCTTTTCTACTTCTGTTAATCTAGCTTCTGGGCCGTCTATCTCTTGCTTGGCTGCTAATTGAGTTGAGATTCCATTAGCGTATCCTGCTTTTACTAGTTCTGTTCCTTCTATAAACTTCTTCATTACTTTAATATAATACTTTTTTATTTTAATACAACTTTATTTTAACTTACTACCTATATTTTTCTAATGTAAAGTCCGTACCCGGTAAGGTGTGTACTGATCTACCGTAGTTTGTATATACTAATACTTCCGGGTCGTCTATTAGGAAGTCGCAGCCCTTGCAGTAGGAAGGGTAGTTCCCGGTAATGTGTCCTTCTCTAAGCTTTTGATATTCTTCTCCGTTCCATATATCATCGAACGTATCTTCAGACATATGTCCTAATACTGCTTCCTCATCCCTGCCTAGCACTTGACAGCAAGGATGAACCGCCCCTGTCTTCCCATCCAATCCACCAGCTCGAATAGTCATTTCAGGTGCGAAAGGTCTTCCGCAAGTTTTAATGTTCCCTGTACGTTCGTTTGGATTCTCATAAACTCCAGACCAGTTATGCATTTTCCAAATCTCAGCTAATGAATCTGTAGGTTCAATCCAATTCTTTTTATATTCTCCTATTTCAAAGTCTAGTTGAGTATTATCTGTGATTAGGTGATAGGAAGCTATCTCGGTAGTAGCGTTAGTCTTCTTAATATACTCTTGGGCTTTTATAGCGTTCTCTTTCACAGTATTGAATGCGTCTATATCCATCCACTCTTTATACTTATCTGGATTGTATCCGATAATAGAGAAGCGTATGCGACTTAACCCAGCATCAATACACTTCTCCATAAACTCTCCTTTGAATCTAAACCCGTTGGAGAATATATAGGATAGTATGTTATGCTCTGTGAGTATCTTAATATATTCCGGAAGCTGTCTATTGAGGGTTGCTTCTCCTGATCCTTCTAGGTTTACTACCTTTGCACCTCTTTCAGCACATTGTATTACGTATTTTTCGAATTCGTCTAAAGGCATCCGCTTCAAGAAGCCTTTATGTCTCCCAGGGTTAGATTGGGGGCACATTTGACACGTGTAGTTACATCCACCGTTTATCTCAATAACTGCTCTCTCTATATAGGGGTCTATTATCGTGTTTTTCATTTTTTACTCTTGTATACGGTTTGATAAAAGTCGTAGAGTATTAAACCTCTCTCTCTTACTGTTTCGGTATTTTCCCAAAGTGAATGTTTGAGAGGTAGGGTTAGTAATTCTTTCACCTGTTGTAGGTTCTCTTCACTAGGTTCTAGTCTATATAGTAATATGCTAGCTTCTACTACTCTGTTACATAGTAAATAGGATTCATCGTCACAGCTTGTATAGTACTCGACTATCTTTTGTACGTTTCTTTTTGCCTGGTCTTTGTTTTTAAGCTGTATGTGGGCGGAGGCTTTAATCCATAATATGCTAATGTTATTTCTAGCTATACCCCTCCTTACCTTGACGGGAATAAAAGTATGAGAGTTGTTTATCTTCGAAAGCACTTCTGCGATATAGAGAGAGACCTCTCCAACACCTCCTTCAATTAGAATCCAACAAGTAGCTAAAACTTTATACCAGTCTAAGGTTAGGTCGTTCGAGTTTTTAAGTTTACCTGCTATAATCTTTTCAACCCTATCTATACTTTCGAGTACGTATTCTACAGAATCCTTATCTAAGCCGAACTGTAACCTATTACACCCGTGTCTGCAGAATATAGACCCTAGTTTTTGATAATGCTCTACTCGTGCTGTTTCTGCATCTAAATGTTCTGGAAGTATTTTTAAGTAAGGTTCAAGGTCTTCAGGTTTTAAATCTTTAGGAGCTATTCTAGCTAACTGTTTATCCAGCTCTACATACTCTAGCCTAATTCTTTCAAAGACTTTATCTGCAAGAGAATCTCTTTCGTCTCTTTCTAGTCCCTGATAGTGTTTATGAAGTTCCTCGTGCCGGTTACATTCTTTATAGAAATTAGAATCTATAAAGTCTAAGGTGATTCTATTTTGATTATGTAATCCTCTATTCCGCTTATGTATATCTAAGGCTTTGCTGTAGTCTAAGACTCCTTCAAGCTCTTTGTTTATTTTCTGTTCTATATACTTATAGGAGTACTTCATATGTTGTTAAATACCAGCTACTGAGGTTCTTTCTGTTGATACTCGATCATCTCCAGGTCTGTATATAATGCTATGCTTTTTGTGCTTCTCAGGATCGTACGTTGTATTCTCTTCGTAGTAGTAGAAAGGTCCGTAGTAGTCTTCTGTAGTTAGGTCTTGAAAAGGGTTTCCTAATTCAGTCTGGTCTGGGTATGTTATTCTCCTCTTGCCGTTATAGGATCTAAAATCTCTTTCAGTAACCCTATACCACGTACCGTTCTTACCCTCTATCTCCAGTGCCCAATGAGTTTCATAACCCCAATGTTCAAGCTTTCCGGTTTTACCTCGTTTTTCTGCCATAGACTACTTCTTAATCCCTAACGTAAACATTATAGTTCCGAACATAGACATAGCGCAAGTTCCTATTTCATTTTCTACACTTGCAAAGTGAATGTAGTTTTGGACAGTTCCTGTTATTATTCCTACGCTAATCATGAAACATGCTACAGTACCTAATAACATTGTGAAGTTGATTTTTTTCATAACTCTTATTCTTTTTATCTTACCTAAAGATAAGAACCTTATAGGTGCGAAGCAAGCTTTTTTTAATTTACTTTCCACCCTACTTGTATTATAATTAATAGTAATGCTAAACTTAAACTAACCCATGTTTTCACATTAATCCCTTCACTAAAATGGAAGTTGATACCTATAGCGTATATTACCATTCCTATTCCAAATCCTATAAATCTCGAAGGCCACATTTCACCTCCCATTCCGCTAACAGTATACCTTGTTCCCCAAATGTAAAAAAATGAGAGAACAATACCTGTTACGGCTACTACCCACTCATTATCTCTAAACCACTTATGGAGGAATTGTCCGTTTAATTGGTAGAATGTTATAATGTGAGCAACAAAAAAGGATCCAATCCCTATAAGTAAATCTCTAACTATCATTTTGATTATTATTACTCTGGTAAAAGTCCGGCTTTCTCAATCGCAACCCAGACTCTACTTTTCCACAAATCTACAGAAGCTCCTTCTACTTCTGTTATATTCTGGACGGTACATTGAGCTAGTTGAACGATACAGCGATCGAAGCATTCATCTGCTTTACTTAGTTGGTTGGTCTTTACGAAATCCTTACCTTGTTTAAAGGTGTCTTTAATTGTACTAATCATAACTTTTATTTTTTATTAATTTATATTGTGTATTTTCTGTTCTTCTTCTAATTGATAATCCAACGATAATAGATTACACATATCTAGTAGCTGCTGCGGATAGTTTTGTGCTAAGAGTATTAAGTCCTGCTCTTCCATATACTCAAACACGTCTGTGACCTTTATATTCATCTAATTTCCTTTTTACTTTATACCAATACTTCTTTGTTCTCTTGTTCCGGAAACCGTTAGGTCCTCCATTCCAGTTCCGTGCTATTGTTTCAAAGTTATTATCTCTATGGTAATAGTTTTTCCATATCATAAACATTTCAATAGATTTTTCTCTACTAAATCTATCTTTTAGTTTAAAGCGTTTTTCAACTTTCTGCTTTCTAAGTATGCGATTTATTTCTGCAACCATTATAGGTCTAAGCTGCAGTACTCCTACTGATGGTTTTCCTAAGTGTTTATCTCCTACAGCGTTTTCTATACCTCTTGATTCTACGAAAATTAAGGCATTGAGTAATTCTCTAAGAGAATCTACAGCGACAGTATCCTCCGTACTTATCTCTACTTCCTCTTGAATTTCTACAGGACTATTATCTTGAACCGTATTTCCGACTATGTAGAGGGTTAATCCGGTAAGCGTTAAGGCTATTAGTATTAGGTAAGGTCTTATCATATTAAACTATTTTGAACTAACTTCAGCAATGGTTAGCATATCTACTTGCTCTATGTACTTATCTATCTCTTCTGTTCCTTCCCAGGTTCGGGTTTGGAAAGGTACTCCGTCTATAGTAGATAGTCTCGTTATAAATACGTCTTGGTTTGTACTTACTCTATCTACGGTTAACATTATTCCGTTGTCGAATAGATGAGATGCTATTAAGTCTCCATCAAACTTTAAATTTTCTACCTTTATCATACCATAAAGATACGAACTAAAAGGTTAGGAAACAACCCTTTGTTTAAAATAGATCGAATAAATCTTTTCCTATATTATACTTACCTAAAGCTTGGTTCTTATCATCTTGTTTAAGGAGCTTATCTGCCATACGTTCTAGTTTCTTAGACTTCTGTAGACGCTTCTTCTCCTCTACCCTCGCTACATTTTTGTGGTTGTATGGACAGTGCAAGCATTTATTACCGCAGCATGTTCCTCTTTTAAGATGATAAGCTTCTGTAAATACTACTAGTCCGTTCTCGTTAGTGTAGTGGTCAGGCATAAAGCTTAGTCTGATCTACTTATATAATCCTCTTCGTCGCTATGTGCTAAGCCTAGTTTCTCAAGCTGCTGTAGTTGAAAATCATCTAGCTCCCATTCAGGCTCTTTTCCCTGACCGTTGGTAGTAAAGTCTTCTAAGTGGGTTAATTCTTTCTTGGTAAAAATGTTACCGACGGTAAGGAAGTAGCAGTTATAGCAGAGAAGTTCTACGTTATCTAGTTTATAGTTTTGCTTGTTTCCGTCTGTAAAGTTAAATAGTAGAGGTACTTTATGATCAAGTACTCTATGTTCTTCAAAATTACAGCAGTTACACTTCTCCGCTAGATACCCTTCTAGTATAAGTCTTTGCTTAATCTTTTCAGGTTTAAAACTGTGAGGTGTAGCGCGGCCTTCTATAATATCTAAGAGACTATTCTCTTCCTCCTTCTTACTTCTTTTAAGAAATTTAGGGATACCTTTTCCGAATTGATTTTTATGCTGTTCCCATAGGTTAGGAAATCCAGGTTCGGTTGCTTCATAAAGCTTTGCCCATTTTTTATAGTGGGGAAAAGAAACGTTGAGGTATCTCGCTGCTGCTGCATTAGATTTGGTATGCTTCATAGCTTGCAGACATTGGTCTTTAGATAGATCCTTTCTAGGGCCTCCCATTCCGAAATAGTTACCTTCCTTCTTTTTCATAATATCCTTATCGGTGCTGGTCTAAAGTATTCTTACGTACTTCGTCTTTGGTATACTCTTTATACTCTTCTTCCGAGACTAATATTATATCGTTATAAGTGTCTTCTCCTTCCCCTCCTGTGATTGTGATCGCTCTTCTTTTTCCTGCTGTTGAGCAGTTTACACATACTCTTGTACCTGGTAGAGCTTTTAACCTCATTGTAGGTATTTCATCGCTGCATTTAATACATAATTCCATATTCTTTCTTATTTTTTATTTTCAAACTTATACCGGATGTATTCAAATAAGTCCTCCGGTCCATGAAACTTATAACTTATCCCAGCATCGTCTTGATATTCATAAAGCTTACCGGAAGAGTCTTTCCTATCGTGGATGTACCACCAGATGGCATCTGCTGCCTCTTCTATGTACATAAAATCTACTAAGTCTTCTATAACATCCCAATATGTTTCCGCTATTGTTGCTATACTGAGGCCGTACTCTTCATACATCTTCACCTCGTTGATTTGAAGCTTCTCCATACTACTAATGACTTTACAGAAGAGTTCTTTTTCCTCTTTTAAGAGATCTTCGTGTATCTCATCCTCCATAGTACCTACACGGAACTTAACTTTTAAAAGATTCTCTAAAGTATCCTGTACAAAATTTCTTTCCATAAGTTCTCTAGTCTTTCACCTTTACTACTGCGTATAGTTTTAGAAACTCTATCTCAGATAGGTTTTTCATTCTAGAGAAAATTACTATTGCCTCTTGCATAGAGGAAAATGTTCCCTGTGTGATAAACTCTTTCTTTAAGTCTCCTTTTATGTGGTATCCTATTTTCATAAGGTTTCAATTAGTTTTTTTATTGTTGCACATTTTTTATAATCCTCCTCCGCTTCTTCCATCTTTAATACCGTCTTTAAGAGGTTCTTATACTGTCCCTCCTCTAAGATGTAATCTTCTCCTCGCTCAGGTATTCTAAATGCTATAAAGCTGTTCTTCTCTTTCTCGATAGCTTCTACTAGATGACTAAATAAGTGTTCTGTTATTACGGATCTAAACTCAGAACCTGTTAAGTTTTTTATAATATCGTCTTCCGCTAACTCCTCCAGTCCGTCTTCTCCAGTAATATCTAGATATATTATTCCAGGTCTATCTTCCCGTCCTTTCTCTATACTATCTTCCATTTCTATGTAAATATAATATAAATAGAGGTGGAAG
>JACKZZ010004237.1_pt1 | contig 14710 bp, 3 predicted proteins | sample 8027871 | NCBI WGS metagenome assembly JACKZZ01 (sample SAMN15724774, study PRJNA655200) | protist metagenome | isolation source: fluorescence activated cell sorting (FACS) single amplified genomes of... | place: USA: West Boothbay Harbor, Gulf of Maine | collected 2000-07-19
GACTGGTTATGAAAGTGCTAGAAAAGAAATTATTAATAAAAAAACTGGTAATACACAATTTTATGTTAGTGAGGCTGTCTTTAAGGATGCAGAACAATTTAGTAGGAGATGTGACGGTTTGTCATTCCGCGAAGAGGAAGTAAAGAAAGGTGTCATTAAATACTATATTACTAAACCAGAAACAATCTTCTTAATTTTACGTAATGATGGTGAAGAAGATCTTTTAGAAACTGCTATTGTTAGTGGTAGTTTTAATGATTCTAATGTTACAAATACACCATATTATCAATTCATTTGTGGTGGTGATCCATATGGCCCAGATGCTGTTGTACCATGGGAAGCATCTGTTGATTACAATGACGGTGATACAAAGAAAATTATGACTGGGGTCAATGCTGATAATATTGAACAATATGAAACAATTGAATGGCCAGGTACACCAGAAAAACCAATCGACGATAAATTGGCAAAACTTGGTGAATTCACATTACACAATCAATGGTGTGGTCCATGTGTTGGTGCAAGAGCATGCCATATGGTAAGAAAACATAATGTATCTGCAACTGGAAATGTACCAAATCAAGAGTACCGTAAATTAGAAATTGATCCATCACAAGATGCTGGTGCATTTACTGGTGAAATTACTAATCCATGGACACAAGAAACAGGTGTATGTGGTCGTGATGATAATTGTTTGGGAAGACCACGTTCCATCAAAAAAACCTTTGCTTATTCTACTATTGGTGGACAAGTTGCTGAAATTTATGTACGTTACTTATCTGAGACACCATCATTTATTCGTATTGAAGTTGGTGCATACGGTGCATCAGCAGCAACAAGAATGCGTGCTGCTGTTAAATCAGCAACAAAATTAGACCAACAAATTAAATTATTCCGTGTTCAGTTCTTAATGCCAATTGGTCAAGGTATCGACAACGAAGTTTACGTTTATAGAGGTACCCAACCATCTGCACCAATCTATGTTGATTTTGCACCACCAATTATAATATCAACCACATTAAAAGATTGTATTAATTCAGAAGGTGAATTAACTATCAAAAATTGGATGCCAGGATACGAGATTGTTAGAGATGAAGATGGTAAGATTATATCTGAAACACCAAAATTTTTGAATGGTCCAGTTATTGGCGATTGTCGTCGTAGAGTAACAACATGTAAACCACATGAAGATACAGATGAGTGTAAAAAATCAATGAATTGTGATCAAGCACAATACAAAAAGAACTCTTTCGGAGGACTCCTATTGGATGTTGCTGATCGTAGTTGTGATACTGCATTGACATGTTCTGCACCAAATAATGGTATTAGTGTTCCTGTACCGGATGGTTACTGTTCATTAGGTGAACGTAATGATGATGGCCAAGAATCATTAACAGCCGAACATGCTAAATTCAATATGGTCGTATCAACATTGGGTGGTACAATCGTCATTTATGGTAGGAATTTAGGTTTAGGTGGTCAACAAGGTAAGATGAATAAAATTGTATCTGCCACTGGAAGCTTTAATGACGAAGGCGAGGATTACAAATGTACATGGGTACAATATCCATTGGATGAAGATGAGCAAGGTACGGAACAAGATATTGAAGCAGGTGATCAAATATGTGAAGAAAGTGTCATGTGTACCATTAATGGAGAACCATGGTGGAATAAATGTAAGAAAGGAGATAAATTATGCAGAGATCATGCTATTGCACCTAAGGTATGCTTTTGTAGAACTAAATTGGAATGTGTGCTTCCACCAGGTCAAGGTAGAGACCATGAATTTTACTTAATAATTGGTGGTCAAAGATCAAATTCGTGGTACTTTTCTTATGCTGCACCTGTTGTTTTGAGTACTGATGCTGCGAAAGAAGGTACACCAACAAGTGCTGTTACGATATCAAAAGTTGATAAAGTGGACATCGATGGTAAGATAGTTTTGGATAAATATGGTGACCCAGTTCAAGTTGAAAAAAGAACACCAATTGATTTGAAATTAGTCGGAAGTAATTTTGGACTAGATGAAGATTTTGAAAGTGCCGTCGTCAAAAGTGTACTAGCAAATCGTATATGTGGTGATGAAGATGGTCATGATTGTTCTGTTCAAGAAACATCTGGTCTTCATATTAAGATTGGTCCACATCCATGCCGCGTAAAAACACATGTAAGTGAACAATTGATTTGTAGGTCAAATGAAAATGAAAAACTGGGGTATCAAAGTGATGGTCATATGGAATGTATTGGTGATACAATAGATGCAACTAATTCTGGTATCATTAATTTGAAAGACTTCACTAAAGCAACAGAAAGAGTTGAAACATTCCCATGTGGTTACACTAAGAATGGTGAAATTGCACATAGATCAAGTCCAAGTTTCTGTAAAAAGGGCACAATGTGGTGTCAAAACTGTAATGATCCAAAACCAGGTAGCCCCACGCCAACAGCAGGACGTGAACAATGTACTGAAGATCAAGTTGTTAAATCTACTTGTGAATACATACCAGCACATTTTACATGTGAAATTCCAGAAGGTCAAGGTATTAGAAGCATTGTTGTATCTGTTCAAGGACAAAATGATACAGATACTAGATTTGCATACCAAAAATCCAAGATCACAAGTTGGGAATTAAAATCTGGCCGTAATTTTGCACGTACAGATGGTTATGATGATGAATCTGCTAGAAGGAAAGATATATTAATTATTAGAGGTGAAAACTTTGGACGCGATGGTTTTGTTAGAAATGAAGAAGCAAAAAAGCTTGGTATGCTATCATTGGAACAATACGGAGAACCACGTTTAATTATGGTAAATACAAAAGCAAAGGATAAAGATGGAAATGTACAATATGGCGATCAGTGGAGAGCAGTTGATACAGATCGCTATGAAACTAAATTTTTGAAACATACACATGATGAAATTCTTGTTGAATTACCAGAAGGACGTGGTGGACAATTCCCAATGCGTGATTTAGAAATTCGTATATGGCATACAAATACTTGTAATCAAAAGGGTGGTGTATGTACAGTTCATAAAAATGTACCAAGATGGTTTTTAGACAATGATAAAGGTCTAGCTGAAAATGCAACACATTATATGACATATCTGAAAGGTTCTTTCAATACAGAGACACGAGTACAAGATCCAATTACATTGAAAATAGAAGATGAATATTTCAATTATCAAATTCCTACATATCATAGTATAAGCAATTTACATAATGACCCAGAATTATATTGGAAACGTTTGGATGGTGGTTCAACTGATGGCTACTATGCTGTTCTTGAAGGTGCTAACTTTGGTGTAGGTTGTGGTAAAAAGAATGGTGGCAGTTGCTTAGAGGAAGATCCAGAATACCCTAGTAAATTTACAGGTGACTTTGCATTTAGGAATGAAAAACTTATGGGTGTCATTAAATACATGAAAATGGCCTACGATCGTAATGATAATAAAGCGTATTCTATCTTTAATTTGGATGCAAGAAAAATGGCCAAGGCTGTTACAGACGGTTTAAGTCAAGAAGAAGTTGATGTTGATTTACGTACCAGATTATGTACGTGTTCACAAATGCATGGTCCAGAAGGTGTTGATGGCAAAGGTTGCGATCAATTTGATGCTGATGCGTACTGTAGTTTAATTAAAACATGGAATCACACACATATTACATTCTGGGTTGATAGTGGTATTGGACATCGTTTACCATTACAAATTGAAACCGGCGGTCAAAAGAGTTGTGAATTTAAACCAATTGGTAATTTAAGAGCTGGACATCAACTAGGATGGTGCCGTAAAGATAAAAATAGTGGTAAATGTATAGCAGCAGATGAAAAGGTACGAAATTCTATTAAGGATGAACAAGCTTTACATTGTGCTAATGGTAAGAATGGTCCAATTGATCCAATTACTGGATTCCGTACAAAGGAATTAGATTTCGATGATGTTGGACGTTCTCGATGTTTCTGTTTGACACAATATGGTGCACCAAATCCAACAAGAAAACATACACCGCCCGTTAAAAAGGACCGTAATGGTGTCAAAATGTATACATATGATAAATATTCTAATACATCATACCGTAATTCAAAATTCTTTGATACGTATAGTGATCCAAACATATGGTTCTGGGAACCTAAAGATGCAGAAGGAAAACAAGTGAAAGAATCCGGTCAAGTAACAGTTAATTATGATTTACCTGTAATTACAAAAGTAACACCAGATACATTAACAGCACATGTTGAGACATCTAAAGTTAAATTAGATCAATTATCAGAAAAAGATAAAAAGAATGCTAAAAAAGGTGAGTTGGGCTACATCGATCCGATAACTGGTAATATGTTTGATTTAGGTGATGTGGGTATGGAAATTACTGTTAGTGGTGAAAATTTTGGCTCACTGGATAATATTCCTAAGATAGATATGGACAATATGGAATGCACAGAAGCTATATTGTCACCAAGTCCAGATTTCCCACCATTACACCCAAATCCAGATAAAATTTTATCATGTTTCACGCCAATAACAGTTGTAGGTCCAAAAGGTTATGATCCAACATTGAATACGAGAACTAAAATGAGATTAAATTTATTAGTTGGTGGTCAATATGCTATTATTAATCCAACTTTAGAACCAGTAACAAAATTAAATTTAGTTGCAGCTGTATGTAGACGTGGTCATTATGGTCAAAGATTTGAAAAATGTGTTGCATGTCCAGCCGTGTCAACGCAAGCTGGTAAACCAAATGGTGCTGAATGCGTCGGTGGCACTGGACCAGGAACTGAACCTATTAGTGCTGGTGGGTGGTTTTCAACACCATTAATAAAAGATGATATCACATGGCTTGGTAATAACACAAGAACGTCATTTGATGTTGGTACAGAAATTGTTAACAATCAAAGAGTGCCAATAACGGCTATATCTATAATAGCTAGATTTGAAGATGATAAATTAACAGATGTTTATGCTACAGAAGAAGAAAAGAGAGATGGTAAACGTGTTGAATTATCAGGTAATGCAAGACGTCATTTACGTGATTATACATCATTTTGTAATATGACTGCGACACCAAACAAAACCATGTGTACTACCTTTGATGAGGAAAATTGTATACCAGAAGTGAAGTATCCACCAAGTGCCTTTTGGGTTGGCAAAGATTACAAACAATGTATACACTTTTATGAACCAGGGCATCCAAAAAATGCTGATCCAACCAAACCAAGAGCTGAATTATGCGAAGGTAATGGTGCTGATTGTTGTTTGAACAGATGGTGTGCCATTACTGATCCAAAAGAACCACAAAAACATGGATGGTCGTTTGTGAAAAAGGGTTTAGTTGGTGATCGTAAATTTGGAGTTGCACCAAATGCTGAAAATGATGATTCTCAACTAGAGCCAGCAGCACCAACAAACTCAGACGAAAAACAAGAAGAGGAAGGATGTATTATTCCTATATCATATGGTGATCCAAGATTTTATTTAGATAAGGAAAATTATCACTGTAGATCCGCAACGCATGGATGGTTTGTCTGGCAAGAAGATCGTGTTGCATCTGGTCGCTTACCTAAAAGAATTAAAGAACAGCAATTATTAGATTGTAATATGTCAACATGGGTACAAGAACCATATCGCTTGGCGACATATGATATTGATGCAGCTACAAAAGAGAAATATCTAAGACAGTTGGTAGATCCATTTTTATTACGCAGTAAATTACCGAAAGGTAGAATTGCAACAGAAGAAACCTATTGTTTAGCTGCAGAGAATCTGAGAACAAAAGATGCTGATAAAACATCTAAAGCAAATGAAGCAAGAGATGCTACAAGTAATGTTGCCGATAAAACAATTAATCGTTTAAGACGTTTCCTAGCTAGCAATGATACAGGTACTAGTGACGGTGAGGGTGATTTACCTGGTGCTGATAATCGTTGTCATTCTGATCGTTGGGATCGTGCAACATGCCCATACATTGTACCGTGTGAACCAGCATCTGCCTGTATTGGTGACAATGCATGTGCTATGGGATATACTGGTATGAAATGTGCCAAATGTATGAATGGTTTCTCGAGATCTGACGGTGTGTGTATTGAATGTGATGCAAATCCATGGATAATGATTGGATTTATTGCATTAGGTGGTGTTGTTGCTGCTGTATGCTATTACATCGTTGTTGTCTTATTGAAGATCAATGTTGGTGTGATATCAATTGGTATTGATTATTTCCAAGTAATTGGTTTATTTTCATCACAAAAAATACCTTGGCCAATGGCAATGAAAAGTTTATTTTCGTACTTATCTGTCTTTTCATTTGATATGGGTACATTAGGTTTAGAGTGTGGTGGTCTATTACCACACGAAATGTGGTTTTTAACAATGTTAATACCATTAATTATTGTCATTGTATTATGTTTAGGTATATCCGTTGATGTAATTAAATTTATGGTAACACCAAAGAAACCAAATATTGGATTAAAGAAGAACGATGACAAAGAATTAACAGCAGAACATTTGTTGGAAAGTAAATTAGGGATGATTGTTACAACGTTCTTGACCGTCTTTTATTTATTGTATGTACAATTAACAAAGAAAGCAATGGATATCTTTAATTGTGCTGCTGCTGATCCACCAGACGATCCAAGTAACCCAACAACATATATGTCTATCGCACCTGATCAAGAATGTTGGAGACCAGGTACATGGGAAACAGGCATGCACGTAAAATTAATGCCATGGGCTATTGTATTTGTTATCTGCTATTCATTGGCATTCCCTATGTTTCTTTTCTTTAAATTCCAAAAGAATAAATTAAAAATATTTGAGGATCAATTATTAGCTGCACAAGATCGAGGAGACAAGCCGTCATCAAATATTAACTTTAGTTTCCGTAAAAGGTATAGTTCTATGTATAAAAATTATAAACCAGATAAATGGTATTGGCCAATTGTTATATTATCCAAAAAATTAGGTATTTGTTTTACATCGCTATTGTTTAGACGTAACCCATCATTTCAATTAGCGGTTGCATTAATGGTATTATTTACTGCATTTACATGTCAAGTTTTAAACCGACCATTTTTGTCAATGGATGAAAGAGCAGATGTTGTTAGATTGGCATCGAAAAGAGATTTTGAGCGTGGTACTAAAATGTTAAGAAAAATGGCTGCCTTTGGTGGTGGTGGTGATGTTGACCGTGCAAAGAAGAGATTAGCTATGGAAGAACAAGCGCAATTAACAATAGCTAAAGCATTAACAATGTCTGCTAAATATTTTGTGAATTATAATCAAGTTGAAGCTGTATTTTTAGGATGTGCAATATATGTTTGCTTAGCAGGTGTTATGTTTTCATCTGGATACTTCGTCAATGAATACTATTGGTCACAACGTGATGGGTTAGGATATCTGACATTAAGTATTGTATTAGTCTCTACTGGATATTACTTTTATGTCATTGGATTAGAAGTGACGGGTGTACGCAAATATCGTAGACAAAAGAATAAAGCCAAATGGACGGCGTTTAAAAAGAAAGCAAACTTTGATAAAGATTTATTTAATTTGAATAATGGAAATGCATCAGAAGAAGAAAAGAATGCTGCTGGTGTTATTGCTGCATGCATGAAAGGTAGATTAGCAAGACACGAATTACATGAAACAATTATGAACGGTAACAATGAACAAGATAAAATTATTTTGGCAAGAATCGAAGCAAAGGTAGCTGAAAAAAATGAACAAAAGAGGTTAAAGAGAGAAGCAAGAAAATCTGGTAAGGCATTTGGTAAAAGTAATCGCGGAATAAAATTACCGGTGTTAAAAAAGAAGAAAAAGTTGAAAAAGAATAAAACGAAACAGTCAAAATCTAAGCCTATTGTAAAAGAAACGAAATCAAATGTTCAAATTCAACCAGCAGCAAAATCGGGAGAAGTTGCTACTGAAGCAAAGAAACAAGAAGAAAAGGGTAAAAGTTTAGCTGGATGGGGTGGTGATGATACCGCTACAAGTAGTAGTAGTAAAAAAGAAGTATCACCAGCAAAGAAAGAAGATAAAGTTTCAGCCCCTAGTAAAGTAGAAAAGAAACAAGATGAAAAGAAACAAGATGAAAAGAAACAAGATGAAAAGAAACAAGTTAAAAAGAAACAGGGTAAAGATGGTGATAAAGAATTTAATTGGAAAGATGAATCAAGTAGTAGTGATAGTGATAGCAGTGTCAAGTCAGTATCCTCCTCCTCCTCCTCTTCCTCCTCCTCTTCTGATGAAGAAGAAGAATAAATTATGTTTTAAATTTATAAATTCGAATAAAAAAAGAATGATAAGGTTTTTTTTACCAAGGTAAAAAAACTTTTGGTCGAATTGTTAATAAATTGGTGTGGTTTTCACTTCACCATTGTAATTAACACTGTAAACGGAAAAAAAAAAAGAAAAGAAAAAATTAATAATAATTCCGCAATAGATTTTTATATCGGTGAATATATTAGTAAGTTGTAATACTCCAAAATATTCCAAGATAAATAAATTATAAAAAATGAAGAAAGGGTGTCTTAAAAATAATAACCCTTTTGAAAAATTGTGAAGACGAAACTTACAATTAAGGAAGGACGTATAATTAATACTCATACAAGAAACAGTTTTAAAATAATTGATATTTATAAAGAAACTTTTTAAAAAGATCTTTTTAGATACTGAAAAAAATTGAGAAGTAAAATTTGATAAAAATTGATTACTGTACCTCTAGACTATATATAAATATAGATTAAGATGGTAAAATTAAAAATTTGTTAAAAATAAAACAAATAACTATAATATAAATTAATATTATATATATATTATAAAAAAAAAAACGTTTCTTATTTTTGTAAAATTTATATATTGTACCTTACAATAAGCATATTCAACAACTAGGAACCTATGCCATTAACCTTTTGTATGAATAGTACATACGCCATTTTGACAAAGAATTTTTCCATTTTCACTCAACTCAGATGGTATGCTGCTGCTGCTACTACTACCAACAACTTTTACAACTAATATATGCTCACCGGTACTTAAACGATTTCTTATATTTGATGAGAGTAGAAATGAGAAGCCATGAAATGGATCAGGTGCAACCTTTGCTTTTACTAGATCAGGGCGAATTTGATTAGCAAGTGTTGCATCAACAACATTATCATTCATTAATAATTGTACTACAACTGGTTGAAGTGATTTGATTCCCATTCTTGATAAATGATCTAAAGCCCAGCCTGCCAATGTACCATCAAGTAAATTAAAATGATCAATATTACCATTAACACCTTCACCAACAATTTCATTATTTGGTCCAAGTATATTTGAAATTGAAGTCATTCTACCTAATCCATAATTCAATGGCATTAACGCACCATTCGTTATACTAGGCAAAAAGCCATTTTGAAATGATCGAATATTGATATTTATTATTTGACTAGGCCATTTCAATTGAATGCCATTCTTTGGTACAATTGGATCCTTTTCTGTTGGTCTTGCACCATTCGTTGTATATCTTATAACAGCATTTTTATCAACAGTCGTTGCAACAATAACATTTGTGCCTGTAAAGGCTGTGGATGTCGGTGATGGTGGATTAAAATTTAACTGGGGCATTGTTAACATCCTGTTTGGTTTATCAGTTGCGTTATAAATATTATTATTTATCATATTTAAACCATCTGCACAACCAGGTACTGTTGGGTTTATAGATATTGCAGAGGCATTGTTACTACTACTTGAATCACATTGAAAAAACGTGTTATTTTTTACATCCCCTGTTGGTTTTTGTTTATTGGGGCACATAACAGCAATCCCTCCTTGATCTGATCTAGCTTGCGTACAGCCGGCACCATCAAAAACATTGTCGGATATTGTTATATTTTTTGATGTTGAAGAATGGCCAAAGATCATTATTCCGGCACCAAATGATTTGTAAAAAGTATTACCAGTGACTTGAAAACCTGTTGCTGCTGTCTCGAAATCAAATGCACATCCATCTGGTCCTAATTGATATTCACCCCGTGCATTAAAATCATTATTTATAACAGCATTATTACCAGTTAGACCACCAACAATGACATCTGTCGTACCATATAAAAATAGTTTTGTTGACATATCTCTTAAAAAGACAGAATTTTGTAAAATAATGTCGGAACCTCTTCCTAAACTATAACAATTACCACTGCATTGTTGCACAGTATTTGAATCTAAATTCATAGTTGTAACGTGTCCAGTTGATGAAAAAAATTGATCAATACGACTTGCAATATTATTATTTATTGTTATATTCATTAAATTTCCGCCATCTAACAATATTGCTGGACTCCATTTTGGATTTGGTGGTGTATATGAAAAGAATGGTGTACGAATATCTTGAAATATATTGCTGTGTACTGTAATATTTGTACTTGTTGATATAGATGATTTTAAAACTAAACCATTGGAACACCCTGATAAATGTATATTTGAAACTTTTAAATGATTTAAATTTCCGTTTAAACGAATACAAGAAGTTTCTAAATTATTAAGACCTCGTGCATGCTGAAGCAACGGTCTTGGTAAAGTTTCATTTCCATAAGAACTAAGAAAAAAACCATTTTTGACCAAGTTGACATCAAAAGGATCATTTATAAAAGTAGAATTTCTTCTAATTAATACTGCATCATATGAATTAAAATGAAATTTCAATGCAGCGGCGGATAATGTACGTAGAGCCGAAGTTGTACTAAGACCACTATTGGTATTGTTTCCATCAGGTGAAACGTATAATGTAGACGCAAATATGATAGTAATACACAATGAAGAGAGTAAGTAGAATCTCAGTAATACACACATGAACATTTTAATTTAGAGAAAAAGTGGCTACCGCACTGCGTACCTACAAGTATAATACTCGTAGTATAGTTGAATACTTGAATATAAGTTTTTAAGTTATTTAACTGTCTTCTGTCTTCTAGTCTCTCTATAACCAGATTTCAGAGATTAATATAAGAGATCATTTCTGATAATTGAAGATAAGATGATCATAAAAAGATTTTCTGAAATTTTAGATTGTGGATCATTTATGATCAGTTCCGCACCCAACCCAATCCAAGAAGAATTCTTCATGAAAATGTGCGTATTGTTTTGTTATTGTTGTAGGATAGAATAGATAGTCTCATTATTTCATGTAGAACTTAAAGTATAAATATTATATCCCCATATACACAAAACATTTTTTTATAACTATAATCTCCCTGAATCCTCTTTACCAGCTTCCTTTGCAAAATTTCCATATTTTTCAGCACTGTTTTTACCCTGTCCTTGAAAGTTTGCAGCTGTACCCTTTTTCCATTCATTCGCTTTATTTTCTATTAATATATTTTTCATATCTGTACAATCACCACCACTCAATGTTTCATATGATGGCAAAGATTTACAGCCACATCCAAATAAATCAAATTTAATGCATGTAAATTTTTCTTCATTTGTGCCAAACGGTACATCTAATTTAAATTGACGATCACCTTCCATCGGAACACCCTTAGCAAACGCGGCTGCTGATGCAGCAGCGGCAAGTTGGTTGTTTTTCGCTCGACCCATATCTTGTTCTGCTTGATATTGAATTTCTTTTGCTTTTGCCAGGTTAACCAATGCAGCAGCTTGTGCACATTTATCTTTTGATTTTTCAGCTGTTGCGACTTGAAAATCAGCTTTATCGACTAAGGCGTTACCCCATTCCATTTGTGCATGTCTCGCATCTACTTCAGCTTTAGCAAATTGTTCTAATGCCGCCCCTGGATCACCCATCATTTTCATTTGTTCTTTCTGACTAATACCTAGCTCTAATAATATAGTACTTCTTTCAGGCATTTCTAAGAACGCTGCAGCCGCACCCATTTGACCAGCACCTTTACCCATTGCTGCACCCCCCTCACCCATTGCTTTACCGATAGCAGCACCACCTTTTGCTAACTCTTTAATAGTTTCTTGAAATTCCGTTATAACTTAAAAAATTAAAAAAAAAATAATATTCAGTGATGAAAATGAAAATTTTTTACTCAGCTAATAATACATAAGAATAACTTACTACCCATCATAAATTGATCAGCTGCATCTTTTTGACATGGTCCTTGTTGCGTAACACATGGTGCATTTGCAAATGGCGGTGCTGGTCCTGTACCAACTGGTGGTGGGTTCATTAATGTGATCATTGTACCAGGATCTGTCACTTGTGCTATTTGTTTAACGCATATAGATGCTACAGGTGGCGCAGATACAGGACAATCGGTTAAAGCTTTATCATTCTCCTTATTACAATAATCTCTTTTTTCTACAATGGATATTTTACATAGTTCTAAATAATAGAGAAAGAGTGTGTGTGTGAGAAACGGGGAGAGAGCAAGCGATAGAGAAATTATAACATGCTAACATACCTTCCATTCTTCCATCATGAATCCATGGTGCAGACATTGTACCCATCCACATCGTTGTTACCATTGCTGTTGCCATTGCTGTTGCCAATCTACCCATTTTACTAGATGTTGTTGCCAACGATTCACCAATTGCCGCACCCAATGCCATACCACCAGCACCTTCAAGTAATGTTGCAAATGCCTGCGCCATTTTGATTCCAACGACTCTTTTTTTATGTGCTGCTTCAATTTTTGCATCGTAAGATGCTGCTTCTGGTGGTTCTTCACCATTTGGCCACCCACTTTCAGCACTACTAGCTAGACTGTTATCACCACCTGGATTCGATGCACCACCTGAAATTGTTTTACCTGTGTTTGGATCACAGCCACTGTCACCTTTTGGTCCTTTTGCTGCTGCTGCCGCCGCTGCCGCCGCCGCCGCTGCTGCCGCCGCTGCATCTACCATGTTTGCTTGGTCTTTTTCCATTTTTTCAACTTCCTTTTTTTTATCATTTGTTCTCTTCTTATTATTTGCATTTGTATCCTTATTTGTATCGTCTATTTTTTTTTTACTTTCCAATGCAGTAGACATTGCTGCCCATGCCTTTTCTGCAATTTCATCTTCAATCGGTATTATTGGTATCTTTTTTACTTCCATTTCTGCTTCTTTGACATTTTTTTTTGCTCTTTCTATAGCAAGAATATCATTTAGTGAGACTGGTGAATCTTGAAATAGTTGTAAACATTCCATTGATGGTGGATCATTTATATTTTCAATGCATTTTTCCTTTTTTATTTTTTTTTCTTCTTCTATAACTGGATCAATTGGTGGACATAAAAATGGAATTTTTGTAGATAATGATTTTGATTTCATACTGCGTAATAAATTACAAACCTTTTCAGACATTTTTGGTGTTGCATTGCCATTATCAACATCTCCGTTATTACTATCACCGTCATTACCACTGCCATTATTACCATCACCTTTACTATCCCCATCACCTTTACTATCCCCATCACCTTTACTATCCCCATCACCTTTACTATTCCCATCACCTTTACTACCACCTTTACTATCACTATCACCTTTACCAAATTTACCTGAACTATTCTTCTTCTTTTTATTATCCTCATCTTCTTCTAATTTTTGTAATTGTATTTCCATCAACTGTTTCGCACATTTGGTTGCTTTCTCCATTTTTACCTGTCCACATGATTTCTTCATTTTTTTGTTTGTAGCTTCAGCATCATTCACTTTACCAATAATCGATTCAGGTATACCATCGTCGTATGGATACATGGTCAGACTTAATGTTGGATATTTACTCAATGATGTTGTTGTATCAGGAAATGCATAACCATTACATACTTTTGTCGAATCAAAAGGTATTCTTAGACTTATTGTATGAAATGTGCTTTTTATGGTTTTTGGAATCGATTCAACTGTGTAATTATTTATGAGTACATTCATAGTTGTCATGTTCATGTTCATTTCATGAATGTTGTTCATGCTACCTTGAAAAAATGGATTTATATTTTGTTTATACAACGTTGGTTGATGAAACGATTCAATTGGTACAGTATATGTTGTACCAACAGTGCTTGCTGGGCATGTCGTCTCTTCATTTGCAATTAATTGAAAATGTAATCCAATTTCAATCATTTTATTAGACGGAAACAACCAATGAAAGGTATCCTTCTCTCTCTTAATATTGATTTCCAGTATTTTCTTATTGTTCAAATTGTATAAGTAGTTATTATTTTCATCCCACATGTTTTTCTGATTATAATCTGGTAGTAATGTGTAACTTTCAATTAGTTTATTTACTTTCTTATTGATTGTTATTGTACCATCATCAATATATGTAGCTGTATCAACACGACAAATGTAATTGTTTTCGATTAAAGTACCTTGTTGATCATTTTGACAAAAATTTCGATCATACTTTGATACAATAAAATCCATAATTACATGATCTTTATTATGATTATTATCGTTATCAGTATGATCAGCTTCATTTTTCTTTTCGTTAGTCGTCGTAGCAGAGGATTTGTCACCTTCTAATTCATCGTCGTCTTCCGAATCAGCACCAATACATGGCTCTTCCTCATCGTCGTTGTCCCCCTCTTCTATACCCAATCTCTTCATTTCCTGTTCACAACTTTTCATTGTTTCACCTGCAGCATGCTCTTCTGCCTTTTTTTCAATAATTAATAATTTTGTAGCGGCTTCCTGTGATTTTTGTAATTTTTTTTCTCTTTCTTCTTTTACTCTTTCTACTGTTTTCATTTTTTGTTCACCCTCTTTTTCATCTTTTTCTTC